>Ga0163101_100156_pt1 | contig 16406 bp, 8 predicted proteins | sample TAMARWmetagpilot_2_FD_111548 | JGI IMG/M metagenome (GOLD analysis project Ga0163101, IMG submission 111548) | Phycosphere-associated microbial communities from TAMU algal ponds, Corpus Christi, Texas, USA - TAMU ARW1 11/11 metagenome pilot | ecosystem: Engineered > Artificial ecosystem >...
ACGACAAGTCCTGGACACGAAAGCTTTCGTCGCCTTGCCACCAACAAAGTCACAGGCGACTCCTGATCGAGAGGGAGAAGACAATGAGCAAGCGCAAAAGGCTTGGCTTTTGCAGCAGTACGAATACGTGGAAGACGACGACGACGACGCCGAACAAGCGATACATGAGGATTCGCTGATTGCGGAGCTTCCCAGTTCCACATTCGTCGATGAGGGCAGGTCCAGTGGTTCCCCGAATGTGTCCTCCCAATCCACAGAGACTGAGCTAGACGCAGAAATTCCGACTCCCGAGGAGCTCGTATATAGTACATTACAAGCGGAACTTAGCTCCATGGAGTCTGACCTGGCCGACGAGGCCTCTAATTACATGCGTAGCAAATATGAGATCAAGGAGCTTCAAAAACAGGTCAAAGTAATGCGGCAAAAGGTTCGCGGTGCCCAGCGTAAAGTGAATCAACAACATAAACGAGTAGTTGAGCCTGTGATATCGGAGGACACCAGAAGTGTACAAGACGGTTTTCCGCCGGATTTGCGCGAAATGGAAGGCGGAGAGCTAGATGAACTCTTTGCAGGCATTTTTGATGCTACCGACAAGGAAACAACAATACAACATGAGGGGGCAGGCCAAGCAGATCCCGTATCGGTGGTTCGAATTCCCAGCAACTCGGTTCCGAAGAAGTGGACTGGGAAAACACCAAAACTAGTTTTGGAAGAATACTGTCGGAAAAATAAGGCCCCCAGGCCAACTTTTCGTCCATTGTCGACGAACGGATGTCATTTGTCGGTCAAACCTACGAAGAGGCCACAATATGATGTGGAGTATCTCGGACCCTCCCCGAGTTTTGCCGACTCTCAGCAATATGTGGCAGCTATGGCCTTGTACGAAATTAGTCCGGAGCTACCTTTGTATCGGCTGTTTCCTCCCTTTTACCGTGATTTGTGGCAGGGTTGGATGTACTCAAGAACAGAGGAAGCAATGCGTGCACTGGAAGCTACAGAAAATGAGCGGAAAGATTGTATAGACGAATTGATTCAGTCTATCCCGGACAATGGCGGTGTGGTGCCAACACTCCGGAAAAAGTCGAGTGAAGAAGTCGGTATTATCGACGATGAGCCAGAAACAGTATCCTGGGATGATGACTCGGCTGACAGCGGGATCTCGTCTGCATTGACGGACACAAAGCCCTCAAAAGCCAGCTTTCAGCTGAAGGCCCAATTTATGTCTCGAGTGACCACGACAGCATACCGTGGGATGCTGAAAGAGAGGTCTGCTCTTCCGATCTTCTCGTTTCGCGATGAGCTTCTCAGGACGATTCGCGTCAACCCTGTCACTGTCGTGTGTGCTGAAACCGGAGCTGGAAAGGTTAGATGCCTCGTTTCTAGTCTAGAATCCAATATTGTATGTGATGCACTAACCTACGACGATTTCCAATTTACGCAACTTCGATCTTCCTTTTTAGACAACGCAATGTCCTCAGTACATACTGGAAGAGGCGCTTTTGGGAGCCCGAGGTGACACAACAACGATTCTGTGTAGTCAACCTCGACGCGTAGCTGCAATTTCGGTAGCAGAACGCGTTTCGGATGAAATGTGCGAAGATTCAGTTGGTAGACTTGTTGGGTATCAAATTCGGCTTGAGTCTCGCAGATCATCCGAAACTAGACTTCTTTTTTGTACCACTGGAGTTATTCTTCGCCGGTTGGTCGAAGATCCAACTCTGAAAGGCATTTCTCACGTCATTGTCGATGAAGTCCATGAACGACAATGGCAAATAGATGTCCTCCTTGTGTCCCTTCGAGCGCTCCTGCAAGGAACGCGGTCCGACTTGAAGGTTGTGTTGGTAAGTTTTCACAGCGAAATCGAGAGTTGTCCAATGAGAAAAATATTTCACCCAGCGTTTCCACCAGATGTCAGCTACTCTTGACGCAGACCTCTTTCGCTCCTTCTTTGGTGGAGCCCCGCTGGTCACTGTTCCTGGGCGGACGTTTCCGGTTGCTACTTATCATTTGGAAGATATTTTGGAAGCGACAAATCACATCATTGAGGAACATTCCCGATATGCTCTTAGACAGTATGACGCTAGAGAAACAGTTTCAATGTGGGTGTCGACAAAGGGGGGTGAGAGGAAAAGGCAAACCGTTTCTCTTGATTCTGAGCTTGGCACAAACGTTTCAGATCGCTACCCTGGGTTCGCATTGCCGACTCGAAGGTAAAATCTGGAGACGTCGAAAGAGGTAGAGAAAGAAAATTTGACTAATTTCTCGCATGTTGTCGTATAGGTCAATGGATCGGGTCGATGAGAGTCAGATTAACTACGATTTGATTGAGGATTTGCTCGAGTTTGTACTCTTGAAAAATGGTACTACGCAAGCGCTTTCTCCTCCGGAAGGCGTCGACATTTCCAATGGTGCACTTCTCATTTTCCTTCCTGGTGTCGGCGAAATCAAGGCTCTAAGTGAGAGACTGCGTAGCAGCAGAATGTTCGGGGACGCACGCTGGTTCACGATCGTCCCATTGCATTCGCTTTTGTCCTCTGCGGAGCAACGACGTGCTTTCGAAAAGCCTCTTAACGGTCGTAGAAATATAATCCTGTCGACAAACATTGCAGAAACAAGCGTTACGATTCCAGATGTCGTTTGCGGTAAGTAACTCATTGAAACCATTTCCTTTCCTTTAAACTCATCTCACTCTTTCTCTAGTTCTTGACTCTGGCCGAGTTCGTGAAGTACACTATGAAAAACGAACGGCTACCAGAAAACTCGTTGCGACCTGGTGCTCCAAAGCAAGTGCAAAGCAACGCGCTGGAAGAGCCGGTCGCGTTCAGCCTGGTCTTTGCCTAAAATTGTTTTCGTCGCTCACGGAACAAAATAATATGAGACTAGCTACAGAGCCTGAGATTCGTCGAATACCACTCGAAGAAGTGTGTCTCAATATATTAGCCTCTGGATTTGCAGTAAAGTGTAGCGACTTCCTCTCTCTGACACCTGAACCGCCGGACCCAGACAACGTGAACGCCGCTCTGCAAGTGCTCCAGAACATCAAGGCGCTGACGTACTCAGATTCGACCCTTTCCGAGCGGCTGACTCCACTCGGTAATCACCTGAGTCGGTTGCCGGTTGATGTACGGCTCGGAAAGATGATGGTATTCGGCACTCTCTTCCGTTGTATCGACACGATAGCAACCATCGTCGCCGCATTATCTGCATCCAAATCTCCGTTCGTTATGTCGTTGCAGGATGCACATCAAGCGAAGGCTGCCCATTCCTCTTTTCACCACCCTAAATCAGACTTTTTGACGCTATTGAACGTTTGGGAGGCATTTAACAAGTGTGATACACAGTCCAAATCGAGGCAATTCTGCCAAGATAATTTCCTCAGTTTTGCAGTACTTCGGGAGATGGGAGACGCGAGGATCCAATATTTAGAGCTTCTCGTTGGCATTGGCTTACTGGACAGAGTAAAGGCTGGATACGACAATCAAAGCCGTCGTTTTGACAGTCGCTTATCAGCAAAAAGTCAGTACAATCGTAACGGAAGGAAGGAGTCCATTGTTCATACTGTTATCTGTGCGGGCCTGTATCCGAATGTTGCCCGAGTGCACCTAACCCCTCAGGGAGACCAAACCATATGGCATAAACAAGAGCGCTTGTTTGTGCACTCTTCGTCAGTCAATGCGAAAGCTTCTAGACAATTGCCCATCTGCTGGATGGGATATCATGAAAAATTTGGGACCGGAAATCGCGTTTCAATATCGACGACCTTCTTTGTACACCCACTTGCACTTCTTTTGTTCGGTGGCGAAATCGTTGTCCTTCATCCGCAAAAAAAGGTGACGATCGACGGATGGATGGAGTTATCGCTTGCTGCCAAGACGGGAGTCATGTTTATACAGCTACGCAAGCAAATCGACAGTATTCTTTCTACTCTGATCGATTGCACGGACAAGAAAATTTTGGAAAGCGAAGCAGCGGAATCAATGGTTGACGGTATAGTATCTCTCCTCTCCTGAAGATCTCGCATATTACGTTAAATACCGGTAGACCTTTCCATTGACAGAAACAAAAATTCTTTTATCTAACTTATGCAGTTTGTGCAAAATTGCTTACGCTTCCGTCGACGTCGAGTTAGCTGACTGCGCACGGAGAGCAGTTTCAGAACGAACAGCCGCACTCGATCCAACGATTTTGTTCCAGTCCTTACGCTGGCCACGAACAGGAACTTTCAAAGCGTCCCCTGAGATGTCGATACAGTCCGATTTTTCAACACGTAGTCCGTGAGTTCCGAGGATAGCGTCGATTTCCTGGACTGCTGGAAGCTCGACCAACACCTTTCCATCCTCGATCTTAACTGCGAATGTCAAAATTTGGAGACCATTGTCAACTCCGATCTCGGCTCCGTCGTCTAAAGAAAATTGTTTCTTGTGTAGTGGACAAGCAACCTTGGCTTCGCCGTTCGTATCCCCCATAATTCCTTGAGATAGTACAAACGCTTGTTTGTGCGGACACATGTTTTGAGTACAGTACCACTCACCACGTTGCACGTTGTTGAAAACTGCAAGCTGTGTATCGCCATACAAAATCGAAGAGCCGACGTTTTCAGCAAAGTCAGATTCACTTCCGACTTCAACCCACGACTTCTCAGACTTTGCAAAAATGTCGCTGTCTGGAGCCCTCCAGTTCGTTTGCGGCTCCCCGTCCTTCGGCCAGTCAGCGGGGCGTTTTTGTCCTCGCATATCAATGAACTCGATCATCGAATCCTTGGATAATGTTTCGTCAGTATTCACAAATTGCTTGAACTTAGCACGACGCGCTGGATCTTTTACAACTTCTGCCCATTCATCGTGATATGTGTCAACCAAATGCTCCATACGAGTGTCGAGTTCGTCACAGATGCCGAGAGAGTCTTCGATGATGACTTCATGCAGATGCCCGATCGGCCCACTTCCATCTTTACCTGAAGGAAGCTTTTTCTGCCAAACAGCTGTGCGCTCCAAGCGATCGGCTGTCAATATGTAGTACATGAGGTATCGGTCGAGGTACTTGATGACAGTCTTTTCGTCAATATCCGTGGCGAAGAGCTCGGCGTGGACGGGATTCGTCCCGCCGTTACCACCGAGGTACAGGTTGTACCCGTTCTCGGTAGCGATGAGGCCGAAATCTTTGCTTTGGGCTTCAGCACATTCCCGCACACACCCAGAAACGCCACTTTTCAATTTATGAGGGGATCGAATTCCTTTGTACCGGTTTTCGATCTCAACCGCGAACGAGACTGCATCTTGTACACCGTAACGACACCACGTTGATCCGACGCAAGATTTCACGGTACGGAGAGCTTTTCCGTATGCGTGCCCAGATTCGAAACCAGCCTGCCCCAACTCTTCCCAAATATCAGGTAGCTGGTGTTTGGCGGCGCCGAACAGATCGACTCGCTGAGCACCGGTCACCTTCGTATAGAGATCGTACTTCTTTGCAACGACTCCCAATGCGATTAGCTGATCAGGCAACAACTCACCGGCCGGCACCCGAGGTACAACAGAATAAGATCCACCACGCTGCATGTTCGCCATAGCACGATCATTCGTATCTTGCAAAGCATCACGTCCGTCGTCTATGATGATGCCGTTGTTAAGCGAGGCAAGAATGGAACCCACTGTCGGCTTGCAAACTTCGCAGCCATCTCCATGGCCATGTTTGTGCAAAACTTTTTCGAAGGAGTCCACGCTGGAGGGGTCCGTGTCGGTACGCACCAAGGCCATGAGTTCCGGCCTAGAATAGGAAAAATGTTCGCAGAGATGATTGGACAAAGTGCCACCTAACTTCGCGAGTTCCTGCTTGAGAATATCTTTAACTTGGGGTTCACATCCACCACAACCAGTGCCTGCATTGCTGCACTTCTTGACGGCCGACAGTGTAGCGCCTTCCACCCCAAGCTCCACGATCGTTGAGGCAATGTCACCCCGCGTGACATCATTGCAAGAACAAATCTGAGCCGTTGGGTCGTCCGAAACACCCTCGTTTTCTTCCGCCACCCCACCACGGGCCGAGATCGGAGGCAAGAGCATGGCCGGATTTTCCGTGAGCTCTTCTTCGCTCTTGACAGCAAGTTTGTGTAGTTTATCGTAGTCGGCAGCGTCTCCGACCAAGATTCCACCACGAAGCTTGGTGCCCGCTTTGTTCAAAATAAGTTTACGGTAAACTCGGCTGACTGGGTCATTCCAGACCATTTCGGAAACATCCTTGTCGTCGGATCGAGGTTGATTAACACCAAACGAGGCGACATCACATCCAAGCAACTTGAGTTTGGTAGACATGTCGGCGCCGGTAAAGGCAGGAAGGTTCTCGGGATCTAGAGCTTTGCCGATCCCAAAATCGTCAGCTAGACACTTGGCCGCCACATCCGCCATGGTGTATCCCGGTGCGATCAATCCGTAGATGAAGTTATTGTAGAGGGCGATCTCCCCTACTGCGTACACCCCTTTGGCCGACGTGCGCATTTGATCATCGACTACGACACCACCGCGTTCCCCAACGGCGATGCCGGCGTCCCGCGCGAGTTCGTCACGCGGCTTAATGCCAGCGCTGACAATAACCATTTGCACAGGAAGATCCTCCCAGTCCTCGTTGCTGAATCGCAAGGCCGAGACGGGGGACATGGATTCCATGTCGGTGGAACCGTCCTGGCCGACAAAGGATTCGGTACGTGCGCCGCAATGCACCTTGAGACCCATGTCTTCAATGACTCCGACGAGGGCGTTGTGGCCACCCTGATCGATTTGTCGACACATGAGAATATCGGCAAACTCAATAATATGGGATTCGAGGCCCATATCCTTCGCGGCTTTAGCGGCTTCGAGGCCCAGGAGGCCACCACCGATCACCGCGGCCGACTTGACGTTGTTGTCTTGGGCGTACTGTAACATATTCTCGAGGTCTTCAATTGTACGGTAGACGAAGACTCCGGGACGTTGCTTACCGGGAATGGGCGGCACGAAGGGAAACGATCCAGTCGCTAGCACGCAAGCATCGTAGGAGAGAACTTTCCCGGATTGTCCCGTGACGGTCTGGGCTTCCGTATCAATCGAAACAGCCTTGTCTTTGAGCAAGAGCTCGACGCCATTTTCGTCGTACCAGACGGTCTTGCCTTCTTTGTCGAACTCGCTCGTCATGGATAGCGCGGAAGGGTCGCGTGTCTCAAAGTACGAAGTGAGCTTCACGCGGTTATAGGCCGCTCGAGGTTCTTCGCAAAAGGTTGAGAGCTGCAGCTGCTTTTCGTTGCCGTCGGCAGCAGCACCAATCTTGAGTAGATTCTCCATGACTTTCTGACCCACCATTCCATTGCCGATTACCACTACTCGTTTCTTAGAGTCTGGCTCGGCCGAGAGCGAGGTAGAAGTGGATCTTAAAGACAGACTTTGTGTTGGCAAACGAGTCGAAAAGGCAAAGGCGTCGGCCGACGGCGATGGGCCGAGAGCCAGCAGGAAACTTCCGATTGCCATTACAGACAAGCTCCTGAACACAGGTAGTGTTTGTACCATTGTGAGGATATATCGCAGCTTGGATCCAAAACTGGAGCTAGAGTTCGGTCGCGACCAAAAGGTGTTCAAAATATGGAATTGTGGTGTTTTTTGTGAAAGATGGAAAACGGAAGCCTTTTTTCCTTTTGGGTTTGCACTCACAACGCAGACACAATACACGCGAGAAAGACACTGGATCGAACCAGATGCCGAAAAAGATCGGCAGTCAGGTTTCCGCACTGCCGGAAATTCCCACTCCAGCAAAGCAACGCGAACGTATATGTTCATCATCAAGGCATCTATACGATGTCGCAGAGATCTATTTCATTAATCGAACAAGCCATCTAGACAGTATGATTTGAAATATTTAACAAAGTCAGGTTCGAACTCCGGAACTCCAATCCTTTGATTCGCTGATTGCCTCCGGAAGCAAGCCAGCTGGTATAGAAATTCTGTTTCAGGGGAAATTTGAAACAAAATTATCACAATCGAAAGATACTTAATACTTAGAAAAGATAAATCTTTCATTAATTGCCCATCGAGAAAGCTATCTGCTGTCGGCCAAGTCGTTTGCTTAAAGCACAGCTACCCACTTGAATTATTCTTCCGAGCGGCAGACGGCCCGTCATCCCGAAGAATCTGGGTTTTCACAGTGTCACCAGAAACCCCGAACGAGGTTACATTACCGAACCTAAGAGGGTCGGGTCGTACCTGCAAACCATTCCCAATGGTAGAGGTGGGTCAAATAACTTTAGCTTCCGAGAAACAGCGTCTGTAGAAACACCTTCGATTCAATTACAGCGAATTGTTTTGTATCGTTTGGTTCCGCTATCTGTGCAAAACGCGATAACAAATCAGAAATAGGGTACGGTGGAGAATGGCAACTCAAGACAATAGCATGTCCGACTCAAGTTTTCCGTCGCAGGAATTACTGGTTAGCGTGGAGGCAGTCGCCATGAATGGTGTTGTGGCCTGCATACAAAGTGTTGTGAAAGAGATTCGAGAGATTCCGGAATTTCAGCCCCAAACGCTGTCGTTAGCCAGTCGGAAGAACGGGAGCGCGACTGGGACCAAGGATGATAGGACGAGAAGCATACGCGTGTACACTCGTTTACGTGATGCCGGCATCGTGAAGCGCGTCAACGAAATCAAGCAACAGCTTGATGAGATCCTCACCAATCAGCCAGAAAGAGGGTGTGACGTTTTTGAAAACGCAGCAAATAATGTTGGAATCGACGACGAGCGATCGCTGCTTTTGCACATGATACTCATCCCTTTGATAGGAGACCTCGGACGATGCTACGCTGTTTTGGACCAAGCGCCACCCCCTTCGACTGCCCCGCAAACATCAGCTTTGCTCAATCGGTCTAAACGATCTCCATCCGTACAAAGCCCGCCGCCACCGATTGGTATGCTTTCTGTTCAACACTACACAGACGTCGCCGCATGTTTGGAACTGCTCATTTGCAGCAGTATTTTACCAAAATTGGAACCACACGTACTGTGGAAAGCGGCTGAGCGTGCGCACTATACCCTGCCGAAGTCTATAGCTGGACGTGTACCACTCCCAGCGCTAACGTGGGCGTCACTGCAAACACAAAAACACCATGACTATTGGGAGGCAAACGCTGCCTATGAGTTGGTGTGTACGGCAAGTGCGCTGGGTTCCGTTCTCTTGTTGGATCGGTTTCGACCAATGCTGTTGCCGCGACACGTGGCAGATATTTATGCTGCTCTGCTGCAAGGGGAGGCGTTGCTGGCTCGGGTACCGTTGATGGAGGAGTGCAGACCTACTGTGACAAGACTGCAAATTTTATCGAGGCGCGTCGGCTTGGATGCAGCCTCGGTGTCTTCATGCGTGGTGGATTCTCATTCGCAAGCCCGTGCCTTGCAAAAGCTTTTGCTGCAGGGAACGCGTGCCCCGAGCTGGCTGCGCTTGCGGGTAGGAAAGTTGCTGAATGATTTGGCTTGCCGAGACTTGCCTTCAATCGTTGATGTTTTCGTACAGGCCGCTCCCAAGGAGCGGATAGCCGCCAGTACACGGCTTGCGCAGGTACTCGTTCCAAAAACGATTCAGCCGAAAACGTACTACCAGGCAATCCTGAAGCAGATGTTTGTATTGCTGGATCGGGTTGGCGTGACGACAGAAAGCAAGGTGGTATCGATAGAGTCACTGCAACTAGGCGGTCTGAGTCGGCAAGATAGCTGCTCCCTTGATCTAGTCCGCGCGGTCCTTGATCGGCTACCTTTTTGTTTCCTCGAGGAGCAATTTTTGCCAGAGTTGGTGAAGTTATTCACGGGACAACAGGAGCGAGGTGTACACGTGGCCGTCCGGAGACTGGGTGTCCTGACTTGTCAATTTTCACCTTCTTTCGATCCTTCGCGAATATCTCATTTGATGCTTTACCGAATCGACGGGTGCGAGAAGGACTTATCAATTGGGACTCCTCTCAATTTGCTTGGCCTGCTGACAAGAGTCGCTGTGATGCCGTCAGTATTGCATCTCGCAGTAAAGGACGATTCCCTCTGGACACTCCGTGCTACCTTACACGCAATATCTCGCTCAGCGTTTGGAACCGACGGTGATTCAATTGACAGTGTCGATGTCTCCGCAGTCGCAGTACTGTACGCCCTTGCTCCTTCCAGTTCTGATATGGAAGGATATGCATTTCGTAGTGTTTCCGGAGAAGGCGAAGCCAATGTTTATGATTCAGTCTCCTACAGGAAATGTGCTGGTTCAAATATAGATGACAAGTACACGCTGGAACAAGCTGTCGGAGATATTGAAAAACGAGCAGTGTTTGTGGTAGAGAAGCTGCTGTTGCCTCTGTGCTCACCCAAGGAAGACCTAACAAGCCTAACTCAAGAAATGTTGCCGTCACGAATGTTTCAACTGACTCTGACCCTTTACTTCAAGACGTTCGAATCAACCCAGGAAGCCGAGAAGACAGCCAGTCTTTGCAACGTTCTTTTTCGCCAAGACCTCTTTCGACTTGTCTCGCTAGTCTTGCTTCCTCTTTTGTGTGATCAGTGTCCTCCTGCAACTTTGTTGCTCTCCGCTTCGGCAAGCCAGGGTGTGTTCGACTTGATGAAGCTCGTGTTTAGGCTTGCTGACGAAATTGGGAATGATCAAATAGCGAGCCACAGTTCCCCAAAACATAACTCATTGAAGAGTGCCGAGATGGATGACGCTGTCCTGCAATTTTTGCCATGTGCCAGCTTCTTCTGCAAAGTCTTACATCTTAAACCGCCAATAATAATCACCTATGAGAGGGCATTTGGCTCGAGCAATGACGAAGTGCTTCTTTCTGTGACATCGGTCCTTTTAAGTCTTCTGGTTGGGGTTCTTGAGCTCGGAGCTGAAAAACGCTCATCATCTGACGAGAGTGTCTTGCGCTCTCTGGTTCCTTTGCTGAAAAGTTTAGCTTCTGAAAAGAGAACGTCGGCAGCAACGTCTTCGGCTTATTCAGAGATATCAGAAGTAGCAAGTCACGCTATGGCATTGATTGCTTGCAGAAGGGAGGGACGACAAAAGCCATCCAGCTCTACTCCAATATCATTCGCGGCAAAAATTATTGAAATCCAAGAGGAGATTACCTCCTTTGAGCCACCGATCCGAGCGCGTGGCGTCGTCTTGTTACGGCATTTGGCCGCAAGTTTGTTGAGAGACGATATTCTTGGTAACCAGAGAAACTCAAAAGTCATTTCGTCTGATGATGAAAGTGAGGATAAGTTGGAACGAATTCTAGTAATCTTGTTCTTTGCATTGAAAGATCAGGAGTCCTACGTTTTCCTGGCGGCTATTCAAACTCTGGTTGCGATAGCCGATGAGCGACCAACGCATTTTCTTCCGTTACTATGTAGAGGAGTCTCACTAGGAGCTGTGCAATTGGCTCGAGAGGAAGTGCTTCTTTCTTCGGAGCAGAGAATCAAAGTTGCTGAAGCTTTGCTTTTCGTTATCCGACGGAGAGCAGGAATTTACGAACATTTGTCAAGCCTGCTTGGTATGCTTGCGTTAGGGTCAGTCGAAAAGTTATCTCATGACTTAGACACCCCGTCGCAAGCATTGCAGATTGCTGAAGAGACTCATGCCTACTTCCTGAATATAGAATCGAGACATGCAAAAGAAGAGGAGTTATCTGCTTACGATGCCCCGGACGACGTGGATGTTCGACTGAGAACGGGAGGACCCCTTTTTGCCTCAGAGGAGGCAGACGCTGTTATTGCATCCATCATGAACGTTGTCACTGAGGCTGTGGTAATAGCGCATCCCTCGCTAAGTGCACATTTCTGCTCTGTTCTAATTTCTTGTGCAGTCGAAAAGCTACGCTTAGGAAGCGCTCGTCCTCTTCGACGTGCCGGGGCCCTTCTAGCTAGAGAGTTGTACGGTTCTCTAATTCGTGAGCAAGACGAATTTCTGAATTCCATTACAAATGATAAGGAAAGTTGCTGTCCAATGTCCGTGGCAATGGTATCGGCCGGAGAGGAAAGTCTCTATGCAACACTGGTTCGCTGCGTCAATTATTACGATCTCAAGGATTCGCAGCTGAGCAGAACATATGACCCGACGACGGCGATTAGGTGCCAAGAAGCTTTACAATTGAGGGAACAAGGAGAGGCGGGGGGGATCCTTCCGGCCGGCCGTCTTGTGGCAGCCTCAAAAAGTGAAGACGAGAAAAACCCGATTGTACGTCTATTTGCTCAGGAAAACCGAGACAGTCTGATCGAGAAAATTGGGCTCCCACGTGTTTCTGTATCACAACTGTAGACGTAATCATTTTGAATAGAGCACTAGCTGATCGAACAAGTAATGCAAAGGCAGCAATTTCAAACATTGACAGCATCTTCGTCCCTTCATTTGGCCGTTCCCATTAAATTGATAGGTGTTACTTGCTTTCATCACTTTGGGAAATTGAAGCAATTGTCCGATCCAATGCTTGAACTTGTTGAACCAAGCGACTCTCAATGTTACGATTCCAGCGCGCTGGCCGGCGGAAAAAACCAGGCACAGCCTGGCGAAACTCAAGACGCTCCATCCCTAAGACAAAAGGATCAGTTTGATGATAGGGTGTGGCGATGTCGGGCTGCCCAGCGCAGCCCCTTACATCCAAAACCGACAAAGAAGACCCCTCACCGTGATATCGCAAAGCATTTAGAATTTGTCTACCTGCTAGGTTGTTGTTGCCCTCTTCCGGGACAGGAAGATCAGGATGGTGAGCAATGTTCAGTAGACGGCAGGATTGAAGCCGGAGCTCAGCCAGTGTGCTGCCTCGAGCTTTGAGCATGGCATATATGGCTCCGGATGAGAGTTTTGTGCAAAAGCTAAGATCTAAGGAATACAAATTTGGCACGCCGTGGGTAATTGCTTGAATGCTCGCGTCAGTCAGCTTTTTACAATACCTCAAATACAAATGCTGCAATTCGGGAACAAATCGGACAATCGAAAACTGTACCAAAGACAAGCGTGTCAACAAGCCATTTGATTTGCTGATAGAAGGAAATAGAGTTATACCTTATTGGTGCCGCCCGAACTTACCACAAAAGTGTCAGTCAAGCGGTGACATTCGCTTACAATCAGCGACCGCAAGCGATGCATGCCAACTAAGGCATCTGCGGCATCGTCGCGCAAGCTGTGACATCCCCACAGATTGAGCATGACAAGTCGACTTCCATCAGGGGATCCGCTGTTAACACCGTCATACAGTAGCGGAATCGTCGGACTATTTTCTAACGTCCACAATTCGGGCAGCCTCAAGTGCTTGATTCGGTTCAATCCCCATAGCGTCAATTGCTCTAGCCGCGTGCAATGCTGGGTTATAGCATCTAGACTAGCATTCGTCAATTTGTAATTGTCCCTCATGTACAACGCCCTCAGTTCCTTCAAGTGCCGCCCGATTGCCAACCCGGAAACATCCGTCAAAGGCAAATTCGAAACGTCCAAAACTTGAAGTTTGTGGCATTGCCGACAAATCTGACTAATTCCAGAATCATCTACTTTTCGCACACCTTTCATGTACAGCACTCGTAATGTATCGTGTGCGAATGTCGCCAATGAGCTCATTGTTTCGTTGTTTAGACGGACACACCAGGATATATCTATTGACCTCAATTTGCGTAGGAAAGGAATGGCTCGGTGCAAATCGTCGGGTTCCAGATCCGCAAAGCCACTCAAAAAGAGACATTCAAGTGATGAATATGAATTTGTTAATAGTCCCTTGAGGAGCGTGCGGGTAAAGTAGGGAAATGCAGAGTCGTTGTTATCAATTGTTGTGGCGACACCCCATTCGCGAATCGTGCAACGCCAACCATGGCAGACTCGTTGACAATGGACACGTTCCCGTACTTCCAAAAAAGGCATGACAATGGGTAGGACAATTTCGGAAACGGCTGACCGTAGTCGCCATTGTCGCGGCTTTGGCCGAACCTTTAAATTTGGAGGAAGAGAGGTCACTCGCGACGACGTAGACCAGCATTTGTCAAGTACGACTCCGTTAGAAGCTTCGGATGCTCCGGTAGCCTTCTCACTTTCATTCGAGCTCATTGTCGATGCAAATTGTATATACGAGCTCAGAAGGTCTTCGGCAAACTCCGTCATAGATTGGGCTCGACCCATTCGTCGAGCCTGCAAAAGTGTTGTTTGGTCATCAAGCTCATTGTCTTTGCTCGTAAGCTCTAAAAGCGGCGACAACAATTGCTTTTGGTGCTGCTCTTTAGCCAAGGTCCGCACAGCAGCGTATCGGAAGTGCGAGTCAACCATCTCACAAGAAATTCGGCGTTTCAGCACGACCGCTTCATGTTCGGCAAAACTTTCATCATGCCATTCGGTCGACGCCAACCTCGCCGACTTGTTAGCCGATGCCTCGGCAACACAGTAATGAACGTGCAATCGTTTGGAAACACCCGGACAAGGGTCGCCAAAAACAGCATTCATGGACTGTGTCCTCGTGTTTCCATTCTCTAATGATTGTTCTCCATTATGTGGATCGGAGGTGCTGCCAGTAGTAGCATCGGCATCCCCCAAAAGTAGTCGGACGTTGGATCGTTTCATCCCGTTTCTCAGCGCATCCAAGCGAATGGTACCATTTGCAAAATCAAAATTGCTGCCGGGACCTGAGTCCTTTGGATGTTGTTGGGCGAGCAGCAGGGCTCGTAAAAAGGGTGTCACATCGCGGGTAAATGGAATACCCGTTGCCGTGTCGTTGCTGAGTTCGCCCGTCAGCAAGCGCTTTCCTTCACAAGGACCGTACGAAGCCGAGACAATCTTGACCATCAAAGACGGAGTCTCATCACTACTATTATTCGCGCCGCCAATATTGCAACCACTGTCATAATCAGGACTAAAGGGGGGCAATAAAGCTTGCTTTTCCGCGATGCGTCGTGCCGAACACCTTTCTTCCATCGACATTGTCAGTCGCGAAGCCTCCATCGCCGCCGCCCCAGCCGACGCCAATACTGATGCTTGTATACCTGGCCCCGTGAGATCTCACTCATCCAATCGTGATTGTCTTCGGACGCCATGCGACCGAATCGATTTTGCATTCTTTTGGAAAGGAACGAGAGACCGTGTCGGATTTAGAGTTTGAAAAGAGCGTAACTAGCTAGAGGTAGTCATGCAGAACCAGATTTAGAGCTAATTGTAAGGGGTTAGGGTCGGAACCTACTTACATTAGTCTAACTGTAAATGCGCCGGCACCTAACGCTAATGATAGCTTTCATTTCGAGATTGCCGTATTCGTCCAGCCATTCTACCGTTAGCGCGAGAGGATGACGCAACGGCCTACACGTGGATTGATCCAATGAGAAGTTGAAGACTTGCCTGGATAGCGTATGTTACTTATTCTACCATTTTACGTGAAAATGTGATGTCCCGCCTCCAAACACGACACGATCCTCTCTCCTCCACAAGGATCCTACAGGTGTCTCCTGGTGTCCAATCCGACCTCTCGCCTTCCCCAAAAAGAGTACCACGGAACCCAAAAACTTTGTTCTCCTTCCACAAAGCAACAAGGCGGCTTGTGTCTTGTTGGGTGTGTTCCAAAGTCGGCTCTAGTGACCAAAGCGCAAGCGACGTTTACCCGTCCGACCTACGGACAGCTCGGCCAGGGAGAATGCGTCGCTGGATCGTGTCTCCCCTGTTGTTCCTGGCGACGTCGTCGTCGTCGGTCGTGGTGAGTGGGGCGCTCGCACGGAGTGTTCCCTGGGTTATCTTGACGTTGGGATCGAGCGCGGGCGCGACACGGACCGCATCGTTCGTGTGGGGGAAGGTTTACCGCGGTGGTGCGGATACGGCGTCCGAAGATTTCGAGACGGAACAAAGTCATCACGCGGAGGAAGAAGTCGAAGACGTCTCGAACGAAGACGAAGGTTCGGTCGAAGAGGAGGAAGACGTAGGCCCCGTCGTTGAGGTCGCGACGGAAGCCTCCGAGGAACCAGAAACGAGCGGGACCGAACCCGGTTCGTCCGAGACGACGGATGTCTTTCAGGATGCCAGCGTCGGGACGGAGGATATCACCCTCGTCGAAGACGATAGTGCCGCGCACGTGGATCGGATGGAGTACGCCGACGATGAAGGCAGTGAAGAAACAACGACTCTCGACGAAACTGCGGATCCCGAGACTGAGGATCCCGAACCCACTCCCGCTGCGGCAGTCGAGGTTGCAATCTCACCCCTTACGGACGAAACCGCCCCGTCGGTCGGCAAAAACGACTCGGTAGTGACCGATGAGACCAAGGCCGCCCTGAGCAAACTTCAGTACCGGCAACGAGAAATTCAAGGCTTGCGGCCAGAGATTGCCGAACATCTCGTGGAAAACCAATTAACGCGACCTCCCGAAGGGATTCCTGACGGTTGGTACCGGGAGGAAGCCTCACCTCGACAGCGACAGCGACAGC
>Ga0163101_100159_pt1 | contig 16215 bp, 8 predicted proteins | sample TAMARWmetagpilot_2_FD_111548 | JGI IMG/M metagenome (GOLD analysis project Ga0163101, IMG submission 111548) | Phycosphere-associated microbial communities from TAMU algal ponds, Corpus Christi, Texas, USA - TAMU ARW1 11/11 metagenome pilot | ecosystem: Engineered > Artificial ecosystem >...
CTTATCGAGCGTCAAGCTCTTGCTGCTTTCGATCTTTTCTATATTCGACAAATGCAACTGAGGAAAAGCACATTCCCATTGAAATACGTAAAGAAGGAAGTGGAAGCTGTTTGAAGGAATCGCTTTTGTACATAACAACAATCTGCCAGGAAGATATCCTCACTGCTGACTGGTCCTGTACTCATGTTTGAAAGGTTTCTAACCGAAGCACTTACGAACCATTTCGGACACTTGATTGCCAATTTGGACGCCGATAATATTCGGGTGTCGGCTTGGAATGGCGAACTTGTCCTGAAGGATCTGAAGTTGCGTCCGGATGCTTTGGAACGCATCCTTGGTGGTGATGCGAAAAAGAAGTCCTGTCCCTTTGAAATTTGTTACGGACATGTTGGCCATCTCGAATTGCGCATACCGTGGAAACTCGTACGCTCTAAAATGTGGAGGTCACCAAGGTCCACGAGTCCACAAAAGGCGCGGCAACAGGAAGGTACAAAGTGCACGGTGGTGCTCACCGATGTAAACATACTGGTTATACCAAGGCGCGAACGATCCACGGCCGCTGCGGAATCGACAGAGTCAAACGATCAACCTATAAATAGTAGTGGAGGAGAGGAAGACAAAAAAGTATTCCAAGAAGATATTGCGATTCCTGTAGCAGATAAAGAGTCGGAATCCGCTGTCGAGATGGAGCGGCAGTGGGCCGAAAAGGAAAAGCAAGTCCAATCCAGGCTCGATGCTGAGCTACTACGTCGTGTCACAGAGTCGTCTCGCTCTCCATCTTTGTCGTCGTCTCGTTCTTGGCAATGGATCCAGGATCGCTTGGCTGGAATTTTGTCCAACTTGTCAGTGACGGTACGAAACATTCACGTACGGTACGAAGATCCGGGCACGAGTATGGGATTCGTATGGCGAATTCCAGCGTCGTCATTCTCTTCCAATGAAAACACTGAAAGGAAAACAATGGCACAGCTTGGGCCACGACGGTACCGACCGCCAATGGCGATTGGAGTCACGCTTGAAGAATTTTCGATTCAGGCTTTAAAAGCAGCTCAGCCGCAAACCGATTCGACAGAACCATCCACAACTAGGCTAAACATCGATTTGAGTGACACGAAAGAGTCGGCGCACGCCAGTATCTTTCGTCGCAAAACTGCAGCGGCACAGCGAGTCGCAATATACTGGGACAGCGATTGTCGCATCATATCGGCACTGGAAGGGACTGAAGGATACAACGCCCCAGAATGCAACAGTGGCGACCACGAGACATGTTTCTATATGGCAGCATTCAAGACTTTGAACGAATTTACAGTTAGTGCACCGCACGGTCGTCAACGTGGAGAGAGTCGATCTCAGTTCTCAAATCGCCACTCGTACATCCTGGATCCCTTTTCGCCTTCAATAGAATTTGCTGTTGTCGATCAAACGCAATTTGATGAAACACCGCGTAACGGATTTCCTCGGTCTAGTGACACAACCATATCCCCCGTAGTGCCACTAGCACCCAATACAATGAGAGCTGTTCTCCCTCCGTGTCATATAACCTTTGCGAGAACCCATTTGGAGGACTTGGGCTATCTTAGAAAGTCTTGGTCGATTTGGATAGAAATGCAACGCTCCTCTCTCTCAGAGACAACGATCCTCCGACTTACTCGACTGCGTCCCCAGCAAAGTGCTTTACAGGATCCTCGGGGGTGGTGGAAATACTCGTATGAAGCTGTGCGTGCTCTGCGCAGCAACCACTCCGAGGGAGTGACCAGTCGAAGAAGACATCGATGCAATATTTGGCTACGTGCTGCCAGAGCAGCAGTACATCGCCGTCGGTACGCCGATCTGTATATTGCGTTGTTATCTCAGGTAGCAGCGTCAGAGCGTTTACGGCTTCACTCGTCTCTTTTAGAAATGGAAAGGGAGCTTTCTGTCGAGGAGCTCGTAGCGTTTCGGATCTATGCTTGGACACGTTACGAAAAGGGAAAGCCCATGTTTGAATTGTCCGACAGTATGAAGGAAGCAGCGAAGGACGACGAAGTTGATGGGTTTGTAAATAAGGAATCTGCAGAAGCTTGCCTTTCTTTGGAACACAGGTATAGTATGTTCCAGGAAATGAGTAGGGCTTTAAGGCGTGTTGAAGCAAATCAGGCACTAGATTCCACTGCCTCGGAATCAAAGTTGGATATGCCATCCGGAATGGGAGAAACGACGGCAGTCATGAGCTGGACGACATCACTTGATTGCGCTGAGCTGTCTTTGCAAGTCAATGACGGATGCGCTCATCGTTCCAGAAATCGTTTGCGGCCTGTACCTGTAGTTCGGCTATCCAGCTCGTTTTCTCAAAAGCAAAACCTGTTCCGTGACGGCTCTTGGTATGTTTGTACAAAAGTTGGAAGGCTGAGGATAAGGGACTGTACATCATTTCAAGACGAGAAAATGTACGTTCGCCAATTTCCATATTTGGTGGGGCCTAGGCACGGCAATCAAGACGGGGCCGATTGCCTTGAGGTACGGCTGAACCGCAATATGAGGTGGGTTGACGGAGTGCAGCGTGGTTATTCAACGGTGTGTAAGATTCGAGTGGAACCTTTAGACGTCGTATACTCGACCTCCCCGGTGGAAGCTTTGAGTAGAATTTTGAATACTGCAAATTTTGAGCTTTCTGACGACTATTACCGCGTTGGTAGTAGATTGCATCAGTGGAGAGACAGGCAGAAACACCGATTGCTTGCTGCACTTGCACACAAGGAAAAAACAATCCACATTGACGTAAATATTGCAGCTCCCAGGATCCTCTTGCCTGAGCGGAATCGACAAAAGAGTCGTTTACTTATTGTTGACCTTGGTAAATTGCTCTTCTTCAACACAGCGGCTTCGTCGCAGGAGGCCTCAGAATGGAGTTTAAATCTACGGAGTATTCAAGTTCAAGGTTCCTACGTAAACTCATTCAGGTCTCTTGCTGAAGCAAATTCGCAAAGTTCGTCGACTCAGCAGATTGTCGAACCTTTTTCTCTAAATTTCAGTATATCGACAGAGTTTGGAAGTGAACCAGACGGTCTTCTACAGCGAAGCTCGGTATCTGTCCATGCAACGCTCCCTCGACTAGTATTCAACCTATCATCTTCTGCTGTGCATCTTTTCATTAAGTTGCAGCAGCAGTGGAAAGATCGTAAACTGGAGCTGCAACGCCAACCCGTACTTCCCTCGATCGTCGGTGGACTGCGTAATGAATTTCATGCGCTTGAAAATAGCACTATGCAGGATAGATCCCATGAGTCCAATCGAGTTTTAGAATTCAGCTTCGTTGCTCCGCTTCTTCGTCTACGATTCCTGAATGATACTGATGTTTCGTGTGCAAGAGCCAAAAGACCAATTCAATTGGTGGATTTGGCTCTTCGTGGAATCGAAGGTCGTATTCAGAGCAAGGTCACTGTCAACGCAGAGCCCACTTTGCGGTGGACAGCCAAGATGCAGTCTCTTGATACAACTGACCTGTTCCAGACGGCAGGAGCTCAATTTTCGTTTTTGCTCTCATCGTTCCCGCCTGATATTCGGTTCACCAGAGGAGGAAAGAGTGAGAGTACATTGTCGGCCGCCGATCTAGTATCGTTTGAGTATCGTTCACAGGTACGATTGGACCATTCCAATTCTTCCGAGTGTCCGAGGGACTCGCTTTCTGTTGTTTTCAATGAGTTGTATATTGAATGGAACCCTGAAACTCTTGCAGAAATTCAGCGCTCGATTAAAGTATCCGGCGAACGTGAGGACGAAATCACCGAGGAAAGCTGCAGTTCACAGGAGGATGCATTTTTCGACGCTGAAGAAGACGATTTTTTTGACGCGGACGCCTCTGTCTCTGAAAGCGAATCTAGCTACGTCATTTCCGAAATCGCCTCGTCGCGCCAGTCCAGCTTTTCGGAACCTTTGAATTATGAGTTGGAACGCTCGCAATTCGTTTCTCCTCTTAGGACAGCCATGCCGCGCTTTCTCGAGAGTTCTTTCGGGGATTGGGCTTCTGCTTGGTCTTCAAAGATGGAAAGAAGCTCAGATTGTTTCCATCTGAAGAAGAAAAAGCTCTTTGAAGTTCGCTTCAGCTTGTCAAAGCTTCGGGTTAGCTTCAATAAAGAGGTTAGACATCGCAGAGTTTTCATTGCAGAGATGGACGGAACCGAGTGTCGCTTCGTCACACGTGAATCCGGAGGTTCTGTGACACAAGTAACAATCGGAAACCTGATATTCACCGATCCATCTAGCGCGGACAATTCCACGCTGTACCGTGAAATTTTGGGTCTCAAAACTGATGTCTCATCTCCAGTCCATGGTCCTTCGTCCCTGCTTGAGCTCGAACTTGCCTTTAATCCGAGATCCAGGCAATACGTGTTGGACGACCTCAATCTATCCCTTGAAAAATCATATAGGGGTCCTGTGATCATCGACTCTTCTAAGGGATTGCAACGAGGCTGTGATCTGGCAGTTCGGGCACGATTGAGCCCCATGAGATTTGTATATCTTCAGCAACTTTGGTTTGAAATCATTGATTATTTCTTCGAGGGCATCGTTGGCTACGAGGTTTGGGGAAGTACCCGACCACTACCAGTCAGCGCTTTAGCAGTGGAACCAGTTATTCAGACGGCAGATGTGATGTCTTTCACATCATTGAATGTTGAGCTTCTCTCTCCTGTTGTATTGATCCCAGTCACGTACTGCTCGACAGATTATCTTCGTTTCGATTTTGATGCTATTCGAATCGCGAACAGATACTCTTTTTCCCACATGCGCCATAATATTACTGGAGTGGAGGCTACTGACTCTCACAGTCAGTGGTTCAACAATTGCACTATCCGGATGGAGAATCTGAAGCTCCAGAGCTGGTCTGGAGCGGACCTGAGTAATCTCCATGAGTCGGCTAAAGCATCAGTTGAGATTGTAGTTAATTGGCCTGTGGGGCCAACCGCGCCACTCAACACACCAAAATGGAAAGTGGACTGCAATTTGGACAGCGAGATTTGCCTTTCCTTGGGAAAGGACGACTTTTCTGTGCTTCAAAATTTGTTGTCATATAATGTCGGAGAGCAATCTCGTCATCTTGACGAATGGGAAGCCCTTCAACGAACCCCAAGGCTAGCTTTAACGGCGTTCAACAGGTCTGTCCTTGTTCATTTCGCCTACGACAAGAAAGATGGAACTCCAACAACATTTGAAGTTGAAATCAACACCCCCGGAATCAAGATGATCATAAGCGATGATACATCTCGCGAAATCGCAACTGTGAGAGCGTCCTCTATCTGTTGGTCGTACAGGAAGATGCCAGACAGCATAACTCGGCAACGAATGTCCTGTTCCCTCACTATTTTTGGTATGGTTGCGGGATATGAGACTCCTATGCTGTCTGCCCGACTTCACAAGGCTGAACCTGAAGAGGAGCTCGCTTCCTTGATTTACTCTTCAACGTCGTTTCCGGGTGGAAACAACGAAAAGGTACTACAGATTGCAAAGCCTTGTATTTTCCTTCGCTATCGTGAATGGCGAGAATTCGGAGCATTTTTTCAAGGCCTTAAGACGCCAACCTTCTTGTCTCCCGATCAAGGTATACAGGTCGGTGATCGCTGGTACAAGATTGGAGAGCAGTCGCCATTTAGCCCAGTGACGCGTGCGCACCCCCATGTTTTTCAGTGGGCGCCACGGTCCGAAGTGGAATTGGAAGTGGAACGAGAGCCCTCGCCAAGTCCTGTTTTTTCCTTTCGGTTCCTTTTGGAAAGTCCCTCCCTTGCGATAGGATCTACAGAGTCGCTAGTCCTTGCGATGAGAAGTATTGACTTTTCCCATCTAGGAGAGGAAGGGAAAATAAAACGAGAATTGTGTTTCGATGAGATCGAATTGACTACGTCGAATAGCAAGACGGCTAGTTTGGGTGGCTACTCGTTGATTCGTCCATGGCGCATTAACGCCAGCTCGGTTGGCTGCAACGGAAAAGAAATTTGCAATTGCAACACCCACGAGTTCATCATCACTGCAGATGTTCTGAGGGCTGAGGCGGCCTTTTCTGAAATGCTTACAGCAAGTGATGTTTGTTTGAGGCTTCAACAAGATATTGTCAATTATTCTGTCCCACAGTCTCATGCGTCATCACTTGGTGCACAAGAACTCAAGTCAGAAGGCCAATTGAGCGGGCTTCCCAGGGAAGGAGGCATTACGTGGGAGGTTGAGTGGAAGGGATTGACCCTCGTTGTGGTCGACGACACAGGAAGGCACTTTGCAAACACGCAAGAGCTTGTGTCCCTTTCTTTGTCTCACCTTACTTGGTGCAGGTGTGATAGAAAAGCGCTTGAAAGGTACTGTAAAGTGGAGGACATCGTTCGATTAGGTGGTCTCGACCTCGTTGATTGCCTCCAGTCGACAGATTCACCTTTCAGGTCGCTTGCTCGCCTATGCGCTCCAACGCGTGGGCAACAACTTTCGGACAAATCCTCTACAAGTATGAAAGTTGTATCTGGACTTTCTGATGGTGAGCAGCGCCGAGCTGATTTGATGTTCGATGATGTTGAAGATAGTAGTTTGCCAGCCCTCGAGCTCAAATGTGTGCAGCTTGGAAAGAGCCGTGAATACTCTGTCGCCGTCGATTCAGTACTAGTCCAGTACAACCCGTCAATCATTATTGCTCTTCAGCGATTCTTAGGACGTTTCACGAAAGAAGTCAGTGCGAGAACAGGCATGGTTATCGACGAAGCTTACTCTGAAAGCGACGCTATCGAGACTGCCACTGAGTCAGGCAAAGATCAGTGGGACTCCCTGCAAGCATCAATAAATTTCCGGAATCTGTCTGTTACGTTAAACAAAGAGCACCAAGGTCGTAGTCTTGCCCGGTTCGTTGTCCAAACAGGGCGTCTTGACATTAAAGAGACGAGCCAGAGGACTGAAATGAGTGGTAGAGTCAGCAAATTGACAGTCGCCGACGTGGATGAATCGAGTCTGAACCGCGATTCGATCTGTGAGGAAAACAGAAGGTTTCTGAGGACTTGCCACAATCGAGACTTTATTGTATTCCGTTTTCGAACATTTTCAAGTCGACAGCTTCTGGAGACAACTGGAAAGTCAGAGATTCCAGGGTGGGTCCAATCCCAGCTGGACCGCGACACTCACATTGATGACTTTCTTGAAGTAGAAGTCGCCAGCATTGAGATTGTATATCTATCGGAAAGGTCAGAAGAGCTTCTTGACTATGTAACCAATGGACTCCCAGGTAAAGGTATGGGATTTACAACACGAGCGGCAAAAGGGTTTGTCGAGAAGAGAATCGCCAAACGCAGCTTCTTTCAATTGCAAGTGGAATCACCAATCATTGCGATACCCAAAAGTCCGAGGGAGAGGGAAGGAGTTCAATTTGGCGGTAAGAGAGACGGCGCTCTCATGAACTTGTCTAGTTGGTGATTTGCACTTACAGTTAATTATGAAATTTTCTCTCACAGGCGATTTAAGGCTACAGAGTTGGGTTGAATCAGATCGATCAGTCCGGCGTTCTTCACTTTCTATTGAAGACTTTTCTCTATTGAGCTACGACGAGCGTCGACTTGAGGAGAATATTCAAATTTTTTCACCTTTTGATCTCACCGCCCATGTGGAAAGAAGTCCTAATTCGATAAATGTATTGGTCGATATGTCAAGTGTATCTGTGCGACTCTCCTATACTGATTTTTCCCTGATCGCTCTTGTCCTTCGCCTCAATATCAACCGACGTCCCGATAAGAAGAGATGGGATAATCTTGAGGTCGCATGGGAGAAAGAGGTAGTTGATGACCGTTCTCGGCATTTTTCGAGAGAAGTTGCTTACAGCACGCACGCTCGTCGCGTCAGATATGGTGTTGTTAGGGGATCGAGTAGTACTATGGGACAGCAGTCAAGGGTAAAGGTTCGGTTAGCTGTTGGCTCGCTTGCTTGTATCTTGCATCGCAATGATTTTTTCAATGGAGAATCGACGAATTTCAGCTACGACCTCGCAGTGATGACCTTGATTGGCCTTGAGATTGCCACCACCAGCTGCGGCGACGACCACCATACATCTGCGTCAATAAAAAGTTTTGATCTTCGTGATTTAGGGGATGCCGGTCGGCGAGCGCGAGAAGTCATGGAGGGGACAATTCGAGCGCCTTCTTTGCATTCGACGATCGTCAAGGGCTACCACAGCGCTAACGTCAAGGAAGAGTCAGCAACACAAATTGTCGTCTCAATCGATAAAAAGAAGCATGACGCGAACTCAACAGGCGACTGCTCGATGGAGACAATTGTCAGTATTGTAGTAAATTTCCTGAGTATTACTGCCCTTTCCCGCCCATTGCGAGAACTAGGAGAGTTTTTTGGCTGCGCTTGGCCGTTGTCGGGTGACGTGAACACAGCATCACTACTGGGCCAAGATAGAGTATGTCAGGAGGAAGATGATCATCAACCACCTAGTCGAGGCTCTTTGGACCTCTCAGCAAGACTTGTTCTGTACTATCCCCGAGTTGTTTTTATTTCGGACGAATCTGTGACTTCGTCGAAAGCCTTGGTTCTCAGCGGGTAAGTGCTTTGTTCGTATATACCAGTGTGAGACATTTTCCTATCTCACTCTATTCTCATTATGACTAACAGACTTGCAATCGTAAATGGAATTGTAAAAAAGAAATCTACAACGAGCGAAGTAAATCCGGAAAATTCTTTGAAAGAAGATCTTAAGGTCATCAATGCTGATCTTCAAAATTTATCTAGTCACATATACGCCAGCGTGAAAGATGCTTTCGATGGGCATACTCTGGTGGCGTCGGGAGTGCCCTTAATTCTCCCGTTGACTCTCGGAGTGGATGTCGAGGAAATAAGATCACGCGACACCATAAAACGAAACTACGGAGTTAGCGTCGAAAAAGTTGCTGTTGTCGTTGGTGCTGAAGATCTCAATTTCGTCTTGGGACTATGGCGCGAATGGCCAGAAAGACAGGTTTCCTTACTGGATGACATTCCAGGACATTGCTATTCGGTCTATTTTCACGAAGAACTACTGGGATTAGGTTTACGCAAAGATTCCGGTCAAATTATAGTCGAATCAGCAGGTGACTCCCGTGTTTCCATTGGAGATTCTCTTTTCGCCGTGAATGACAGAATACTGACAGACAGCGACAAACGATCGCTTTCTAACGTGGTTTGTCGCCTTCGGGCGGAGCCGCGTCCCCTAAAGATGTCTTTTGTTGGGCAAAATGAAGTAAAAAGTGGAGAACCCTGTATCGACGGTTCCATCTGTGGTGTTACGGAAACTGCGGTAAACGTATCAATTTCTGTGGCAACATTCACCTTGATTGATATAAAGACTCCATTGTTCCGAGGCGAACTTTCTAGCATGAGAAATCAGTTTGGTCGACTTCGAGAAAGTGGCCTGGTTCAGGATTCTCTTTTAGTTTCTTTTGCTCTAGGTCTCGATTTCTTCAACACGAGAAACCGAGAGTGGGAGCCTGTTCTGGAACCTTGCCTCCTCTCTGCATCGCTCGAGGTTGCCGATACTCGAGGGACATCGAGCAGCAAGGAGATGACGATTGAGTTCGGCGACAAGGTCACTGGTCCGATTTTAGTCAACGTATCCGATGCCAGTGTTGCCATATTCCAACGTGCTGTAAAAAGACTTTTTGTAGGACGATATAATGGCGGTCAAGATGAGGTGCGGGATGAAGGCTATTTTACGAAAGCGGCATTTGATTTTGCGCTCCGGCAAAAAAGCGGCACTGATGGCTGTTCTTTGGAAGATGGCGCAAATCGCTGCCCCACAGATCAACTTGAAGAAGTATTTCCCAATACGCTTACAATGAGGAATTTACTGCCAGTTCCAATCGGCTGGAGTATAAATGTTCTAAAAAGCGGAGACTCTACAATAAGAAATGGTGAACTCGGTGAAGACAATACTCTCGCTTCTGGAGAAAACGTTGTGATTGAGACTATGGACGGTAACGTCGCTGAAGTTCGTTTTCGCTACTTTAATTGGTCGCCGTGGTATCGTTTGTCTCTTTCGAAATATTCGACGCCAGAAACATCCCCGGTGCTCATTAAAACATTGCTTGGGCCTCCTATAGTATTTCATCTAAGGACGGTGTCCAATGCAGCGAATTGCTTGGAGCTGACCGTCTATGCTGAGCTGTGGCTTTTGAACACGACCAGCCTCAACATTAGCTTCGGGGCATCAAGAGAGCAGTTGATCGGTTCTTCTTGCAAGAACGAAGAAAATTCGAGCAAGCCCGAATCGACCGCTTCAACAGCGGCGGAGGCCGCTCTAAAGGAAATAAGCTCCCTGTTCGAAGGTGGAGATGATGGGATTGAAGCGCATTCTTACTCTGAGACTTCGCTCGATATTATGCCTATGTCATCGCAGTTCGGCTCCTCCTTGACAGAGGAAACGTTCGAATACATCGAAGTACACGAGTCCTTGGTCGTACGACAATGGTGGGCAGGGGAAGAAGCTGAATCTCTCCGATACGACATCACTTCGAAAACTGGCGATGGTGAAGATTGGCAATGGATTGACGACACGTGGGTAGGTTGACAACGTTTCGTCGATCTTTGCTAGTTGTCTGCGTGTGCTGACATTCTTTTTTACCTGACATTTGTGTAGATTGTAGACAAAAGTGGGAAAAGCGTGCAGGGATGGGAGACAAGCCCCAATCTCTTCGGCTTTTGTCGGACCTTTAATCCAGCGCATCGGTTTCGGAGACGGCGCTGGCTACGACAACGTCGTACTGCACAGCAGTTTGTGAACGCATTTCACCAACCTCGAACACTTTTGGATAGCTATTCAGACACTCAGAATCGAAACGAGATGTCGAAGATAAAAGTGGCTTTCAGGGCCGACGGTGGGCAGTGGAGTCTCTCCTCCAGCATTCCGCGGGATGGAACGGTGTACGGTGCAGTTCGAGTGCCATCAACGAGATGGCCACACATTTCAAATAGTGATACGACGTCAACGTATGAGCTATGCTATACCGTTTCGCCTCTTGATGGCCCCTGGGGAGTTGTGTCGAGGGTTTTAGTTGTTACCTCTCGATTTTTGGTGCGGAACCTGTCAAAGCGAATGACATTCCAAATAAAACAGAGCGGTGTTTCTGACTCGAAAGCGGCGGTCCTATGCATTGGCCCGGGTGAGACGCACCCATTCCATTGGGCCTCCTTGCATTTACCAGAGTTAATCAGTATTAGACCCGCGGCGAAAGATGAGACTCTTTCGACCTACAGATGGAGCGGCGGATTTGACCCTGTTACAATCGGGGCAGTCCCCATCCGGGTTCGGTTGAAGGATGGCTGCAGAGAAGAGCAGCATGTATCGTCTATTCAGCTCGAAGTCGAAATTAGACCTAAATCAGGTGGGACCGGAATAAATTTGTCTCTCACGGAAGAAGATGTAGAAGCAGGTCGGTCACTCTTTCGTATAGAGAATCATTCCCCTTTTCCGATTTGGTTGTCGCAAGATGGAATCATAGCTCAAGGTGGCAACAATGACGAGACAAAGGAAGGAGATCTTCTCCGCCCATCTGACCTCATGTCATTTGCCTTGGACGTCCCTTTTCGTCAAGGGAAGTACCACAACAGTCGAGCTGTCACCATGGATGAGTTGTTTCGAGTTCGTCTCGGACTAGCTCCACTGTCTACACGAGACGGAATTGAAACAACAAAGGTAGTTCCCTTTACAATCTATGGAGCAGCTGTTCGATTGAATCCATCCAAGCTCCTCAGTCTTACGTCTTCACTCCGAAACGCAATGCAACAAGCAAGAGTTTTGGGTTTTGTGAGCAACGATGGACCTACCCGGGTTCTCCGATTCATGTAAGCTCACACTCTATCTCAAAGGAACAGAATCAAGCGTTTTCTCATTTTTGCGTGTGCTTACTACAGGCTAATTCAAGTACCAAGAAATGTTTTTGCTAATCCGTTCGGGGATGATATGCCTTCACCTGTCTCAAAGCTTGTTCAGACGTCGACCAGTAGATTTGCCAGAGAGATTTTAGGTGGTGCGATGGAAGCGGATTTACTGTTGAAAGAAAATAAGTCCCCGACTGAAGCGGAGGCTGCTGCTGCTTCCAGCGTTTTCGAATCAGACTCTGAGACAAGACCCTCTGGGAATGACAATCTGTCAAATTTTACTCCAAGGCTAGCAACTGTATCGTTCAGACTTTCTTTTAGTGGATTTGTCGTCAGTCTGATTGATTCTGCCCCGACCGAGATTGCCGTAGCGACTTTTAGGAATTTGAATGCTTTAGCGACATGGAACACGCAACGCACGACGGACTCAACGATTTACGTTACAGTTGAAGATTTTCAGGTCGATAACATGATTCCTAACGCCCCGTATCCAATAGCGATTGGCCGCGACGAGTGGAAGCAAGAGGCGAAATCCTCGATTACCAAGCCGAAAACTCCTTTACTGGTGATTGGGCTTTCGTTCGCTCCCCGTCACAAATCCGAGATCATTTGTCTTAAGTCAGTGACAATTGCCCCGCACAACGTTGCCGTTCAAGTTGATCTTGCCTTTCTGGTTCGCCTACAGAAATATGCTCTCGATTTGAAGGCCCACTTTCAACACCAAAAACAAAGTACTGACACGAAATTTGATTTGCCCGACTTGGCAAAACTTGTGCAAGAGGCCGAATTGGCTTCCATTGGCGGTGGTGGGAGGCAAAAGTTCTATTTTGGTGGTCTGACAATCTTGCCTTGCAACATTCGCTTTTCCGTTGCCCCAGCCCGTGCTTTGACCTCAGCACAAGCTGCATTGGAAGGAGAGGAGGCTGCCGCGATTCACCAAGCTGTTCGAAAAGGAGATGTTCGTCTCGGAAATAGTGATGGTTTACTGGGTGTCAAAATTGGTAGTCGCAACGCAACTCCGCTGGCGGTCGTGCGCGGTGTGTTCAAGAGTATCGTCGTAGACGCATTGCTTCGTTTGGATGGGGCGTCGTTGAACTTAGCAGGAGTATGCCTCCGTAACCATGTTTCGACGTCATCTCAGCTGTCGACCCATTTGGGCGCCCATTACCTGGCATCTCTGCGGCAAAATGTACCCGCTCTCCTTGCCTCAATGGCTGCTTTTGGCAACCCACTAGGCTTGGCGCGTAGTCTCGGCGATGGCGTTAGCGATTTTGTGCTGGAGCCCGTCAAGGGGTTTCAACGAAGCGTACAAGAAATGGACGCAACCTATCTTATGGACGGAGTCGCGCGTGGAACTGTCTCATTGGCTCGGCATACGTTTAGCGGTATTGCTGATTCTGCCGCTTCCATTACGGAGACCTTTTCAAAAAACATGACCGTCTTGACGTTGGACCGACGGTACGCCCAGAAACGGGACCGTGGAGAAAATTTGCGGCACCAGACCGACATCAATGTCGCCCTTGGGCTCGGTAGTGGTGTACAAAAGCTCGCCTTGGGCTTTGTGGAAGGCGTGACGGGGGTGGTACAGGCTCCTATGCGTGGGGCGGAGAAACGCGGTTTCGAGGGCTTTGCCAAGGGTATTGGCAAAGGATTACTGGGTTTGTTGGTGAAACCTGTGATTGGACTATCGGATGGTATCACGGACGTCATGATTGGTGTGAAGGGAAGCATGGAAGGGGCCGGCGGGCCGCACAACGTACCGCTCCAACTCCAAATTCGCCCTCGGCGCGCTTTTGTCGGCTCCAAACGGGTGATGAAATCATATAGCCCAGCCGACGCTGCGGCTCAGGCACTCATGGAACGCACGCGATTGGCAGGGGAATTTTACTTTGGACACGTAGACCTGGGGGATCGTGTAGCGCTGTTGAGCGTACGACAACTGCTCTTGCTTGGTCCGAGCGGCGAAGAGATGCTCTTACTAAAATTCAAGCACATTGCTAGTCTCGAGTTCCGACAAATCCGATCAGCACAGGGGGACGAAGGTTGGGGTATAATTGTGATGTTGAACACGCCACGACGCAATCTAGCGGACGTTGAAGTGATCACGTGCCGAGAAGAAGGTCCAGCAGTGGAATTGCGAAAGTTAATAGAGCAGGCCATGGCACAAGGTGCTTTCTTGCCGGCCATTAAGAAATCATCGTAACGCACCGGAAGCTTTGGATGCTGCCGAATTGCATTGCGTGAATTTTTCGGGTACCAATTACTGCCTCGAGTGAATAACAAAATTTAGAAAGGAGTGTTGGGATAGGAACATACTATGCTTTAAGCTAGCTACTAGCTAACCGCGATTGAAGCCTCCTTTTCCGTTGGGTGAATCGATGCGAATGACCTTAACGTTGAACAGTAGGGTTCGATCGACCCGGGGATTTTCAAGGACAAAATTCAGGGCACGGTCTCCGGAAAACGTGGAGGGCTTGGGACCGACCTTGTCGTGCGCCATATCACCGGCTGGATAGGACAATGGACCAAACGGAACGACGATTTGTCGGACACCGCCCGGCTGTAGACCTACCAGTCCCCCTTCCAAGCCTTTGACCATGGTTCCCGATCCAATCACGGTGCGAGCGTAGTCGATTTCTTTATCAAAGGCACCACCTTGTGGACCTCCCTTGGCTTGGAAAGGCCTCCCAAAGTATCCAATGGTGTATCCACTCCAGTCGAAAACGACTCGATCGCCGGGCTTGGCAGCTTCGCCCTTACCAACCGTCACGTCACGGTAGGAAAAGCCTTCCGGGCTCGTCACAAAATCATCGTACTGTTGGACAAATTTGGGTGCATACATGCTTGCGTCTTCGGCACGCGCGACCCGTGGTTGTGCGGAAGACGCGGCAGCGGAGACAGAGACAGTACTCAGTGCGATCAGTGTCTGCCGTCGGGAAAGTAATTCGTCGGAGGAGGAGGAAAGGCCGGCACGGAGCACCGAGTGTTCTCGTTGTGCCGAGGCGCGCGGGAGAGCGCTTCCCCATTGTGCAGTGTGCGGAACCAATGCCTGAATCGGCGTGATACAGCCTAGCAGTAGAATTAGTACTTGTGCTGGAGATGACATGGCCTTGCGTCTACGGAAAACTGACCTTGTTGGAATTGTGAGAGCACGAAGTGATGTTTTGGTTCCGGTTCGACTTGACTGTCAGAGTGTAGATATGGCACGTCACTCACGGGCAAATTCAATCGGAGGCCTGTGAAAGTGACTCGGCCGGAAAGCGAGAGTGAGAGGGAGGACGATGTTACAGTACATTTATAGTTGACACTAATACAAGACTTTTATATCCTATCAAAATGCACAAAGTTAGAAATACGATGCAAGCCCCATAAATCAAATTGCACGAATCCAATGGTTTTAACAGTACAGACGCCATTCATGGAAAAGATATCCGATTCCGAGGCGCAAGGCCTGACAACCGACTGACATGTGAGAAAAGACAAAGAACAGATCCATAATTTCACAGTATACCGCCAAATTAATCTTTCATTGTGTTTCACCATGACGACCCCCCGTTTGTGTTTGACGCTCGTCCTTACGTACGGCTATATTATTCCCTTGACGACAGCATGGACGAGCCCGTTGCCACTTTTTGGAAGAGATACACGCCACGGCCTTCGGTGTTTGGATGCGCTGCCCCCAGCCGCCGTTGAGGAGCTCGGTGAGGCACCGACGGCTCTTTCGCGCCGGGACTGGTGCCGACGCGCATTCGGGGCCGCCAGCGCACTCGGGATTACCGCTATTGTCCAGTGCCCCAATCCTTCCCACGCGTTGGTCAAGGGGTCCGAACCGCCACCGCGTACCAAAATGAACGACGGCAAACCCAAGTGTACCAACGTGGACGAGTGCCAAGCCCAAGCCGAGCTGCGCGAACAGCAGCTCCGAGAGGAGGCCGCCGCCAACGCTGTCCCCATTAGCACGACTTCCGGAGGTATCCGCTTTCGGGATCTTATAGTTGGCGACGGGACAACGGCGAAAGCCGGCGACGAAGTTGTTCTGCACTACAAAGTATTGAAACTCGGTAAACGCAGTTACGACGGCATTTCGGGAGAAGGCACCGTCGTTTTTTCGAGAGGGTACGGGCTAGAAGACGACGAAGCTAAACCCGGTGACAAGAATTTTGTCACGACGCTAGGCTCCCTCAGCAACATTGGTGCCGTTAACGATGCCGTTCCCGGCATGCAGACGGGTGGGACCCGTCGCTTTGCGATTCTACCACCCCAGGGATGGCGCAAACCGTCCAAGATGTGTGACGGTGGACCGGGTGGTAGTGGTTCGGGTGGAGACTTGCGGACGGACTACGTTATTGTACCTACCGCCAC
>Ga0163101_100160_pt1 | contig 16210 bp, 3 predicted proteins | sample TAMARWmetagpilot_2_FD_111548 | JGI IMG/M metagenome (GOLD analysis project Ga0163101, IMG submission 111548) | Phycosphere-associated microbial communities from TAMU algal ponds, Corpus Christi, Texas, USA - TAMU ARW1 11/11 metagenome pilot | ecosystem: Engineered > Artificial ecosystem >...
CCTCTCGTACTCTTGCAGATACACAGTAGTACGCAAGCATGGTCGGCGCCCACGTGCACGCGGCGGACGCTCCTGCACTCCTGGACGATGGCGGGAGTCGCGGTCGCCGGCGGGTCCAACCCGGCGCACGCTGCCGCCGATTGTTACGCCGACTGCTTCCAAAACTGCAAAGCCATTGCTCCCAAAGATCTCGGATATTGCAAAGACTCGTGTCGAGACTATTGTGCCCAACCGGATCGACGGGACGGTTTGTCTGGCTCCGTGTCTAGTGCCGGAGGTGAAATGGGGCTCCTCGGTGGAGGATTTCCGGGTAGTGGGACCGTTGTCAAGGGACAAGACAAACCCCCTTCTGTTACTCTGCCGGGACTAGATTTCTCTTCCGGAATTGGCAAGAAACTGATCGGCTACTGACTGACTGTGATTTGTACCAGTCACTGGCTGCTTGTTTCGGAGGCTGTCCTCGGTGAGAATAGTCACGGACCCCTCCCACTCTCGTCGTTTCCTTTTTCTGCGCCATATTTCTGCTTACTGCGTAAACGCTACATCCTCTAGATAAATGCCGTACACGATTGCAATCGCTTAATTCTACTGAAAGACTTTTTTAATCTATTGTTATATACATTCTCTCGGCACCTGTACATGTACAAGCTCTATAACGCACGGTACCCTTCCGCGATTTCTGCGCTGTTCGTCTGAAAGTCGGTTTCCATCGTTGTCACGTTGTTGATTGCGTACAAGAGCTTGTCCCTCAGCAAGGCTGCATTGCTGTATTCGGGCAACGTCAGCGAAAAGAAGCAAGTAGATGCGCTAGGCAAAGCAAGGTCCGCTTTCTCACCGACGTTGACCAGATCCTTCTGTAGCTTGAAGGGAGCTTCAAAGTCAGACTCCCGCATCGGCAAGCGACTCCGAGCCCACACAAATTGTAGAAAGGTCTTGCGTTCCCTATCCGTCATTGATCGAAGAGTCTCCCAAAAGTATCCGACCACCGGATCGCTGGCTTCATAGCCCTCGTATTCAACAACACGACGCAGCAAGTCGACCTCAACCTCGGGGTTCCCACAAAGCACATCCCGCAATTCTTCACCGGAAAAAATAGGCAAAATCTCGTACGGAATTACGTTGGCAAGTCCTTCCACGAATGAGTTCAGCATGCGCTGCTGCCACCACAGTAGCACAGAGGGATCTGTGCTGTCTTGTAGTTGACGCGCAGCCAAATAGTCGATTTCGTTCAGTCGATTGGTTTCGGAACTCAATTCTTCCACGATAGCTTTCCAAACCGTCTCCATGGGCAAGGGTAAGTCCACTGCAATGTTATGGCGATATGCAGTACCGGTTAAACGACCCAAAAACATAAGAGACTCTTCCACTTCACGTGTGGTCTCATTCCGCGACGCCAAGACGCTCAGAAAACTACTCCGAAGTCGTTGTTCTTTTTCACTAATGTCAGTATCAAAAACTGCCGATTTGATGCTGTTGACATCCTGTCCATTCAATGAGAACATGAGCAGTTCTCTATTCTCGCCGATCGCCTCAGCATTGTTTGGTGTTGGGTCCAATACCCCCAGAGTACCGCGGTTCAGTGGATCAACCTTCAACAGCTCGTTGAAAGCATCAGTGTATACTTCACGATATGGGCCAGAATAATCATTTACGCCTTCTCCAATAAATTTGACTTTAAAAGCTCGTTTCTGGCCGCCATGGCCTTTCGCTACGTACGAACGTCGTAGCCCCGCACCGCCCCAACTCTTAGTTTCGTTCTGCAACTGTGCAAAAACGGAGTGCTTGCGCTTAATGACAGCTCCATCAAGGTCCATTGCTCGAGCTGCTTTCAATCGGTTTATGCGGACCGTTCGAATCTCTCTCGGAAGTTCGTATTCATCGTGACTCAATGGAGTTGGTGTAGCGGTTGCCTCCGTCACACTCTGGAAAAAGCCTCGTTTGACACTGGAAAAAATCAGGCCACGGAGAGAGCGTAGATGAGTGGCAATGCTTGGTACTTGGACCCAGGTCATCGCTGCTTGTGTTTCAAGTAACTGAACCCGACCTGCCCTGTCAGTGGTGGCACCGTACCCACACATTCCTCCAAGAATGGCAGAACCTTCTTGGCATGGACGCATCGGAAGCCATGGCAACGCATATTGAACACGCCGATTGAAGGTTTTTAGTAGGGCTACCCTCGCAAGAACAGATTTGAGAGGGGGGACTTTGTTCTTGTCATTGATTTGACTCAATATAGAGGCCGTGGCTTGCTTTGCTTCCACGTTTGCTCCTTCAAAGTTAGGGAATGAGTGGTTCGGATTTATAGTGCCCCATGCGAATGAAAGAGCGGATGCAACATCTCGAAAGGGAACTTCAGTCGCATCGCCCTCTTGGCTAAAGTTACAAATGTGGTTAACGCAGCGTACCAAGAGTGAGTCCGACGCTAGCTGGGAAAGACCGTCGATCCGACTATTCGATACCATTTCCATAAATTCCTCGATACCGTTCACCTCTAACGAGACCCTCTCTTCCAATTTGTGATCGTCGCCTGATTTCCAGCTGTTGTACCAGGAAATGGCACATTCATAGGGAGTGTCAAAACTTGTCACCGAGTCCGCTCTAAAGTCGTCGAAATCTTCGAATTTGTCCGTCGCTGTACCAGACTCAACCGGATGCAAAATCGGCTCCTCGTTTCCTCCCCGAATAGTTGCAGAGATGTACCCTTCTACATCCTCGTACTTAACGCGGTAACGGACAACTCCACACGAGTTCACTCGACATTCCAAGACATTTCTCCTCGGAATAATAGTATTTTGTGGGATAGTACCAAGATTTCGTGAAGAATCATTGATTTCCAAATCTGATCGGAGAACAGCTCCATTCTCGAAGACGATGCGAAGTCCATTTGGTGATGGGCACTTGAAGCGATTGAGAGTAGGGAGAACGATCCCTCTCCCCTTTCCAGGCGTCACATAGTCAATATCATCCACGACGTCGCATTCGTGAAGCCAATGGGGTAAAGCCGCGCCCTCGGCAAGTGATTGTCCTTCGTTTTTCTGGGAGACAATCTTGTAGAACAGACGGAGCTGGTTTTGTCCAACAATAATCGCTTCCTCTGCCAGCTCTAAAAGCCGTCCGGAACTACGACGGAGACGAAAGCGATCTCCAGGAAGAAGCACAAATTTCATCCCAAGTGCTGCACATGCCGCTGCACACCCGGTGGGTGAAGTGTCCATCTCGACTTTCCCATACCCGCTTCCTCGAGTAGAAACTTGAGCCCGGTAACCTTCCTTCCACTCAGTATACTCACACATCGCCTCCTCAATGAACCAGTCTGGAAGACAATTGCTCGTATATCTTGACAGAAACTCTTCCACAGCCAAAACATTTCGTAGCACAGTCACTCCGTCAACGCCGTACCAAGTCGACCACTTCGGCAAGAATGTAACACGATCACCCTGATTGCGAAGACCAATTACGGGCCACAACGTCCTTGGTTTTTCAAAGCCTTGGGCAGGAACACGAGTGAAGCCATTAGAGGCGGACTGTCCACCTCCACCGGTTCCACAGCCCTCGACGCTAAACCCAAACGGTGAAAGATTTTCAAACGCGCATCCCAAGTCACTGAGAATGTGCTCGCCGTATTTTAAACCATCGTAAAAGAAAGACATCCTACCAGCATCACAGTCAAGTAAAACACCTATTGTATCGCCCGAATGTGCATGAACGCCATACACTCGTTCGGAACCGTTCGAGTATGTTGCCCGAAAATTGACAAACCCCCAGCCATGCCATTTCGATAGCCGTGGGGGTCCATCGGATGGGGGCTTTTCTGCGCAACCGATAAAGACACTCCCAATATCTGCCTGCTCGAGTTTTACCTCCCAGTAGTGTACACCTTTGGCAAATCCAATTGAAGCAAAAGCCGTCCCTCTTCCGTCAGAGGTACTGCAAGTCACTGTACTTCCATCGCTACTTACAGCTAAATTGGAGGCATGAAAATCTCGATCAAATGTCAGAGGAGGAGGAGGAGGGAAGACTCGAGGGCTACATGTTGAGTTTCGTCTTCCTATTATAAGCCGGAGCTCACTCGTCGCCGAGACAGAGTTTCCGTTTCCGGGATTTCGTAAATTTGAAACGACAAACTCGGTCTTTCCTACCCGCCGCTCATAAAAAGAGGTAAGGGATTCAGATGCCCCCTTTGATGTATCGACTGCAAGCTCAAATGTTGTACCTGGGAGATATGAAGCTTGACCGAAACGAGCCTCCCATCCGGAGTCGTTGGAACCGTAGACTAGACTTTGTTCCTCTAAAATAATCGAGCCATTTGGAGAACGGCTAAGGACGACCTCGATCGCAGCACCGAAGTCGGGCAACTCCATCATGCCAGTAATTCGACCATTGCTGGAGTACGGCTCTTGTCTCTTTATGCGAACTAGAACACTGTAGGCCTTTCTGACTCCAAAGCCACGTCTAGCTGCACACTGCTCCGCAGTTTCAGGGATTGTATGGCGCTTGGTGACCCTAGTCGAGGCCTTGTTGGTATCGACATGAATGACATCGAACCTGCCTCCATCGCCGCCAAAACGATAAATTGCTTCTTTCCCAGTGAGCGACCATCGAACCTTTCGACCGAGACCGGGCTGGCCTCTCCAAGCTTCGATAGAAACCACGATTCCAACAGGCAATTTTACCGGAGGAAGCTTTTTGCGCAGAACCTTTTTTTGTCTATTTCGGCGACTCAGTTTTGCCTCGCTCTTCTTGGAGGCTTGTTCTTCGCCGTCTACGGGTGCCCCTTCCGTTGTAATAAGAGAGCTCTCTTCCTTTCTTTCATGGAAGCTTTCTTCTTCAAGTGACAAAGCAAGTTCCCTTTTCGCCTTGGCAGATTCATAGCACTCTCTTCCATCGTCGTCGATGGCTGAATCCCAGTCCGGTCCCCGCATCACCCAGCAGCCGGTCCTGAGCATAGGCGGTCCTTCCCCTCCTTCCGTTAATGACCGCGCGCCCGATCGATGTGGCTTCATCCAGTCGACCTCGTGACATACTAGTTCGCCAGACCACACCTCTTCATTTGGTAACCATCCCTGATTTTGCTCCCAAAAAGGGTCAGAATCTGGGGATTCTGGAGCTTTGGTCTGAATTGATCCTGAGCGCGGACATGCGGCTTCCAGTCTGACCTTTCTCCATAAGGAATTAAAGACACCTTCGGGCATACCATATTCAATATCTACAGCGCGGCGAACGGCTACAAGAAGTTCAACTATTGCTTGAACGTATCGAGAACAGACAGGATATGCAGCACGCTCGGCCCAGATCCTCCTTGCAACGGTCGATTCAAGGCGACCATACAACGCAGACAGTGTCGTTGATCTCGATAAAACCTTCGACAACGCAGAGGGCTTTGAGTTCAAAATGCCAGCTGCTGTTAAGGAACAGACCATCCGCCATGGGATAGAAGCGGAAAGAAAGCCAATGCTCCATGCTCCGAGAAGACTTTCGTGCAGGTCTTCCGACTCTTCGGTACAAGCCTGTACGGATGTGCTCAAAAGGACCCCGGTAAGGAAAGACGCAAGACGGGCATCAGGTTGGAAAGGCATAGTCTCGACGTCAGAATGGGATTCGCTTTTTTCGGGTATAGACTGCCTTCGTGTCGATTCCTGACAAAGTGAACAAGATTTGAGAATTGAAACTCGAATTAATCTCTGACGACGCAGTGTTACATACCTTCGTGGACCCCTCCAGGGCACCATCGTCAACAACTGCCAGCACCCTGACGTAGCGGTTTACAGATTGAGCAAGGACACTTCGAAAAGACCGCGAAGAACAAGCAGCCCTTTGAATACCCTCACGGACAAACGCCAGAATTGCTCCACCGCCATCGGAACCAAACGCAGCCTCTGCTGACGAGGCGAAGGATTTACTCGTGTCATAGAAGGCTACGTTTCTGTCTGTGCAACGAAATTCTTGAACATTGCTTAAAACCTGGGTGAACCCACAAATTGGCAACTGCGTACCCAGATCTACAAAAGAGGAGTTCCCCGTACGCGACTGCATCTGGATTCCTAGACCAAGAGCTTCAGCCGCGATTGCCATGGTCCCGGCTTCTCCGGACCAACCCCGAGTTGACAAACATGCCTCCAGTACTCTCCAAAGCTTTTGGGACACAAGACTCTTATTCGATATTTCTGTAGCGAAAATTGCCAGGTCAAAGTCTTTGGCTGATACAAGAATGTGCAGCAACAGTTTGCGAGAAAGCATCACGGCTAGTGCTACGGACTCATTAAAGGCCTCTAGCACCATTTCCCTCCTTACTCTCTCGTAACCTTCCAACATTTCTTTGGTTATATCCTCCACAGAGGTCCGTGGATCGGTAGCGCGATCATTGGAATTCCAGACTTTCTCGATACGACCGGTGAGAATAGGAGAATCATCGGAGTGGGCTACTATGCTTGGTATAGAATGTTTTGGACGGGGAGACCCCAAGTGAACTGATGCATCGGAACCATAGTATCGATGACACCAAGAAAAAAGCTCATGACCGTGATCTTCCTCGGAAAAATCACACAAGAGTTTTCTGGCGATAGGAACATCAGGGTCATCCAAAAGCCTTTCATTTTCAAGCCATGTTCGACGCTCCATAACGGACTCGAGAACTGCCTCTCCAACCCCACGATATCCCGGTGGGGGTGGAAACCTGAAGGACTGGCCTTCCCCGCCAAGAAGAATCCTAACTTTCTCACGCCTGTTGAAGCTAACAACCGGGAAAAGTCCACCACAAAATTGTATATCCTTGAATGCCAAGCCCATTCCAATCTCTTCCTTTTGACCATTCAGCGAAAAAGATATTTTTCTGGTATCTACATCTAGAAAACAGCCAACAACATCTCCTTCTTTCCAACGACATCCCCATTCCGTGGCTGCACCGTGCCAGCGCAATCGTCGCCAGCCGTCAAAACTGAAGGAACTACTGGAATCTCCGCAGCCGTCGCCTCGGTCGGCATTGCAATGGCTTGCGAAGCTCGAATCTCCAAATCCGAGCTGTATACAACCTGATGTCCCCAAGACAGCTTCATAGTACCAGCAGCCAGCTTTCAGCAGCAACCCTCTCACACCAACGGAAGCGAAGCCACCGTTAGCAAGACCTGAAACTGAAGAATTATGAGGGTCAATATTTGCTCTACCCGAAATCACTTTCAATGGGCACACCAAGGCTTTCAATTTAGAAACCCTCCTCATCTCTGACGATTCAGTAGTCATTCTATCCACCTCTTCTTCATTTACATTACTCGACTCATTCTCCTGGTCGGCGTCACTTTCGTTCTCTCCTTCCGTTTCTCTGTTTTCGGCTGATGGTTCATTATCTCCTGTATTATTGTTGTCAGAATCTTCATCGCTATCGTCGTCGTCATCATCATCGATGTTGTCAACTTCCTCTCCCTCCTCCAAATCGTTCAATCTTTCCAACGTTTCGTTGTTATTAAGAATCCATGTCAACGCATCATCTACATTGTTGCTTGTCGCGCTCAAAGCTTCTGTGCACCATCTCCTTGGGAACCCCATTTCCATTAGTTGTCGAAGAAGATGACTATCATCCAACGGTAGTAAGCCACGATGGCTCGAGCGGTTGCCACGGCTCTCCGAGTCTTCTGCCAGCAGTCTTTCGATATCAGCTCCATTCTCAAGACAAAAATGCACTGCAGCTTCAATATTGGACCCTCCCGTACGGCGGAGGGCGAACTCTGAATAAGATCTAGGAATTCCAAGCTCTGTCATTTGAGCTATCGCAGCTTCAAGAAGATAAACTCCACCCGTCCTACTCTGATCATCGTCCTCGTCACTATTACTTCCTCTTGTGGACTGTGACATCGATCTGTTCGAGGTTGAGTCAAGTTCCCTCAGTCGATCGTCTGGCGTCAACGAGATAGTGGATGTCGCGATAGACGAACGAGGTTGCGCCAGTGGTGCTTTGGCACTGTCCTCGAGTCTAACAGCCATGTCACCATGAACGCTCTGCAGTACTGTGGACCAGGAGTCTTCGTGAAGAGAAGCAATTGCATTCTCCCTATTATTCAGGTCGTTTAAAAGCTCCACGAATCGAATCAATTTTGCTTCTCTTGCTGGAGTTGCGGCAAGTGAATCACTTAGGACTTGCCGAACGAGATCCGAATTCCCAGCTTTGTCTAAATGTTCGGGCCATGCCAAAGATAGCACTTTCGCGAGGCTTATACATGAGTCCCTTTTTTCCAAAAACGCAACAAGCAATTCTTCGTCGGACAGCAGTGATATGCAGCACTTTATTGCCATCAGATCAGCCATCATTCGAAGGCCGCCGGAAGTATTTCTTTCCAGGTCTGCCCTTGTTTCAATTGAAGACGTGGCGTTGTGAGCTAGCTCGGAACACATGTCAGCTTCCAATGGTGAAACTTCAGACGAAGGCAACTTTGAAGCTGTAAACAGAAGAACGGAGCTTTCCAAATGCCCTGAAGTGCATCCACCAGTTGAAGAGTCTATTTTTGATTCTGGTTCATCTTTCCATTTCGGAACTGTGGCTGAAAGCAATGACTCGACTGAGTCACTCAGGAGCATTCCCAGGAATTCGGCAAAGTGCTGTGAATCTTTGCCAAAGACAAGGGCAACTTCTTCCGCCACAGCGACATCGGCAAGAGGTGCTCGCAGGGCTCGTACAGACAGCGCATGACGTCCATTGACTATGTGCTCACGCTCGACAACATTCGAATGAGCTGACCAGCATTGGCGGGCCACAAGGACGACCTCACAAAAGCCGCTTTTGACATCAATGTTGCTGACTATACCTGCGTCGCCTCCGCATCGAAGAAGCCCGGCTGCGATTGAGTCTGTGCCAACGGGCGCTGACCGAGTCGTACCGCTTCCAGCAGATTTACTTGATGTCGACGCCGACTGTTGGATATACGAAAGAGGCATAGCCGAAGAGGGCTTGAGAAGTACTCGCGACAATGGATGTATTCCGCGGATCGATCCATTGAAGAAAGCAAACACTCCCGCCTTCTTTACTGCTGATTCATGGAACAGAATAGATTTTATGACCTTCATGATCGAAAGTCTCCAATTGGGTCGATGAGGACTAAATAAAGCTCGTAATAGCGAAACTGCTTCTCTAGAAACGAGGGCTTCAAATGAATCTAATCCAAGATCAACAACTTCGGATCCAGCCAACATAAAGAGACCTTCAATCATAATATCCGAAGGATCAGCGTTCTCCAGCAAACCGAGCAGGAAGAAAACAATTCGTGCACGATGTCGAGCTGGAAGAGCCCCGTTTCGTGTCTTCTTTTGTTGGATAGAAGTCGCAAATATTGGACCTTGTTCAAGATCAAGACCGACAGCTTTGAATAAAAGAAAATGCCACCGTCTATCCCGGACAGCCGAGACATTCCACGCGCTTGGACGAGATCGCGTGATTGTACTCAGAATGTGCAGCCACTGTGTCAGGAAATGGGATAAATAGTTCATCTCAAATAGGTCTGAGTCTTTCAATGCTTCTTTGGCTGGGCGCGTAGTTGTCCTTTGATCTGAAAGCAGTCGAGGTACAGGGCGTACTGTAGAGCAAATTGCCGTTCCATGGTCTCGTAGATACATTAGTGCCACCGCTTTCTTAGCCTCTTGCTTCTGCATGCTTCTTTCACTGCTTATAGTCCTTTCGTGCCAGCGCTCCAACTCCTCTTTGGCCAAGCCAGCAGTTACAGCTGAAAGCGCCTCGCCACGAGCGAGCTCTACCGCGGGAAAAACATCACCGAGTTCAGAAAAAAACCATTCAAGGCAATCGTCACCTTCAGAACTCTCAATAGTAACCTTTTCTGTGGACGCCAGCAGCTGATACAGAATCAAGTGAACAGCTGTAACAGAAAAACTCAAGACAACCCTCGAAAGATCCCGCTGTGCGACCGAGTGAATAAAGCGAACTATTTGCTGCCCTGTAAAATTTTCCAGGTTTGAGTCATCTTCAAAAATTGCTGATCGGTGCCATGACAACAATTTCTTAAGCACGTTCAGCACATCGCTACCCAAGCTATCAAATTTATCTCGAAGACTTCCAACAACTGTAGCAAGTACCGATAGGACGAAAGAATCGACCATCACCTTAGTTTCAATTCCCTGATTTGACTGTTTCCCGACAGCGGTTCCATCCAACACTTCGACGAGAGTTCGAAAGATAGAGCTGACTCCAACCATGATTTCACTTCTAAAGATCAAATTAGCTCCAGAAACATCGGCCAAGCAATGCCCGTCCAGATTCCAATTCTTCTTTTTGGTTGAAGGGTGGACCTTTGCCCGACCGTGGCCAAGGAGATTGGGAAGACAAGCCACGATACTGTCGAGGGCAACATCTACTCGATTCGCGTTCTCGCGCAAGAGAGACGCAAGATCTTCGATAACAATGACCCGGAGTAACGCTCGGTTGGACGCACAACACATATGGTAACGAACGGATTCTAAATATGCAGCACTTTTGACTCGCCGGAAAAACCAAGAAACGTCCTTGACCGTGTCTGATGCGCTCTGGGAACATGGATGGCAACCAAGTCCTAGCAAAAAGCAAGCAGATTCCTGACATAAATTCAGGAAGTCGACGCATGCTGAGCGCCTATCGGAAGGAGAATTTGCGATTGCTTCGCGTGTACCGTCTTCCAAGACCCTTAGCGCTTCTTTCCACATTGGTTGGAAAAATGCTGGCATTTCATCGGAAGGGTTGCATCGATGAAGCTCGCCAACCAGACCGCAATGAAACACGATAGCAGCGACAACGTATCTTCTTGTACTCAGATACTGGTCTGGACAAAAGGAACGAAGGGATCCCAATCCTCCACTATTCGCGGCAAAACAATCATCGACTATTGACACAAGTTCCATTAGATCCTTCGGAGCTTGAACGTAAACGGTGTCAGGAGAAGAGCCGTCCTTGAAAGCGCGCTTCAAAAGAGCATTTCTAGATAAACCACAAAGGCTAGCGTCTAAATCGCAAGGAAAATAGACGTCATTGAGCTGCTTTATCAATGCATGTGTCCCCAGGTGGTCAGTGCAGAGCATGCTTTTTGACATAAATGGTCGTCCCAGGGCATCCATAACAAAGTCAAACTCCTCCCGACTTCCTGAAAACGCTGACACTGCGCCACCTACGACTTCACTGTGGTCTCCGGGTATATCTTCAGCAATAATGGACAATAAATGGCTATAGGCATGACATAGGATCACTTTTCCTGATGTAACCAGCTCGCCAAATGCTGCTGGAGAATCTTTCTGCATAGGGACATCCTTCAGACGAAAGCTTTCTGTTTGCTTCGTACCAGAACGAATCCCTGCTATTTGACCCTCCGTCCCAAACTCCACATTTCTGTACGTCCCTTCGAATCTGCAGCAACCCAACCCGACTCGGGCTGCTACGACACATGACGAGGAATCATCGGTTCGAGGTATACTGTGGGTACGGTTGTGCTGGTCCGACCATTTTTCAACAAAGGTCAGTGACGAGCCAGTCATGGATCCCGATATATCAACAATACCGTTCTTTGACTTGCCGGTTGTTCCCTCCCCTTCCCCCTTGAAACCGATACAGCGGCCGTGTTTGTCTAGCTGCGAGTGAAATTGAACAATATACTCTTCGAGATCACTCGATCCCGATGTCGCCCTTATTACCCAAGCGCCGTCTTTTAATGCACAAGGAAAGAGATTATGGGAAGTCGAGTGCGTAGCACAGTCGTTGAATGCTCGAATGCACCGACTCAAATGCGGAAGGAGAGTCAAAGCTGATCGGATCGATAGAACAGGTACCGACGAGGGGGATAGGCACAACACTGCAGCTAGTGCAGGCATAATTTCCTGTAAATAGTGGTTCGATTTCTCGCTCAAACCATGGCCAACTTTCTGAAAAACTTGGGCCGTGTAATCAACAGCATCCTCTACGAGCCGTTCATTAAAGGCGCGAAGTTTGAGAAGCGTTTCATCGGGGCGCTTTACTGAATTCAAAGGGGATGGGAAAAAACACTCTCCGCTAGACACACTTCTTCGTGCACTAGCGCGCGCTTCGCTCTCTAGCGTCAACAGACTAACGCAATCGTCGCGTTGGTAAAGTCCCATTGCCGGATACAGTCGCGAATCTAACGGCAAGCCTTCGAAGGCTACTCCCCAATCTTCCACTACACCTTCGGCCTGAGACTGCGACCTCGGACCCTCCAAATTGCGGGCTGCTCCGTCATATGCAAGAGATACAGTTTTTTGATCATCTTTCCAGGAAGCAAAACTGAGCGTTCCTGCATCGGTATCAAGGCTTACAATGATTATAGAGCCCGTGCGAAACGTCGAGCCGTAGTCACCACGAATCTGATAGAAAGCCAACTTCATGAGCTTGTGACAATTAGCACAAGAAACCAGAATAGAACATTACGTACCTTCCGTCGGTCATGCCATAGCGCCTGTGTGCCAATCATGCCCCAGCCATACCGATCACCTCCAACGTAGGTCCGTGTGTTTGCCTGCGAAGTAGAAACACCGATAAAAACATGACCACGCTCACACTTATCCAGGCGTACTGCCCACTTGTGTACACCAGATTTAGGACGGAACGATTTAGTGGACAACACGCTGCCCCAGACTTTCGAGGCACGCTGGTTTACGCAAGACCCGACGCCTCCTGATGATGACGAGAAAGATTCGATGCTAGTGGATTGAATGGCAATGGAATCTGCGCATTTTGAAGGGTCAAATTGGAAATCAAATGAAGGATCTTTGCTAATAAGGACCAAATCCCCAGTCGGACTGGAACTATTTCGCGCTTGAGGACGTGATGTATTTCCCCCTATTTCGGTAGAGGTAAACAAGCCATCCAAAAGCAGGATCCGACTATGGATACGATGGCAAATTGCTGAGTGGAGTGACCATACCTCCCTCTTCGCTTTGGGAATTATTTGCATTGCAGAATCGAGCATTTCCACAATTTTGGACGCACAGAAGGGACTGGAGTCCAACTCGCGATATCCGGACGTCATGCGATGGTCGCTTGCATGACTATCAGTTTCACAGTGAAAGGGAATGGGACGGGAAACGAATCCATCAAGAATGTCGAAAACACAGAATCGATGGCACACCACTTGTAATCGATGCATTCTGGTTTCCAAAGTAGAAGACGGAAAGACCTCAAGATCACTTATCTCCCGATCTTCACCTTCAAAAGAGCAGGCCGAGTCACAGAGAGACTGGAGAAGTTCGCAGCGGGATGTATTTGTCGGGAAGAGAAAAGGAGTGCATTCTCCCCAAGTTTCAACGGAACCTTGATACAAGCGCAGAGACAAAAATACGTTTTCAATCCCAGAACAATCGCCACCTAGCAAAGCCACATGAGACTTATACAAGTCCGCGGAAGCCAACTCATCGAAAATATCAAATAACTTTGTCACAGTTTGAGGGCACAAAAGCATACGAAGGTTCATGGAAACATTCGAATTCCCCTGTCCTTGCCCTCCTGACTTTAGCTGTTGTCTAATCAGACCTTGTAAATGTTGGAACAGAGTCTCAAGTGCGCACTCCAAGCAGCGAGAGAAAAGCCGAACCTTGTCCTTCCATGCATCAACGCGTTTGCCTAGTGAAGCGAGAAGAGTCGCTATATCATGAGCTGCGGCAGCTGCTTTGCGGCGCATCCCTTTGTTTTCTAAGGAGTCACTCGACAAGGGCACATCGTCTTCAATATAATTCATAGCCAACGTTACAGCAGGATCGTCTTGTTCCTCGGAAGTCCGCATAGCTCGGTTTGAAGTAGATGCTTCGCTGTCGCATGAATCTGGCCCGGTGTCACCCAGACGAGCCCTGTGCTGGCGAACTAGTGCTTTGCGCAAATTTTCAATGGCATCTTTTCGTTTCTGTACGAGGCTCAAAACGGCAGCCAGCAGCAGAGGAGCGATACAATCGTTTATTTTAAGTCGGCTGGACCCAGGAATTGCCTCCGTTCCACGAGAACGAAAGAGTTCCGAGCACATCCCGCCAGGGACAATCAACATAGGTAATTGCTCGTCGTCCAAACCCGACATTCCTTTGACGGCCTCACGACGCACTAAATATAACAGATAACGGAGCATATGTATCAACGCATGCGATGCCGGTACAGAACCAAAACAACTCGCATTGGCGGGATCCAAGTACCGCGAGAGCGCCGGAGCTATGGACTCGTCCGAACTCGGATCAACCAGCACATTGTTGCTCGTCCTGGAGGCCCCCTTGTCGAAAAACGGATATAAACCAGGAGGTGTGGGCCATGGAGGGAGGGAAGCATTATCCTCGTCGTCATCGAAGCTAGCTCTAGTTGCAGGAAATTCGGAAATTGAAGCTTCCACGTCGGCCAACATATCGGGATGCAAACTCAGTGTTTCGGCCAGTTCAACTCGACCGTCAGAAAAAACTGGAGCGGCAGTCAACTCCACGGCGCCATCCGCTGGTCCTTCCTCGTCGTAAACTTCCCTCACGGCAGAAGGAGCATCGGGGAAACGAAGTGCCATGGCTTGCTGTAGAACAGCATCGTCGTCGTCATCCGTATCCAGATCCCGATCGGACTCGACAACATGCCCAGAACTAGCTCTCGAGCTTGATGACGAAGATCCCTCTCCTTCCGACGATTCGTCTTCTCTCTCATCGTTTTCATCGGCGGCGGAAGAGGAATCATCTTCTTCTTCGCTATCTGGTCGAGTGGGGATGTCTTCTTGATTTTGCCGCGGAAGACGAGATCGCGAGCGTATCCTTGAGTTACCAGTATCCAACGCTCGCTCTAATAGCTCATCATCCTCGTCAATTTCGAATTCCCGGTGGTTGCTGTTGATGATACTATCGAGTGCAGCACTAAGGGCAGCCGACTCGGACTCGGCGTCTTGAAAAAATCTTGCCGCTGCTTGTATTGCCGACGTTGGGTCGTCACGGTTGACCTCGTCCGACTCCTCCACGACGCGGTTCGCGGCGGTCGTCGTGTCTCCACTTGACGGAGTCTCCAATTTCGCCAAAAGTCTGGCCTTGACGAGTTCCGAGCGCGTTTGGTGGGTTGCTGCGGTGTCGGCCCAAAATTGCAACCAGGATTCGTCCAAGCCAAAGTGGTCTTCGTCGTCACGTACACACTTTGGAATAAGCGCCAGTAAGGAACCTATGCGTAGGGGTAGTTCGACAGGATCTTCGTCGCGTGTGGTGGTCTCGGCCCCTGGCGAGGAAGACGATGCATTCGCTTCGAGACTCGCCGGAGTGTGGAAGGCACCGGCCAAACACTGCAAAATGAGACCAATCAGTGCCGGGATAGCTTCCGGTTTTTCCCTATGCTTGGTCCAGTTACAAAAGGATGCTTCCCAAGAAGAAAAAGAAGCGTTATTAGATGTCGACGTGCCGGAATCTTCCCACAAATTTTTGGCACTCTCGAGCTGACTCAAGTTGTGAACGGTCTCGGGATCCAACAGGGAGGACAAGATTGTTCTCAACGGAACCGCCGGAGTCAAGCTGCTAACGTTATCGTCGGATTGGGTGACTGATTTGTGATGATTCCGAATGCGCTCTTCCGAGACGGCATCTCGGACCGACTCGTGCTTGGATGTTTCGTCATCCCGTCGGAGCCCCGCTCGTACGCGGTGGATGGGAAACACGGCTTGGTATTTTTCCAAGGAATCCAGGTCGTACCGCGACAACGAAAAGGCTTGATCCACTAGAGCCGCCTTGGTAATTAAATTGGGGCGAGCATTCAACGCTGCTGGTACGTCTTCTTCCTGTAAGCGGGGACCGCAAAGGGGGCTTTGTGAGTACGAGAGCGCGGAATACGATCACTCTCCGAACGTAGACCAGCGCACAACAACAAAAAGAAACGAACGGAGAGTACTGGTGCTACCCACGAAAAAACCAAAGACGCGACAGGGAATGGTCGAGGGATCCACACTGGTAGATATGCATTGCACAGTAGGCAAGAGCCGGTTCAAACGTACCACGAGACGTGCGACTCGATAGTAATCCCCGTGAGGCTCTCGATCCAACAAGGCTTCAATCGCCAGATCACGCCCCGTAGGCACACTGTAGCTCGAAGACATGGGAGACGCAAGTGCTGTTGCTACGAAGACTAAGGTGAGTGTGCGTTGAAGGGATATCACCAGAGAACGAACGTTATTGCGTTCGACAGAGGCTAGACGGAACCCAACCTTCCCGTAGAAAGCGTGTTTGTTCTCCGTGAGCGGCGCAACACAGA
>Ga0163101_100161_pt1 | contig 16182 bp, 15 predicted proteins | sample TAMARWmetagpilot_2_FD_111548 | JGI IMG/M metagenome (GOLD analysis project Ga0163101, IMG submission 111548) | Phycosphere-associated microbial communities from TAMU algal ponds, Corpus Christi, Texas, USA - TAMU ARW1 11/11 metagenome pilot | ecosystem: Engineered > Artificial ecosystem >...
AATGATCGAGAGAAGCGGCAACAGACGGACTGGGTCTCTAACCAACATGCCACAATCCAGCAGTTTCTGCTCACCGTCGGCTACATTTTGAGTTGTTACCATGTCGGCCCTTCACACACTTGGACTGAAAAGTCTGAGGCTTTCTCCCCGAGCCAGAATGCCGCAGAGGCTACTTTCATCGACGAAAGAAGTTCCTTCATCTCCTTCGCCGCCCAACCCATCCCCGAAAGCCTCCTCGTCATCCTTGCTATGGCAAGTGGCTACCGTTGCTGCGGTCGGAACAACCTTTTATGTTGTCGGAAACTATTTCAACGATCCATCGTGGAGGTACGAGGGAGTTGGCGCAACGAAAACCACAGAACCAGCCAAACCTCAGTCAGATATCACATCTAGAGCATTCTTCGATGTCTCCATTGGCGGGAAGCCGGCTGGTCGGGTGGTCATGGGCCTGCACGGGAACGTTGTACCTCAAACAGTGAAAAATTTCGAGACTCTCTGTAGAGGAACGGAAACTATGGGAAATCTACGACTCGCCTACGAAGGCTCGACCTTTCATCGGATCATTCCAAATTTCATGATACAGGCTGGAGACTTCACGATGGTACGTATAGGCTGGCCTCCTTTACAATGAATCTACTTGTAAAGATTGGATGGAGTCTTAAAGCATCTCTTTCAGCATGATGGCACAGGTGGACGCTCCATTTATGGTACGGAATACGACGGTCGCTTCGCGGACGAGAATTTTCAGCTCAAACACGTTGGACCCGGTATCCTAAGCATGGCAAATGCAGGGCGCAACACCAACGGGTCACAATTTTTTATTACGACCAAACGAACGCCCCATTTAGACGGACGGCATGTAGTTTTTGGAACGGTGGTAGATGGTTGGGATGTTGTGAAAAAAATCGAAGAGTTTGGCAGCTATTCCGGAAAGCCGTCTGAGAAAATTGTTATTACGAAAGCCGGCCTAATAGAAGACGACGGAGATCGTGATTCTTAAACTTCCCACTCTATAGTTTTTCTCATTAGAACATAATCTTTGGTATCGCCATCATCGTATTCTACCGAGTGCCGACCACTTTCGCTATCGTAGCCTATAACCCTGCCAGGGTAGAGCTTCCCTTTCGACCACAAAATGCGAAGACGACGGCCAATCAAAGAATTAGGATCGGACCAATTGATCAAATGCTTGTCTAGCTGTTGCATAATGGCAGTGAGCGTAGACGTTGTAGCTTCAAGGGAAGCATTGTTTTGATAAACCAGAAGAACCCCGCAAACAAAGGAGCCTTTGAGGGCCTTTTGGCTCTTAGAGCCCGCAAAGAGTTCCAATGCTGTTTTCGAACATATTTTCACGACTTTCTCATCGTCAATAAGATTCCACTGGTCACCTGCGCCCCGTAAAACCGCAACAACGTGACCCCCCTCGTTGTCCGGATCGTCTATGTCTTCAGTATCTGTGACATGAAGTATGCCTCCTGCCAAAACGAAGTCTTTGCTCGTACATATCGAAGATCGACCAAGCTCCAGCTTTTCAGGAATCTCAACTGTATGATACAAAGGCTCCAGCCGTCCATCATGGTACTCAAAACGCTCTAAATGTAAAATCCAAACTGATGGTATTTTTTCAACGACAATGCGTCTCGTTGTTGTCCAACCGCGGCCCTTCAAATTGCAAGTATCAACATCGTCTCTGGAAACCACCGTCTCTGTAAACGCACCGGACCATGTATACGATCTCAGATCTTGCGGGGATAGTTTAGCTTCTAGACACTGGGTCAAAGTCGAATGTTTGGCTGGTAGTGAAAAGGGCACCGGCATAGGTCGAGAGTCAAGCGTTTTCAACCGCATGTTGACACTGTTTGGGTACAGCTCGTCGAGCTGATAGCCCGTGAGTTCGGAATGAATTTGACCACCGTCGACTGTTAAATTCAGAATAGGTTGCAAATATACGGAGCTCGCCGGAGGTGCTTCACGAATGCTTTGTAGGAGCTTGGCAAGCGTTGAAGTGGCATCACCCAGATCGCTAGAATTCACTCCTACTTTTGTTTCAATGATATCGTATGCGCTCGTCGGATCAACAGGCTCATCGTCTTCATCGTCGCCAAGCTTCTGAAAAAGTAATCCGAGATGTCGAAAATAATAGTCTGCTTGATCGGTCTGAGACAATCGAATTAAAACATCGCTTATTGGTTTCAAAGCATGACATAGAACCAACAGAGCAGTTGAAAGATGACATGAAACGCCACTTGCGTTAAAAATTCCTCGAACAGGAGCCATGTTGATATCCCCAGAAGACCTCGCTTTCCACAATGCGACTCGATTTCATATTTTTTTGAATGTGACGCATACGCGTACCTCTCGTGTCGAGTTCCATGAAAATTTGCTTCGAGGACTGACTGCGCGATGTCGCCAGAGATTGAGCGAATCCAGCTGGGTTCTACCCATTTCTTTTTCATGTCATTCACATGTTTTTTCCCCTCTCCGTTCCGGTGGTTCGTCTCGAGTTTTATAGTTGGTTCGTGTAGATCCGGGACTGTTCCAACTTTCAAGGCAGGGGAAGTTCAGTCTTGGACGACCACAACTTTTCTGACTGTGAGATCACTACGTTCTAACTGACTGTGAGCTAGCTAGCTAGCTAGTAACCACAAATATCGTAGCCTACTTCCACTTAATAAAGCATCGAAAAAGGGCTGAACTCGTAAACTAAACAATCCTGATAAGTACCTACTTCTTGGAAAAGGGAGGAGGTGGCATACCTATGGCTTGGAACAAGGCATTTTCTGTACCCTTCAAATCGGAGGCAGTGCCAGTTGCCTGCTTCGGCGGTTCGATAGATGGTGTTAAAGGCACTTCGTGCATGGTATCCTCACCGTCTTCCGCGGGAACATTTGAGTCATCTGGAGACGGGACGTATGATTGGTTCTGACTACATGGGAAACCTGATCCTGCTTCGGCCACAGCGACTGGATTTCGAATTGCACTAGCCACAGCAGGTTTTGAGAAAAGATCGGCAGCAATGTTTCCCGGGCCAGGTGCAACCAACGGAAAGTTTCCTGACTGAACTGATTGTGAGGGTTGAACAGTAGTTGTTCCCCCGGAGCCTTCAGTCACGATTGGTGCACCGCTGCCTTGTGCAAACGTTTCAGTGACTGAGGGTTCCGGTTTAGGGGCCCCAAAGATGTCGGCTGCCACCGTTGGGCTCGGTTTGGAAAACAAGGCTGACGCTGGACTTTGTTCCGACATGGATTGATGGAGATTTTGGGGCGATGGTATAGTGGACTGCTCAGCAGCAGGTCGATGGGCCTTATCAGGCGATGGCGTTGCAAAAACGTCGGCAGCCGAATTCGTGCTTGATACGCGGGCAATACCGTGACCACTAGGAGTCGAACCCATACTCGAAGATCGAGATGTTTGGGACCAACCTGACACCTCCCGTTGAGAATTTTGAGCAGCGAGTGCACCGGGCTGTTGTCTGGAGGGTGGTGGTGGAAAGTTTGCCGTAACGGAACCAGTGGCGACCGGAGAAGGTAGATTTTGTGCGGATCCATTTGGTGTATTTGTAGAAATTAAACCCGCGCCAGACAGTGTTTCCTGATGAGAATACACAGAGGCATGCGAAAATTCTGGGTCTTGTCCCGTGACGGGGGCAGGAGCGAAATTCGTATAAGCGGGAATCGGCACCGACCCCGCGTTTGTAGCTCCATTGAAAGAATGGGGATGAATACTCACGGGACCGTACGCAACGTAGCGGCCAGATCCCCGTTGCCGCATCGCGGAGGCTCCACCGGCAAATGGATTTGGACCGGCGTTCCCGTTCAGTGAAGACGGCGCCGAAGTTATTGCGTTTCCTGAGCTCATCGGCGGGGGCGGAGCATTGGAATATGCAGTGGTATCGTGTCCATACTTTTGCTGCAAAGACTTGTCGGAACTTGATGAGTGGAAGCCGTCGGGTCGGATGAAACTTCGCCCACTCTGACTTGATGGTTTGTAGAAGGCGGCCGAGGATGATCCCGTTCGAGCATAGTCCGAGTTCCCCGATGAAGGGGGGCCGGGAATCGCCAATGGAGAGACTGTTGCAACTGATGGAGATGTCGTGCTCACAGCTGGCTGCGATGTTTGAGACGCCAATTGATGCCCCTGTCCAGGAGCTCCGGAAACGGTGCCCCCAGATTCAGGAGGGACTAGGGTAGAACCGTGCGGAGACACGCTCGAGTGTACCGATGACGGTGATGTATAATGTGCCGATGGCGCAGTGGATGTTGCTGGGGGTCCAGTTACCAAGGAGGGTGGTGGTGCGTAGCGGGTCCCACCAGTGTTCGTCAACGACATGCCTCCGCCGCTCGTGGGGGCCATAGGGGGTGGCGGCAGATGCGCATTCGAAATCTTTAGACCACCCATATCAATTCCTGGCGGCAATCCAACACCTCCGTTGTCTAGAGCAGCTTGCGTTTCTTGTTGCAACTGCAGTGGCAGTAAAAACTGCCGCACCATATTTAAACTGGCAACATCGTACGGTGTTTGCCCAGAAGCGTTCTTTGCCAAGACTGAAGCCTGGTACTCTTGCAGCAGCATTTTTACAACCATCAACGTGGTCTCTTGATTGTTGGACATGACGGCACAGTGCAAAGGTGTGTTGCCGGACGCATCGACGACGTTCGGGTCGGCTCCCGGTTGGGACAAAATATGGCGTATCAAAGTAGGCAATGCGTACGTACAGGCAACGTGCAATGGCACCTGACCCTTGACAGCTACAACGATCGTTGCCACGCCGTACAGTTCACTGACACATTTAATGGCACCGTCTTCATCGAGTTTTTGGCAGCAAAAGACAAAGCGGGAGGCTGGGTCGGTCGGTGGTGGCGCAACCGTCTGAGAAAGTTTCTCAAATTGTTGCGTTGCCCAACCGAACATGATCCTGTCTTCTCAAAATCACGGAGACAGAGGAATTGTCAATACAAGGTCGACCTCGTGAAAGAAACGAAAGTCCGCGGAGCGCCAAACGCGTCAACTACACAAAAAAGGATGAACAAGACAAAGAGATGCGTGGAAAACCCTTCTCGGTCATCGTTGCCGTTTCCGGCTACGAGCTTCGTTCACGTCAGGAGCTTGCACACCTGGTTTTCTGAACCCTGACTATATACCGTCTTTAAAAAATACCCGGATTGGAATGAGAGGACTACTATAAATTTGCGCGACGAAATTTTCTCGCATACATACAACTGATATCGATATGTAAGGGAACGAGCTTAAGTGGATTTTTGAAACGCGAATTGAAGGTGAGAAACCGTGGTAGTCGTGCGCTGTTTCGTTCCCGTCCGTTTCACTCGTTACAAACAATCAGCCCCTGGCCTGGCCAGCGCTTAACCACTTATAGTATCTATGGCTACGGCGGCATGTATACGAGAACTCACAGTCAGCGAATAACGGTCCTCTCGAGCCCGCTCGCTGTAGCTGTCGTTATTTTTTTGCCAAAGGCAGCGCCCATTGTTGCAGACAACCAGACGGATACAAAGTGTTCGGCAAAAATACTGAGCCTGGTCTTTGCTTATCTACATCATTCTTTTGTTTCACAACAGTCAGTGGAATATCGAGCACCAATGGCCGCCGCCAACGTCAAAGAGGTATGGAAACCTGTGCGAAAATCCGTCCTGTACCTCATTGCGGCAGTCGCGCTTGCAATCTCGGCATCGACGGTTGGGGGTAACTCATTGCCGGCAGGTAGCAGAACGCAGGTCGAAGCCGTGGACGATGTCGGTATAAGTGCGCAAGATAATAGTCACTCCCGCCGCTTGCTAGGTTATCAACGAGTCACGGTTTACACAACAGCTCCGGAAGCCGATCAGGACAATCCGATTGCACGCAAACAGTTCGCCGACTTGATCGCCTCCCTGCCCACGGATGTGACAACCCTCGATGTTGTTGCCTTAAACTTAATGGAACAACGCCATTTTCTGGAGCAGAATTGTTACGGGAAAGAGGAGGACAACATGCCCGTAAAAATGAGCGCTCTGAAGCGTTTCGACGAACTGCGTACGCGTGGACAAGATCATCTCGCAACCGAAGTCTACAAGTGGTGCGCGTTGAAAACGAAACCCTACCTCTCTGACTCGGTGGCGTACATTGATTCATCCAGTCCATTGCTGATGCGACTGCAAGACTTTTTGTCGGACGTACAAAATGTGGTAGTCTTAGGAGACGATTATTTCCCCCACACTGCTCATGGCAGTCTGATTGTGTTGCGCGATAATCAACTCTACGTAGCGGAACAGATGATGAAAGTTCTTCTGGAAACTCCGGCGGAGCACTTGGAAGTAAACCCTCTTCTTTTGCCGCAGCGCTTGTACGAAGCGGTGGCGTTCGCTTCCGCCAAAAAGCATCCTAAACCGGGCAAGGTGGGCGATTTCCTACTGTTGAAAGAGACATGCCGAATGGATCCCTTGAGGCGCCACAATGATGATGCAAAAGGCTGGACGGATACACAAACTCGTCGCCACGTACACCACTGCCCCGAACGTGCAGGCTTTTGCTGCTCAATTCACGACATATCTCGTAACCGTGTCGTCCTCATGAGTCGTCATCCTCTGTTGCCATTTCAAATTCTGTCCCAATCATTTTCTCGGCCTTACAACGCCGAAGCGGATCACTATGAAGAAGACGAGCTGCCCTACATCACCACAATCCAGGCTACTTTTCACGAGCGGCCTGCGGATATGCCCGAGACACCTAACTTTTACGCCTTGCTTGCCGCGAAAGATTGCTTGCCCGACAAAGAAGAATGCTCTAAGTGCTGCCGAAACCAGGCCGGTGCTACAAGGGAACTATGTGCCAAAGACTGCCCTTGCTATGCGAAGGCTCTCTGTTCGGATAAACCTCCACCAAAGCATGTTGCTCATACGTGGACTGTAACCCCACCGGCCTACACGCGCGATCCCAACCGTGTTGTTCCCCGTATCGTACACCAAACTTGGTTCGAAGACCTAGCCCAGGACAGGTACCCAAATATGAGCCGCATGGTCCAATCGTTCCGTAACTCTGGCTGGGAGTACAAATTCTACAACGACGATGACGCAGTTAATTTTTTGAGTACGCACTTTCCGCCGGAAGTGCGAGAAGCATACGAAGCTCTTCGCCCTGGTGCCTTTAAGGCCGATCTCTTTCGGTATTGTGTGCTGTTGATACACGGTGGTCTCTATGCTGACGTTGACATCATGTTGGAATCGGCTTTGGATGCGGCCATTGGACCGGATGTAGGATTTATGGTTCCGACAGACGAGCCCGGCATGGCCACAAATCACCGGATGTGTCTATGGAATGGAATGATCGCCGCCGCTCCAGGTCATCCGTATCTGGCGAAAGCCATCGAAACCGTCGTGAATCAAGTCCGAAACCGATTTACATCTGTTGATATTGATGCCACCCTCTGCCCCAATCCGGAGCTCTCCATCTCGCACGCTTATGATACTCTCTTCACTGCAGGACCGTGCTTGCTGGGTGCCTCAATCAATCGAGTTCTGGGACGGCATCCACAAAAATCCTTTACAGCTGGGGAAATTAACATTTTGGCTGATCGCCGACAATTAGAAGCCGGTACATCGTTTATTGTCGGAGACGGTGTTGCATTGGAGGCACGCGTGCCAGGAAGGAGTGTGATTTTGAAGCAGGACAAGTGGGATATGGGCGCGCATCGATTTACCTACGTGGAGCGCAACTTGGTTGTCTCGGCCACAGATCTGCAAGATTCAAATGATAGGGACACTCACAAAAAGAACAAAAAAACAGAGCATTACAGCACGACACACGCCAAGACGGGTATTTATGGATTGGAAGGTCTGTACACAGACACACGTATTGCAAATGAAGATATTCGGATTATACTGGATGTTTCCAAGCAGGCTAGTGTCCCATCGTCTACGTCTTAGATCATTGACTGTAAATTGTTTAGATGCTTTGATTCCATATGATTCTTATTAATCGTGTATCGATAGCGTTTAGCAAAGCCACTCTTTAGCTTTCAGAGGGCTCTTTCAATAGAACAGAATGACGTCTCTTCTTGAAACAACGGCCCTCGTCAGAGGTTCCATCCGAGCTGCCTGTCTCGGATTCATTGTAGGTACCGTCAGAGTATCCAGAGCTCGCGCCACTTCCAGACGTTCCTTCTGTGGATGAAAAATCCGTTGCAGAGATGGACGCATCACTTCCACTCACGATTGCAGATTTGTCGTGTTTGTCTACAAACAATCGACTCATGGGAGCAAAACGAGTCAATGGATTTCCCACAGCTTTTCTGTATGTTGACGACGACTGTGGGGCATTGTAGCACAAATACGAGCCTGGTTGTGTCGCTTGCTGCGTCCCTTCAACCATAATACTTGACTTTATCTGGGTAGCAGGGGAAGGTCTGGGTTCTTCTTCTGGGTTTTGATTTTGAAATGTATGTAGATAGTTGTTTACCTCATTTCTCATCATCAGACCATAATGTTCTTTGACAATGGTATCCAGTCCAGATGTATCAATTTTGCTCACATCGTCCGTTGACGGATGAAGGTATGCTGAATGCTGGCTCATGGCAAGTGCCGACTCTTGTGCAAACATTGCATATGAATCGGCGCTGAATAAAGCCATTGTGTCGAGATTCGTGACTTTAGGCTCAATGTCATTGTTAGCCTTTGGCGAAAGCGTTCCACATGGAACGACTGTCTCCTCCTGAGCTTGTAGTGGCAGCGATAGGTTGCTATTGTCTTCTAAATCTTTTCCGAGAAAGCGATGTAAATCATCAAAAGATCGGCTTGTAAAAGGGGGAGAATACTGCGGTGCTGTATGCATGGCTACTTCAGGAAAGCATTCCTTCCCAGTTACTCTAGATCCCTCCTCTTTGGTAACACTGTCAAAGACCGAGAGAAAGTCAGTAAATTCTGGCAAGGAGTGCGGGCCACTAGAATTGGCTGTTGCGGGTATCTCCGTGGCAATACTTTGCGATCTTTGACATGGCTTCGAGACTGTCAGAGAAGCAGTTGGTGTAGGTAGTACTTGCAGAGGCCATGCATATGGCATAGGAATTGTTTTCTTCAAAGCCGGGTCCATCAAGTCTTTTGGTCCAGCAGTGGCCAACGACTCATTTGTTTGCTGCAACGCGTGGAGATACGACAAGTGCAACTGCTTAGTGTGATCGGCTGTCTCTAAAGGAGAATCTGCGTTTTCAAGAGCAGGGCAAGCAGGAGGATTGCTTCCATATGACGGGAGCTGATATGGGATTATACCGGGGGGAATCAAAGGAGCAAGCCCTCTGAATGTGGGTATAACGCTTCCGGTATGAGAAGGGTATTTCTGACCAGAATGAAGCAAATTGACAAATATAGAGAAATGAGACCATTTCAAATCACAAAGTATGTTTTGTTTGGGTGTATTCACTCACCTTCGAGAGCTCAATCCCCGGAACGACAGCCTTGTAGAACTCATCTTCCGCGTCCTTCAATTGTTTATCAGATTGAGCTTGGTCGTCTTCTGAGACATCCACAACACCTGTGCGCTTCAAAAGATATATCATTTTGCCGATCCCTTTGCCAGCGTATTTTTTTGATATCCGCATAGGAGCACAATGCAGTTTCTGGCCTAGGAAAGCGCGCAACGTAGTTCCATTTTCGCAGTCTTTTATTCGACCTTTTTGGAACAAATCAATCAATACGTCGGCGTACGTTTCCTCTTCAGAAATCCATTTTCCACTACGGAATCTCTTCCCTTCGAATACGGCTGGGATGCGACTTGCTTTGGGTAAGCGGTAATGGTGACGTCCTAGGGTTTTCTGGAATGCAGCATGGGTTGAACTCTCTGGCTGGTTGTAGCAGTAAATCGACGATGGGAAGCTGGTCAACAATGCTGATGAGTTTTGGGGCTGGGCAATTGCTGGGAGCTGCGGCTGCGGATATCTCTGTATGTGCGAAAGAGCTGTGGCGCGATTAATGGAATCTGAAGTTCCTCGCTTTGAGGCCAGCGGCTTTGGTGCTAAAGTCCAGCTTGACGAGGATCCACTCATTTGGCTGCTGCAGGATTTTTTTGATACAGATATCTAGCGTTGATATCCGTGTCTCAAGATCGCTCTCCCCTATGAGGTCGGTAAAACGGATCACTTGGTGAACAGCTGAGAGTTGGGTGTTTGACTGGCGATGCGATGGCCTTCCATCGAAACAGTCTTTGGGTTGCTTTTGGCTCACAGCAATGGGTTTCTCGTAGTTTGGCAGGTTAAATCAGACGAATGTTCGTTCACGGCCTTTCCGCTACCCAGGGATCAAGCAGATGGCTTTCCAATCTGCTTAGGTATTTAGTAGTGATACTTTGCAGCTGCCTAGAAAGAGAAGATTGCTCCGCGAAGACGAATAGATATATCCATTTCTTTCTCCTATTGGTCTTACACTGTCATATATAATCTACTCAGTGTCTCTCTTCCCATAATATTTTTGAGTATATTTTGTCCGACAGTAACGTTGACGTTGGATCTTGCCTTGTCAGAACTAACAAATGTAAGCAGATGGCAGTTGTCCGAACCTTTCTGACCGTGTTGAATCTTCGCATAAATATATATTTTCGTAGTTGGGAGCTCCAAGAACGTGTTTCTCCATTGCTTACAAAAATTGTCAACTTACTAGCAATACCGAACACGCTCATTACACTATGTGAGTAAGCTTTTACATAGAAATAAAAACCCAACCATATATTATTATTAATGCAGATATCATACCAGCATTTCAAGCCTATGTTTGAGAGTGACGATATGGGTAAAGCTGACAATTTCATTCTCCACGTGATGTGGAAATGGAAATAATCACCTGAATTATCACGTGGTATCTGTATTCGACGAATAGAAATAAGTAGATTTCTTGGAACCGCCTCAGATACCTGTGTCACAGTCAGCTGTGAGAATAGAGTGAAATCCTCCCTAAGCAAAAGCGAAACATCCGCAAATGAAACCGACTGCAAATAGTTGCCGTTGCGAAATACTATATTAGCAAGGAAAGCGTACAGATCATTGCACTCTCATCTCACATTCAACTCATTTTTACGGCTCTGTCAAACAAGTTTTGATCCATTTGGGGCAACGCTTTCCGTTGTGTTTTTTGCGATGGACCTCTTCTAGATACAATAGCAACGCCCCGCGTCTCGATGTTCACAGTCACAGAGAAATTACGAAATGGTCTTTTCAATTCACCGGTCTCTGCTTGTAAAATTAAACTTTCTTTATTGTTTAAAACTTAAAACGTTGTATAGATGGTGGTTGACAGTAAAACATGTCGTGACTGGTAATAAGTATCATAATCTGTTTTGCTTGTTCTACATTTCAGGGCCTTGAATTTTACCCATTTCAAAGTCAACGGTATTCATCAGAGAATCTATCAAATTCCAAACGCCGACCCGCAACATTTGCCTTTGCTTCGTGTGATGAGATTTATGGTGCGTGCTTGATCAGCTGCATTTGACCCTCAAACCGACGTTCAAGATGACCGCAGAGACTCCAATCACGACGCTTATCTTTGATGTTGACGATACTTTATACGACGTATCAACCGGATTTACGGACCATCGAAATGGCGAGGCAGCACAACGTTTCATGATGGAATATCTAAACTTTCCTGATCTGGAATCTGCCAAAAAGATTCGTGACCAATACTTTGAAAAGTACCATGCTACGGCCAAAGCTTTGACAATTGCGGAGCAGGACGGAGCCTTCCCTCCACCTGACCCGACCAAGCCTACAAAGGTGCCACGATTTGATCCGAAGGATCTAGCCGACTATTGGACGTCAAATCTTGATTTTCGACTATTGGGTGGGAAGAAAATTAAGCTGTTACAAGATCTAGAAAGCTGCGGACTCAAATTGGTCGCTTTTTCCAATGGCCCCCGTAGGTATGTGAAACGAGTTTTAGTTGAGCTAGGTTTGTTTAATGTCTTCGGTGACGAGCGTCTCTACGCTGTTGATGACGTGCTACCCTTTTGCAAGCCCGAAAAGGAGGCCTTCGAAAAAATATTTGCTGACGTCGGAGTCAGAGCCGATGAATGTGTAATGATTGAAGACAGCATGAAAAACATAAACGCGCCAACGAATTAGGGATGAAAACTGTTCTCGTGATCGGCAAGGGCAGAATGAAGAATTGCAAGAGGTCAGGGGCCATTTGTGTGGAAGATACGGGAGAATCGACCAATACTCGTGACGCTCCTGATATGGACGATCCTGCCGTTGATTTCGTCGTCGAAACTGTAGATGAACTGCGGCAGAAAATCCCCGGCTTATGGGCATCTCCAGCAATCTTTATGCCTACAGAATAGTACCACCCAAAATTGCATAGACAAGTACTATACTTGATGGTAGAGCTAGACTCAAATAGCGCTCTCTATTCTTGCAACGACCTTCGAATCGCTTCAGCAATCATATCTTCTTCCGTCATCTCCTCGTCGTTTGGATGTGCATTCACTGGGCCCTGGCTCAACTGAGAGTGCGCACCTGCCTGCTGGCCAGATTGGCTGCCTTGTAGACCGAATCCAGCGCCCGAAGCAGCATTGCCTTGCTGTTGCATCATTGCTTCCAATTGACGCTGCATAGTAGGATCGTTGAGCATTTGTGAAAGTTGGTTGGCCATGTCTGGATTGGTTGCCAACTGTTCCATAGCCTGCTGCATCATAGGGTTATTCGCGAACCGGGGGTCACTACGCATCATGTTTTGTAGCATTGGGTTCTTTTGAACAAAGAGCTTTTAAGTAAGCAACGGGTTTTCAGAAACGTTGACTTCAATATTGGCACTCACCTGTAGCATATCCTGCAACGCAGCGGGATTTGACATCAGGTTTTGGACCGCAGTTCGCATGCCGGGCGATCCCATACCCGGTATTTCAGAAGGAAGTAGTCCTGGTGTGATCCCCGTTTCAGGAGCAGGTAGAGCTGCCGCTTGATTGGTGGCTGTTTTGGCATCTCGCACAGCAGCCTCGACTGTGGTCTTGGCCGCCGTCAACTTTGGCCACGCGTCAGCGTCTGCCTGCATGATGTAAACTTCTTCACCATTCTCAACAGTCATTGAGAATCCGCACGCCTTCAATGCTGCGTCACCTCCGCTTCGTCCTCCTAAACGCCTCTGAAACGAAGGGTTTTGCTTCTTAACCCGTCGGTACTTGTCTTCCATAGGGTTGTTAACGATATTGCTCAAAATCTTTCCGAGGGTCGTGACCGCCATCTCATAGTCATTTAAAGAAGCAGATAACCGAAGCGCTTGTAGCGAATCCGTTAGAGGGTCAGTTGGAACCCTGGCAGCGGGCGGCGCTTCCATACTTGGTCGAGCGGTCGCTACACTAGGAACGGGGGGTCGGCCTCCAGCTACTACTGGCATCGAGGACTCAGTGTCAATGCCAGTAGTTTTCGGCGCTGTCTTAGCAAGATTGATCGGCTTTCCCATGCAATGGAGAACGCTTCCTTCTTCCAACTTAAATTCCGATACGGCATTTTTGGAATCGTCATCGGCAATGAGACGGCCTCTGAATATCAGCTTCAACGACGATTTCGGAATCTTCGTCGTTTCACTTACTTTGTTCCTCAACTCGGTGACTATAATCACTTTGGGAATCTTCAATGGTACTCTAGGTGCACCCTGATCAGCAGTTATTGTAAGATGCAACGTTAACGTCTCTTCCGCCATGGTTAAAAAAAATTTAAGTTGTCTCAAATGCAACCACTGTTACTGTTCTTGAGAGAAGCCGAACGAAGCGAATTGATTTGAGTCGAACGAGTCGAGTCAAATTCCGATTAAGTTAGCAGACGGAAACCAAACACGTGCATAGTCTAGAAAGTTCAGCAGTTCAGCAAAATCAATTAATGTTATACTAGACATGATCCCAAGGATCAGACTCGTCAAATTCGGAGGTTGCGTCGTCCAGTAGCTTGTCATGCGGCAGCATTTCCAAAGACGTTCGAAATGATTTTGCGTTTGATGCCAGCCCCAAATTCGTAGCTTTGCTCGTATACACACATGCATAGTTCTGCACGTAGAACGCGAATCGAGAATCCTGGTATCCAGCATTAAACATTGCCCCCCATACAGGATGGAAAGAAGAGTGCCACTGATCTGCAAGATCCGACAACTTCGCTTTAATCATTGCGTCTTCTGTCGTAAGCTTTTGCAAGGTCGTGAGGGAATCGGCGTCGCTGAAGTCGTTCGCCCGGCGAACGTCCTCTCCAAAATTATCTATTTCCTCACGAAGTTTTCGCAAGCCTGTTATTTTTCGCAAAATTGGTAGCTTTTCCGCAAAGGTCCTCATTTCTTCCTCAAGTTCAGGCATAATGAAAGCCGATCTCCATCCAAGCGTACGTTTTGAACGCAAGACATCGGAATACAAATGATCACCGACATACAGAATTTCTTCGCCAGCTTCGATTTCCAACATAGCCTGCAAGTGCAACCAATTTCCACCTTGGAACGTTTTGCCTTTGTCCAAAAATTTGGCCGCGCCGTTTGGTCCCAACGCGTCAATTTCGTATACACCGTCCGTATTGCGCAAAGAGCCGTTTTGTGGATTAACACGGAAGAGGTTGAGATATGGATCTAGCATGTATGCTGGCTTGCACGATCCCACAATGACCAAGTCGAAAAGTTCCAACCACTCGTTTTTCTTCTGGTCTTCGTCACTTAAACACTTGCCATGGTAAAGATAGTTCATTGCAGTCGACGTGTATTCCCAGTACGAATTAGTGAGCAAAAAAACCTTGACACCTGCTTCCTTGTACCGTCGAAGCATGGGTATAAGTCCTTTGTCTTGTACAATGTACTTTTCGGGATCGCTGTGTACGACGTCCTTGATTACACCATCTCGGTGGCAAAGATCCACACATTCTCTTATTTGCTTGTAGATTTCTTCGTATGTCTTGAAATCAAGAAACTCGTACTCCCCTTTATCTTTTAGATTGATCAAAGAAGCAAACAAGTGGGCATCCACGAACTGAAATAAAGTATCTACAATGCAGCATTGAAAAAACATGAGATACGAATATCGCGAATCGCATTCTATCTTCCGCAGAAGCAAATCAGTCATTTTCGTAAACATGTATACGCCTTTACATACCCATATTGACAAAGCTCTTTTCCGAAAAACTCATAACTTTGTTAAAAGTACGTGAGTACAGTAATTTGCGGGTTGTCGACGACATGCGATCAAAGCCGTGGTGCGCCACCCGGACATACTTGTGGCGATCAATCTTGAGGAAGTTTCCCCGCTGAGTATCTATTATGAGACCACGAGCCCAATACCTGTGGTCATACTCAAATTCCAACACTTCCTTAGGGTAGCCCATATTGTATACAAGTTTAGCTTTGGCCCCATCAAAGGCAAGTTGATCAAAAGCTGGTTCTTTGTATTGGGCGAGAGTATAGTCCATGTCGAAGCCAACAGCCTTAACGCCATCCATTTTGAGTTCACGATTGCAGAATACGTCATTCGGACTCACCCTACGCTTGTTCGGGAGTTTTTGGACGTGCTCGAGAACATTCGGGTCCAGGCCACACGCCGATAATAACTCTGAATAGCGATTTGGGGTTGTATTTCCATTGGGGGTTGCATTTTGGAGATACTCTTTCTTATCTTCCTGCTTGTCAATCTCGTAGGAAACTTCTTCCCCGGTACCACACATTGTTGTTGATGGTCTTAGTTTACTGAGTGAATGAAACACTATCCGATTTCGAGAAAAATGAGGCTCCGAGAAGGCCACGATTCGACTGAAGTGATAGCTTGCCATGACGATGTGAAGCGACAATTTCATTTTCGGAGGAAAGATTCTTTCGGTAAACTGTTACTTTGGACACAATGAACCAGATTGAAAGGAGCGCGTATCTTCAATCGCACAGCAACGGCAACAATGTTGTCGAGCACTACCCACTGTCAGGCTAGAGGAACAGGGATGACTGTGATTGGCAGAATTGCGATGTATTTCTTCCTGTCAGTGTCGAGATTCGGGTTTGCAAATCCGTGCGTTCCCTTTTTAATAGGACATATGATTCATATTACATTATAGGGTTTTCCTGAAAACAATTCGGGCTAGAAATGTCTGAGACATATCCATACACTATCAGCTTCACGGCGTGTCGAGTTGACTGTGAGAGCCCAAACAGGCGAGGACGCCTGACTGTGAGCAAAGATTCTAAGTTGCGGTCAAAT
>Ga0163101_100165_pt1 | contig 15882 bp, 11 predicted proteins | sample TAMARWmetagpilot_2_FD_111548 | JGI IMG/M metagenome (GOLD analysis project Ga0163101, IMG submission 111548) | Phycosphere-associated microbial communities from TAMU algal ponds, Corpus Christi, Texas, USA - TAMU ARW1 11/11 metagenome pilot | ecosystem: Engineered > Artificial ecosystem >...
CGGTCCATCCGGTGGCGTGAGCTGGTTTGATGATTGAGTCTGGCAAGGCCTTCATGTACATGGCGTCAAAGTCTGATATATTGGCCGTGTCGTAGACTGCAATGGTGGGAACAATCTTGACGGAAGTTCCCATTTGCTCTACCAATACTTTGGCTCCGACTTTGTCAACGAAAGGAGCGACCGATTGACCCCAGGTGATGTTGGTCAACTTGAACCTTCTGCATTCGCTAGTATAGGTTGCTCTTCCCTCTAGAAAAATGCGGGACATTGGCTCAAGATCTTCTTGTCCGTTAGGTTCCGAGGCCAATACAAAGGGATCGGACAAGTCTCGAGGAACTGGCGGATGCAAAACGGACGTCTGTTTGTGCAACAGGACCGTCACACTTTGAAAGACAACCAGAGCGATTAAGATCCCAAGGCGGCGGCTCCTTTGGAGCTGAGGTAGCAAGCTGTGCTGTAGCGTCATCTTAGCATGGATCCTTACTAGTGTAGCGAAAGTGAAACGTTGACCTCCATCGCGGTATTGTGGTCGACGGAGCATGCCGGTGGAAGAGGTGACTTTGACACCGGACTAACAGAAACAGGAACGGAGTTCATTCACGTGTCGTCCGGCGATTTGTTAATTGATGACAAACGTAGAAAGAAATCGTATGCCAGCCAACCTGGCCCAGCCCCGTCTAGACTGTCGTTGTAGAGTCAAGTACTTATGCCCCGTAGTGGTGGCACATTTCCAGTAATCGCGTTTGTTTTGTTTACAGTCAACAAAAAAGTCGCCCGGAGCAGGGCGCGCAACACAATGCCATTCTGTCACAACATATGTACCACCCAAACGAACACATTTACATTTAGACGGTCCAGCGTTCTGGATTACGGATTTCATGGGACTGAATGTCAGGTTTTACAGTCGACAAGTGAGTCGATAGGGCGCGCACGGCGAGAATTGTCAAGTCTCAGCCTGCCATCCGGTCTCTTTATTGTCCGTTTTTGTCGAAAAAAATCTCATTCTTTTTACGGGAATCGCAAGCAGGAATTTCGTTAATTTCTTACAGCGCGATTGCATCTTTACAGTTAGAACAATCTGTTTTCGGCTTTTTTAAGTATTTGTTGAAAGATCGATCCTTGTTTATGTCCGTGATTGTACCATAGCCCGTTTTCTCGAATAGCCCCCAAGACATTTCACGGAAGTCAACGAATGGAGTACAGGAACGTCGGATGGGATACAAACAGTAAGCATTCCGATCCATCTACCTTGGCTTCCGGGCTCTCCCACACGTTGTGTTGCCGTCAACACGGAACATTCGGCAATGGCCGTGCGCAAGCCCGTCTTAGCGCTCTACCAAGCGGTTGCGGCGACCGATCATCATGATGTTCAAGTCGGCGAAGCCGCCAAATCAGGTTCCGGTACCGCCACAATTCCCACCGGAGTCTTCAAGTCCGTTTTTGCAAAGTAGTGCCTCACTGTGAGCTTTTTGTATACTGTCGGCCTTAACCTAAATTATATTCTCACGAAACCAATGCAACTCTCCCTCATTTGATAACACAGCCTGGTCAAGAGCATTGCTGGTGCGGGTGTTCTTAGTCTTCCCTACGGTGTCGCCGCCTTTGGCAATGCCCCGTCGGCATTAATTCCGGCAATTGGAGTGATTATGTTGATGGGAGCTGCATCCGCCTATACCTTTGGATTGATTGGGCGCGTCTGTCAATGCACCGACACAAATTCATACGCCGCCGCCTGGGACGTTGCCGTGGGCCGGAAGTCTAGTTGGATCGTCGCCTTTTCCTGCTTTATCGACTGCTTTAGTGGCAATCTCTTTTACAGCATGATTCTAGCCGACACGTCGGTTGACCTCTTGGCTTCGGTGGGTGTGACAGTTACTCGCACCCAGTCTCTCTTGTATGTCACGAATTTGGTCCTCGCCCCACTCTGTTTCCTCAAGAATCTCAGTAGTCTAGCACCGTTTTCACTCGTGGGCATCATCGGAATGCTCTACACAACTCTGGCAATGGGTCTCCGTTACTTCCAGGGTTCCTACGCCCCCGGTGGAGAGTACTTTAGCAGTCAACTCACCGAACCCGTCTTTGGGGTTGACGGAGCCTCGGCGGCATTCTCACCCAAGGCCCTCATCCTCACCTGTATGCTTTCCAATGCCTACATTGCCCACTTCTCGGCTCCATTGTACTGGAGCGATCTCAGAGACAATACCATGGAACGCTTTCATCAAATGATTGGGTACAGCTTTACTGCGGTGGTGGTCATTTATAGTCTGGTTACCACCGCGGGTTTTCTCACCTTTGGTGCCGCCTCGAACGGATTCATTCTGAACAATTACTCCACGAACGATACGATAGCCAGTCTTTCGCGGTTTGCCGTCGCCATTAGCATCATCTTCTCCTACCCGCTGATCTTTGTCGGAACCCGTGACGGTCTGATGGATCTTTTTCGCGTCGAGGAGGCGAAACGAAACACAAAACTCATCAACAAATTGACGGTGACCCTCATGCTTTTGGTGACGGCATTGGCTAGTCAATTGACTGATTTAGGAGTTGTGGCGTCGATTGGTGGAGCCACCTTTGGAACGGCCCTCGTCTTTGTGTATCCTGCTGTCATGTTCCTCAAGACGCAGACAAAGAGAACCAAGGAAACTGTTCCAGTATTTTTTATTGGTGTTTTGGGTGTTGTTGTGGGGGTGATTGGCACGACCATGTGCTTTTGAAATATTCGCTTATCGCAGGTATTTCACCCCGTGAAATAAGTTTGGCAACAACACTAGAGGTAGTCTCGATATGGCGTTGCGTCTATGGCAACTGCTCTTTGTATAATCCGCGCCCTCGATGGGGCAGGTCAGTGCTTCGGATGCTCTCGATGGGTTCTTGGCGCTAGATAAACCTCGATGTCGCTGACTGTGGAGTGGTCTATACTTATACTGCTACCGCCGAGGACCAATCCGTCGGTCTCTTTATCATTTTAGGCACAAAGGGCATTTCATCCAATGCGCATTAGGGCAAGTCCGAGGTCGTAAAGGCAGCCGAAGATGTTTTCACTTTTGGAGGAATCAAAGGACTCGGTGACCAAGGTAGTAAAACTAGTCTTTCGGTTGGATGCAAAAATTGGCGCTGGAGAATCAATGTAACATAGACGCGTCGGATATCACCCTGTTCTGCTTGTTTGGTAGAAATAGGTAGGCTTTTGCGGAATCATGAGGAGGCCTTTCTGAGCATGCGTGGAGGCTATTGTTGGTCTGACGTTTTGCTGACGTCCCACTCATTTGATTCCGGTTTTTGTGGGGTCTGTCAATCGGTCGATCGGTCGTTCGAAAAAAAAACCGAGACTCGTGCCCAAATATCACCATGACGAAATAGAGAATATATTTCGGTACAGGACAGGTTGACTTTGACATATGTCACACCATTATCGACAACCTGGTTTTCCACAAAGACGCTCTTCTTTCGTTTTAACGAGTAAACGGACCCCAAAATGGTGGAACACGGAGGAACTTCATGGCACCAGACTTCGCGAGGAGTTTCGATTTTGATTACGATTTACCTCTTTCTGTTCGTCTTTGTAATGGTTTTGAGTGTAAGTCAAGGTTGCGCTCGACAATTCGAGTGCAACCAATTGCGAAACCTTACGGATGATCTCATTAGCTATTCCCTTCCGTTCTAATTTGACTTGAAACAGAAATTCCTTCACGATCTACCTCGACTAGGTTCCATTCTCCCTGAAGCAGCTCTAGTGATTCTCGTCGGCATGCTAGCAGGTCTCATTATCGATTCGGTGGCTGGCGACGTTCAGGCCGATGGCGTGGCCGACGATGTGGCTAGATCCATGCTTTCCTTTTCACCGAGCATATTTTTTGTCGTACTCCTGCCGCCAATCATCTTCAACAGCGGCTACCACTTGCGACGCGATTTGTTCTTCCGGAACATTGTACCCATATGTATGTACGCTTGCATAGGAACGGCTGTTTGTACGATGGTGGTAGCTTCTATCCTCTACGTCTGTGTTCCACTCTTTGGCTTTGGCTTTCGACCAACCTTTCTGGAACTGGCAGCCTTTGGTGCGCTCATTAGCGCCACCGATCCAGTGAGTACCTTGGCGGTGTTTCAGTCCAAAAAGGTGGACCCGCATCTCTTCTATCTCGTCTTTGGTGAAAGCGTCATCAACGATGCCGTCGGTCTCGTATTGTTCGAATGCTTGGCCCATCTCATCGAAAAGCAGCAAAACCAATTGAACGTGGGACAAGAGTTCGCTCAGTTCCTTTACGACTTTAGCACGGGCTTCTTGGGGTCCTTGGTATTGGGAACGCTATTCGCCATCACCTATGCGCTCTTGATGAAGCACGTCGATATGAGAAAGACACCCTTTTTGGAATTGTGTGTTTACATTACTATGATGTACTTTCCTTTTGTTGCGGCCGAAATATTGCGCCTCAGTGGTATCGTTACGGTCTTGTTCACTGGGATTGCATCCAAGCGATACGTCGAGCCCAATGTTTGCGCCGAAACTGCCGTCAATGCCGATATTGTTTTTCGACTGGTAGCCCATTTGACCGAGACCATCATCTTTTTGGATTTGGGGTTATCGGTATTTGGTTTGGTGGGCGACGGCGCCTTTCGCATTGTCTTTATTGCCTTTGCGCTTCTGGCCTGTTTAGTAGGTCGTGCAGTCAATATCTACCCCATTACGTATTTGTTCAACATGGTGGCTGGCCGGGGCAAAACGATCCCTCCACCTACTATTGGTAACGAGTACGTGGCTGAGGGTACCAGTAGGGAGGATGGCGTGATCTTGACCAGTCCAGGGGAAAGTATGACGGATGACTCGGTTATCCCTTGGAAGACGGCACATATGTTGTGGTTTTCGGGATTGCGGGGAGCCGTTTCCTATGGACTGGCTCGCATGTTTCCACAAACGGAGAATCAGAGCATTTTTATCGCAACGACCATGTTTATTGTACTGACAACCACCTTTGTACTGGGTGGAGCTACCGAGTCGGCTCTTCAATTTCTCAATATTGACACGGGAGTCGACGAAGTGAAGTATCTCAAGCACCTCAAGAAAAAGAAGCTATTCTTTGGCTGGTTAAGCCACTTCGAAGACCAGACGCTACGAAGCTGGGTTCTGCGGGACTTTGACAAGCGCAAGCTCGATGACGATGGCGAGATTGTCGAGGATATTGAGGAAAAGCTCTTCTATCAAGAACATATTGAACTGACCGAGACCGAGCACGCGCAAGTACGAGAGAAAAAGGGTGGTCTCTATGATTACGGACAATAGCCTTTTTGATTCTCCGAAGTTGCCTACTCTATACCTGAAAGCCATGCCCATCAAAGGGCAAACGAAATATCCAACTGTTGTCTTCGCGGCGCCGCGAGTATATTTAGCATACCCACCGTTTTTGATCGTACGACTGCCTGTTTTCTAGTTCGCGACTTTCACGTCTCGATCGTAGCCCGTTGTGAGTTGTCCATTACATAAATCCTAGAGGCAATGCAACGTTGTATTGTCGGTAGGAATGATAGTGCAATCGTACCAAAGTCCGACACTCTGTAGCAAACTTCTCGTTGACTGTACACATATACTTAGAAAACCAAAACTAATGTAATTGTAGGCTTGCGGTTGCTACACTTATTGTAAATCGAAATGGATTGACGGACTCATCACTCATTCACGGCGTGTTACCCAAGATTACGTGTCCTGTAAACCAGCGGGAATGCTATCTGTGCATTGTTTACCCGAAACGACGACCTTTGGCGGCGCGGACACCCCCAGAGTACGCACCCACTGCGGCTCCCGCTTTCGCTCCATCGCGGGCCTTCATTCCTGGGAGAATGGCTGTATGTCGAAGAATCGGCAACGTGTCAGCAAAAGTGGCGAGACCAAGGCAGCGACAATAGCTTCCAGGTGTACATACCTCCAGCGATGGCTCCCCTCACCGCACCTCGAGCAGCCCCCGTGCCAGCGCCACCCAACACAGTCGGTTGCCGAGGCTTTGGTTGAGGTGGTGCGGAAACTGGAGCAGCCTGAACAGGAGTCGCTTGCGCTATGGGTGCGGGTTGAACTTGGTGGGGGTTGAGTTTGGCCTTTAACGAAGCATTTTCCGCTTCCAGATCCGAAATAATCTTGTTGTAGTATGCGGTATCGTTTACGTCGGCTAAGGAATGAGCCTCGATGATCTCTTTCGTGCTTTCGATGGATGTGAGGACCTTTCGCGCTTGTAGGTTGCTCATATCCAGATCCCCAGTCAGATCTTCCGTAGTTAATGTGAGAAGCATGTCACCGTCGACAGCGTGTTCACGAAAAGCCTCCGCTTTTGTTCCAAGGCCGATACATCCTAGCCAGATAGCAACATCGTCGACGTCGTAGTGTCTCAGCTCCTTGAACGGCATTTTGGTTCCGCTTCTTGCACTTGAGTTCTCTGACAATGCTTTTTGTCCGTATGGGTTACGGTAGGCAGCTTTCTTGGAAATTTATGCGCATTTCAGAAGAATTGTCAAGATTCGGTCCCGTTGCACACCCAGTTGTCCTATCGTGTATACATACGCGGCTGCTGTCAAGATGTCGGCAATTTGTCCGAAGAAAGAGCGTGCTCACTGTGACATCAACCGAAAGGTTATAAACGATTCATGGTCTAACACTGACGTGGAAATAGCAATTTTCCCTTTTCTGTGACTTTTCTCTTCCCAAAGACAGATTTATGAAACACGAGCCAGTGGATGAAAATAAGGAATAGATTGAACTACGACATGGATTTGACGAAGCCCAAATATATACAGTCCCGCATAGTGTCCGGGAATTGCCAACAACCAACTTTCAGTCACTCCCTGTGGTCCTATATAGTCTGACTTTTTTTCGTTTCTCGCAACGCCTACAGTATAAAAATACACCCACCAATAATCCCCATGTCCTCCCTTCATTGCTCCTGTGGCATACCTCCAACATCCGGGAACACTTAAAAGTTGTTAGTCACTGCCAACCTAACCAAGGCATGGTTTTTACTTTTCCCTTAGAACACCCTAGAGGCAAACACTTAGTTCTGGTACCATACCAAAACAATATTTGATAAATAACAATTTCACCGTCAACAGTTCATAGTGGCCAACGGAAACGCGGTTTGCAGTCCCTCCTTCACGGTGGTGATTGTAGTTCTGCCGCACATCCTTTCCAAACAACCAAACCGTTGAAAGACCTTTGTAGGTGCATGCACTTTTGCAAACGCTTCCGGGAGGGGTGGACCGTTCGGATCCAAGCGCATGCTTTGCTACTCTTGGGTAAACAATCTACAGTTTCAAACTCGAAACACCCGGATATACGTAGTTACCGCTAACGGTTTTTACGGGTGTTCGCTGGAAGAGATCGCCCTATCGATGCCAGGGCCTGTTTCCACGCTGGGCAATTGCAGTGAGTGCCATACACAACCAAGTGTGGGTGGGCCCTTTCATAAAGTAAACAGTAACACGGTTCAACTCGCGTTGCAACGTCTGGATGTGGATCGTGTTTTGAATTGCTTCTGTTGTTGTTGTGGTCATTTTGTGAGTGTGGCATGGCGTCTCGGAGCACGGGCGGTTCCCAATTTCGGGGTCGTCGACGGGGAGACGCGGTGCCCAACCGTACGAGTGAGGACGCTCGCAGCGCCAGGGTTTCGCCTGCGCCTTTATGGATCGCGCCGCCGTCACCAGTCCGTCGCGTCGACACGCATCCCCATCCGAGCAGTAGTCATGGAATCAACCGGCGCGGCGCCATTTCCGACGGTCATCCTCACGATCGTCATCACCGACGGTCCAACAACCACAGCGACCTGGATATGTCGAACACTCCTCCGCGCGTGGATCCTCGGTCCAACTTTGCTCCACTCCGCATGCGCGCCGACTCGACGGGATCCACCCGGGGGGCCTTTTACTCCGGGCACGTAACGGCCAGCAATACCACCACGGGTGCGACGCCAAACCCTGTCGGGGAAGCGCAACAGCCATACCTACAAGAACAGCAGCGTTCTACCGGTATGCGAACTACTGCGCCCCGGCGTCGTAAAAAGAAACCAGCCGGAGTCGCATCTTACCAAGAGCCAGCACCAAGAGCTCCAGCATTGTCTGATCAAATTCGTCCCTCCAGCATGGCTGATCTGGCCGATCTAGCCTTTGCCTCGCTCGAAGGAGAAGATCTAGAGTTGGGCAACGGATCAGCGGAGTTGCACACCCTGGTCTCTCGCCGCGGACGGAACGTGGACGGGAACCATCCATTATCGACAATGACCGACGGCAATAGATACAGTTCCGCAATTCCAGAACACTCTGCCCGACCGAACATCTTGGCTACCATCAGGGATGAATCTAGTTCTAGTCTCCGCGAAGTACCTACAGCGGCCCGTTCGCAACGATTTTCCGACAGTATGCGATATTCTGAAAATTCCATGGGTTCCTTGCTCGGAACAAATTGGGTAGAGCGTGGCCCAGGAACTGGTGGCTCTCCCCGTTCGTCTCTCAATACAGCCTCCAGTAGGCAGCCACAGCGACCCCGAGACGACGAAATTGCTATGTTTTCCTCTTTGGTACATGCCGACTACGGCGCTACCGGTGGCGAACCCGTTAATGTCGCTGCTGCCGTCGCGCTTGAACACGCTGCCGAAGAGCAAAAACACCTCCTGAACGAAACCTTTTCGAGTGACGACGATGATTCGTCCGGAACTTACAGCGACGAAGAAACGGAGCACGACGACGTCCACCGGGGTTTTGCTGATCAGCTTGTCATTTTGTGGACTGCTTGGTTGACCCAACAAGCTCATTACGACGAAGATACGGGTCAACCATATTTCGAAGATGCGACCGGGTGGACTCCGGCGGGCTTTGTTCGGCACTACCTTTACAACCCCTTGACACCCGAATTTACCTCGCTCCAGCAATTTTGTTGGGCAGTCATTCTTGGTGTACTCATGGGCTTTTACACGGCCCTGTGGAAGTACGTCATTGAAACCGGCCTTGACTTTGTGTGGGAAACAGTACCCACCTGGTTATTGCAGGTGGGTGTCTTTACAGACATCGACGGTGCGTTTCCGCTTTATCACTATATGTGGATTTGTCCATCTATCTTTAGCGGAGTCCTATCGTACGTTTTCGTCGTGTTGCCAATAAAAATTCCGGATCAAAACGAATGGATCAACTGCGTGCACACACGTGGCGTCCAAGATTACCGTACATTTGGCACTCTCTTTGTCCTCTCGACGCTCGGTATGCTTTCCGGTCTTAGCCTTGGACCGGAATTGCCTTTAGTACTGACAGCTGGTATGGTCGGTTCCTGGCTGGGCCTAGTGTGCAAGCAAAGTATGCTGCAGGCGAGAGTTATGAATCTGACAGCCGCTTCTGCTGCGGTGGGAGGATTCTTCGGTTTTCCTATGGCAGGAGCCTTGTTTGTGCTGGAGCTCCCTCATCGAATGGGGCTTCAGTACTTTGAGGCTTTATCCCCGGCGACTATTTCGTCGATTGTGGCCGTTCTGGCTAATCGATTGATTACGGGCAACGATGTCACAGGTTACTACAGCTACCCGTTCCTAACAGCGACCTTGCCGAGTGAGATTTTCACTAGTGCTATTGTGTATGGCTTGTTCGGTGCAGGTGTGGGTATTATATACGTCAAGTGGGTAGTGTGGGGCAAAACGTTGGTTCACGATTGGTTCCAGGCACCACGCGAAAATGACATTAGTCCAATAACTGCTCCTGCGGACCACTCGGGAAATGGAGTAAGAGAAGAAGTCATATCTTTGGTGTCGCAAAAGGTTCAGAAAAGCATACCGGAAAATAGAAGCATGTTGTCCCGCACGATAAAATGGTTCCGCTGCGTCATCAAGGAAGAACCGAAACGAGCAGCTGTTGCCGGTGCTCTTGCTGGATTTATAGTGGGCGTGATTGGAATGTTCGTTCCTCATACAATGTTTTGGGGCGAAGCACAGCTCCAGAATTTGATTGATAAGGGACGCACTCCTCTTCCTATATTTGGCCTCGCTGGTGAACCAACTTCAGCTTTAGTTGCGCTCGGCTACTGCATGATAGATCCGAATGATCCAGAAGCCGTCAAGGCTGGGTTTGATGTAGGCTGTTCTGCTGTGATTTCATTTGCAAAAATCGTCGTGGTGGGTCTCAGTCTTGGTACGGGCATTATTGGTGGTCAGTTTTGGGGTCCGCTATTCGTCGGCTGCTCAGCGAGTCATCTTTTTACTGATGCGGTCAATATGTTTGCCGACAAGTTTGGCTTTGGACAAAGCCTCGCCGCTTATCCCTGTGTCGTTATCCTATGTACGATGGGTAGCGCTCATGTTGTTACATTTCGTGCCCATATGGCTATTATGCTAATTCTGACTCTGACAATCAGCGCATTCGACCCAGATGGTGGAAGCAGTATTGGTGCTTTCAAAGTAGCCGGTGATTATTCCGCTGTTTTCCCGCTCCTTGTTGTATCTGTGTTCGTCGCTTTGATGGTCTCCCGTGGGACGGTCTTTTACAAGACGCAGCGATCACGGGGCGACATTATGGCCGTACCGGAAGTCTTGTGTGAACCAGGTATGGAAGGTCGCCCTATGATTATGGACTTTGACATTGCGGCAGATGGAGCCTCTTTCATAGATGCTGTAAGTGACACGGATGAAGATTACGATGATCGTAACGATACGAAGCTCTCCCCTACTACCTCCTACACCGGGAGTTATCAAGTGCGCGCAGCAGATGATGGTATGACACAAATAGACATCGAAAACGAATTTGCTGGGAGAGCGGTATGGAACAAAGCAAGTTCTTTGCGACCCTCTGTTTCACGAACTCAAGCGGATGTTCGCATAGGGACGAAGGACGCTCCCCGCCAGTTTGTAGAATATGATTCAGGCGGAATTATTCCTCGCTCTCTCTCAAACCCTATGAGTGTTGATGGAGAGCTACCAGGTCTGGACGACCTCCTTCGCCGGACGATGGTACCAAAGCCAACCTATGCTATGTCACCTCATCGGCATCGGCGCACTCAAAGCGCTCCTATTGCACCTGAGCCTTCCTTTTCCGGAGGCGGTAGTGCGAGCCCCGACGTAAAGCGTGTGGAACGCTCACGTGGTCGCGACTCTTTCAGATTCGATATCCCGATACGGGAACGAAGCAACAGTGGGAGTAGCCGTGGGAGCTTAGTTCGTGTCACCAGTTATGGTGAGCTGCAGCAACAGCAGCCATCTTTGTTGGACCAAGCCCGTATGCGAGCGGCTTCGTCGGCTGCTGACTCGCGTCATCACCGCGTGCCAAGTCTGCCCTCAGGTCGACACTCTCGCAAAAATTCCGAGTCCAGCATGAGCTACGTGAATACAAACAATATTTCGGCAGTTGGTACAGACGACTCTGGTGCGCTGACACTCGATGATATCGAAAAGTCATTCCAAAACGTTATGAATAAGCAACTAATGGGCAATTTACCGCAGAGCCGCTCGCCCTGGACCAACAATGGCAACAGCGGAAGGTCGACTGGCTCTTAAACGTCTTCCAGAATCTCGTTCCGTCTTTATCTGTCCATACTGCGGGCAGTTTCATACGCAAGCAAATTAATTATTTGAATGACTTTTTGTACTAACAAGTTAGCGCATGTAGTCTAAAAGAGCCAATGCAACACTGAAGTTTTGACGTTTGTTCTCCTTGAAAATCACCTTTTTCAATGTTGGAGCCGGTGTCGGCTCTAATTGATCGGGTTGGAAGAGTCAAATCCACTGGTGTTCAATCTTGGGGCAAGTGTGATGATTTCCGCAGATTTGTCAATGTGAAATTTTGGAAACCCTGAAAGAAAAGCTATGAATTGCTTAACCAACGCCGATCGGATTAATGACGATATGAAAAAAATTCCGGTAGATTGCGTAGGAGCTTCATATGTACGGGCAGGTTTGATCGTTTCTGTCAAGATAAGTTCCACTCGCATCACCATGGACGGAGAGAAAGTGAATTTGTCGCAGCGTATAAGTTGGTTGAGCAAAGGTACACCAGAAAGCTAAATCACTTCTATCGAAGGCGACGATAAACATAAGATCACCCACCCGTCTATGGCTTGCACTTCCTGTTGAAACTTTGCGAATATTTCATTCTAAATTTTTTATTGTTTCTTTCAAGTAGAGTGGCTCGGCGGACATCAATGAGTATGATACTTTTCTTAATTTCTGCACTGACTGTACCACTGATCTTTGTAGATGCACTTACTGCTGCCGCAGCACGAGGGATTCTTTGAACAATCGCCCCAGAGAGCCACACATTGCCCACCACTGTTGTTTGTGGAGGCGGCGGGCTTACACTGACTGTACCATTGGTTAGAATAATTGCATGTGGAACCATCGCAACAACTGGGATTGCTGGTACAATCTCCCCATAAGGAAACACATTGCCCAGAAAAGCTTGAAGGTTTGGGCTTGCATTGGCTATACCACTGGTTGTGAAAGACACAGACTGAAGTCCCACAACAGGACGGGCTCTTAGAGCAATCCTGCCAATCAGCAACGCACTGCCCACTGTTTCCTCCTGTAGGTGTTGCTACCGGAGCAGGCGTTGGAGGTACCACAGGTGCACGCGTAGGAGCTTTGGTAACGGATGCAGCTGGCAATTGTTTTGGTGCGCTGTCAGAGATTGGCACGGTCGGAGATATTTGAGCACTTGCTCCCGCGTGGTCGGGACAAACAGAGGAAAGCGTAGGGAGATGAACTTCAGCATTGATTGTCAGCATACGAACGGCTGTGGCGCCGTCGATGTTGCCTCGAGTTTTGACGTGTGCTAGGGGAGCCAACAATGCCCCCATAAAGTTCTTCGATCCGAAGTCGATATTCTCGGCTTCGAAAAAGTTCCAGACCGTCGTTCCGCGAACGGACTTGTTATTGAAAGCACCAACCATGTTGCCAGAATTCCAGTTAATTGTTTTGCCTGCAACATTGATGACGACCATTGCAGCGTTCACGTCGTTTCGTAGCTCAACTTGTTGAACTTTGTCGTTGCCGAACAAGTGATTGGCTGTGATCCAAAACACTGCAACTCCGTTAATATCTTTTGTCTTTGCGTTGAGAATGAAAGGCCCATGCTGATTTGTGGGACGGGTGTATGTGTTGGGGGCTGAAAGATTGTTGAGTTCAATAGACCATTTTTTCAACTCCCGCTCAATTTGGCCGGCCTTGTCTCGGAGGGTGATATCCTTTCTAACTTTTGCTCCTTCATTTCCAGCGTTTGCATTTATCCGACGATTCCCAACTTTGTACGGAACAGGCCCGCTTCCCGTGATTGAGCCCGTACCGATTACGAGACTCCCACGGTTGACATTGAGAGGACTTCCGTCAGCGATGGAACCAGCCACTTCTAGTCCCGGCAGCTTCGGGTCGAGGCTAGTCATATGGATGGCGAAGTTTGCCGATTGAGAGGAGATTATGTTGCCGCCAACAAAGGAAGTTCCTTCAACGTCCGAATCGCTGGAGAAATCTTCTAATGTAATCAAGTCATACTGACCCATCCACAGAGATGCGGTTGGACAAATGTCGTCACCTTTGCCGGGCTCGACCAAGCCACAACCAGCTTTGGAATTACAATATACAAGGTAATTAGGCAAATTAGTACCTTCTCTCAGTGACTTGGCGACCACCGCTAGCTACTTACGAACTAAGATTTGGCTGGCTTGCGCCATTCGACCTCCAAGGAGCGCGAACAATTGAAGGTAAGCGAACTTCATGACTTCGATAAATTGTGTCCTGAATTTGTTTTCACAGTCAACCTGACTGTGAGTCGACAGCACCAGCAACCGAAAAGTTACAGGCATAAGACCACATGATCCCGTTTTGATAAATGCTATAAGTCTCAAACTCTATTTGACTTTCTTCGCTTAGACAATTGATAAAGCAACAAAAGACTCGTTGATGACTTGGCATTTTGTTGCCTATCACGGTCTGGGAAAATCTAACTATCTTCATTAGTTATCAAATTAATTCAGTCATTTTCACTCGATTCAGGATGACCATTCTCGTCTCCCACAATGCCATGTGTCCAGTTGTATTACGGCCTTTGTCGCCCTTGAGAGGCATTTCGAAACAACCATTGACATAAGGCCCCGCTAATATTAGACCTGAAGAAGAGCCATCGACAGAATTCGATTTTTATGCCTGTGAATTCTCGCAAAAAAGACCGGTATGTATGTGTGCGCAACATAAGACAGAAACAGCAAAACGCAATTTTCCCTCGAGAATATCCACCACGCTGCCGAATTGTCCTTATAGTGGTCACCCACAGCATTTCAATGGCCTCGAGGGCAGACCTCGCATTTACTGTTAATGTGTCGATGCTGCTGCAAAATGTAGCCGTCCAGCTGTAATAACAAGTAGGGTTCCAAATATTTGGTGATGTGCCAGGTGCGTCTTCGTGGTAGTGCTCTCGATACATGCTGCCAGGACGAGTCCAAAGGTAAGAGCAAATCCTTTGCTTACAGTACCCGTGTGTTTGTGTACCAAGACGGTCAGGATTCCACCCGCCGCCTTGAAGACCACAGGGATGAGCATTTGCCAACTCAGCAGCCTATCTTTTGGAGCAGAATACCCGCCCTTATGGTTGAAAGCTGCTCCCGATTTTTTTTTCTTGAGCTTGCTATTTTTGAGCATATTCCTCGACACGGATTGAATCAATTGCTGCGCTGCGAGTGTCGCGGACGAATAGATGGACACTTCCAAGGCGTAAAAGAATGGATTCGTATCCACATTTTGTTGAAACTGCAGACCTTTTTGAGAAAGGGTCCCAGCTAGTCCTGAAATCAGTGTCGCTGCTAAACAAGGCAAGACGCCTTGCCAAATTCTGTTTCCTTTCGCATTTGCCACATCAGCACTCTCCTTTCGGACAGCAATGGAGGGTTGCTGTTGAAACAGAAGCGCCGATCCAAACAGCAAAAGAAGGGCTGCTACCTGTAGAATCGTCTGGGATTGTTTCAAGAGCAGCCAGCAAAAAAATGCTGCCGATAGCGTCTTGGTTTGCTGGAGTCCGTTGAAGGAAACGGCATCCAAATGTTGGTGCGACTGGTACTGTAAAACACCCTGGACAGCATACAATACAGCAGGCACTGCGGCCGTCCGCAAGGATCTTTGCAGAGTCCAAGTGGCTAGCGTTACTCGAAGATCCTTTGATGTGCATAAAAAGAGCGCTGCGGCAAAACAACTCTTGGTAATTTCTTCGGTGAGCGCCGTGGCGACTTTACTCGTATTTTTTTTAATATATTTTTTGCTCAATCTGGGCTGTACGGCATACTGAACGGCCAGGAGTATCATGTAAAGTGCTGCTAGTGGGGAAAGTTGACTTGTACTATGCGTTGCCATCAATCGATGGTAGACGACTGCCGTTCCACCCAATAGTGTTGCCGGAACGATCAAGTGATGATGATGCATGGAATGGTGGAGATTATCCATGCTCGAAGTGGACGCAGGCATGATCCCTCGCACTCGAGACGCGCAAGGAACGGGCTCCATTAAAATGTTTGTAGGGCATCTCTGGATGGCTCCCTGTGGCATCATCGAGACGGGCCCTTTCTGGACAACTAGAAGACCTCTTTTTTTGGTCGACTTCACTCAAAGGGTAGCGTACTCTACTAGCGTCGTTGGAAGATCTGCGAGTCATTCCCGTTCGCCATCCGTAACTTACTGCGACAGTGGAACGGTACTCTGTGACAGGATGAGCTCGCGGAAAGCTCCGGAAGAATACGAAAAGATCTCGAAGCACGTGTTTCCCAAAGCTTCGTTTTGTCGTTTTTGGATTTTTGGAAGATCTCGTTGGTTTGCAAAAGATACCGTAAAAGATATCAGTGTCAATCGTGACAAAACCAGCGGATTCGGACATCTGCCGATCTTTTTCACTGATAGGCCTGAA
>Ga0163101_100170_pt1 | contig 15454 bp, 6 predicted proteins | sample TAMARWmetagpilot_2_FD_111548 | JGI IMG/M metagenome (GOLD analysis project Ga0163101, IMG submission 111548) | Phycosphere-associated microbial communities from TAMU algal ponds, Corpus Christi, Texas, USA - TAMU ARW1 11/11 metagenome pilot | ecosystem: Engineered > Artificial ecosystem >...
ACCGACATGAAACAAATGAACGACTTTGGCTCTGGTGAAGGGTACGGCCTTAGTTGCAATTGATACCGCAGCAGCCTATGTATGTATCCTCTTGAGCCTCCTGTTCGAGGTTGTCCGGTGTAGCACGCTCCTGCTCGTCGCTATCTTCGGAAGCCTCTGCGGTTTCGGAAGCGGGTTCATTATCGGCTTCTTTGACAGGGACCGGAGCTTCCTCACGAGATTCTGCAGCAGCAAGCGTTTCATCCTGTGGAAAGTCTTCGTCGATAGAATCGTTCTGCTTCCGAAATCAAAACAAAGGTTGTCAGACCACAAGCGAATTGGAATGTCTTTGCAAGGAGCTCGGCTGCAAGTTTCTAGTTGTCAAATTCAAGAGCGCATTATACGCACCTTCTGAACAGCTTCTGCGGCGGCTGGGGCATCCTTTCCGGCCTTTCTGCGGCCCATTGTCTTGCGAAGCTTCTTAAAAACCATTGTTTGTATTTTCTGGAGTACACGGGGGTCGAATGTCAAGGACTGAAAATTGTGGAACGAACGATCCGTCCGGTGAGAGAGGGGAAGGCGAACCAAGATGAATCTAAACGTAAAGGACCGTTATTTCAAAATTAGATAGATCGCCAGAGTTTTCTCCATTTTAAGATCTTGCCTAAAGACAGAATATTACATAAGATCAACGGTCAATGGCGGTTATCGCCAGAACTTTTGTTTAAATGTGTTGTCTCTTTAGAAATTATATTGAGGGCTTGCGGGAAAATCGCTCATGCTGTTGACAGTGATTTTCATATCAAAACGAATCCAGTCGCTAACTGCGGGTGAGTATCTGGTCGATTTGTACCAGAGGATATGACTGCCACTATCTTAGATGATCACATTGAGCAGAGTCAACGGTAATGACCTCCAAACTATTTCGCTAACGCTATGCGACTCTGTCGTGAAGCATCGAAGTCCTTGTTAAGTCTCGCTGGTCAATAGCTACCATGTCTATGGTTTGCCCATGGCTTGTCCAACCAAAAGAAAAGTACTTTATCTCGGTCGACGTCATATCTTGGGATTGGTCCATATTGCAAGGTAGCAAGAATTTTTCGCGTACGTTATCGAGTTATAGTGCAATATAAGTTCATGCAGTGTTTCTGTCGGGACGAATATTTCGCATTTTTGCGACAAAGGAACTACTATGAGACGTTCAAGGTTTTAAACGGCGACGTCAACGGCAACGAAATAACTTGTTGGACTACCTGCCACTGTTGCGACGCTACCTACTGCAGCCAACCACATCTCCCTCGACTTCGAAGAAGTTTTATCAGTTCCGACCTAGAAAAGAGAAAAAGTAACTGCAGAAAGCCACATATATCCAACCTAATGTAGGACGGGAATCCGGCGAAAGGACCCTCCCCTTAAACTATATCTCACTGTCAAGATGATTCAAACCCGACATTGACAGACGAGATCATGAGCATGCTCGAAATTCACTTGTCAACGACGTGCTGACAGGAGGCATTGATTTGATGATCCATTGCAATCTTTCTATTCGATCAGTTGCTCTGGTCCATACTTGGCTCCGAAGAAATCGGAATCAAAAAATTAGAAATGGATATTATGCTTCAAAGGTGCTAGTTCTTGTTATCGTGTACTATCATGGCCACGTACAAACGAATAAGCAGCTTGACGGAAGCTATGTGTGTCGAGAAATCTGTAATTACGCGACGAAAGGCGTGCGATGAGCTGCAACAGCTCTTGGCAACACCAGAAGTGCGCCGCAAACTGGCTCTGGAGGGAACACCCGCTCGGGGAACAACGCGAAACCTGAGGGCGTCTCGCCATCGGGCCTTATCAGAATTGTGGCGAAACATTGTACAGCATGCCATGGTTTTTATTGACATGATTCTCGACGATAAGAAGGTGAAGCTAAATCGAAACGACGTCACCATCCCTCTCAAACTCATCAAATTGTGCCACCTTTACGATGAAGGGATCGATTATCGAGCCGGAAGCAAATTACAACCCCCTTCCAGACTTTCTCGTTCTGAAATTAAAAAAGTGATCGCGTTTGTTTTTGGTCTAGTTGACGACGATCGACCACTGGCTCTTGCCGAAGTCGATTTGCTGGATATGCTGGCCTTTATATGTTCTCGGAGAGAGTATGTTGCAAATATGAAACCAGTGCCTGAGATGCAAATCATCTTGGAAGAAGTGGAGACTCGATTGCTCGTGGAGGATGAAAGTGTCTATCCCTCTGATCCCACTCACGTGGCATACGCATGCAAAGCGTTTCAGAACTTGATGAAAACATCGAATGAACTCGGGGTTGGTTTACATTTGCTCGTACCGGGAACGATAAAAATGGTTATGCGGTGGATTCGTCGGAAGAACAAGGAACACGTGCTACCTAGCGTTGTCGAGTTTGTACCAATACTGGAAGGCTTGACAGGAATGGTTCGTTCGCATCCCCATCAGTGCATGGCACCACTCGCCCGACACGGAAAGACCATTATTAAAGCAGCGCTGAAGCGATACAGTAACGCGCTCTCTTTCGAGCGACGAGCTCTTAATGGATTTTTCTCGTCAATGCTGTAAGTTGAATTATTTGTACCGTGATGCTAGTCCTACATTTTTTGTTGCCTTCTCATTTACCAATTTATTCTGCGTAGTATCGTGTCCGAAATCGCCGGGAAAGTTCAAGGTCTCTCGCATGGAGACCTCGGTGCGCTAGGTGAAGCGACTCTCGATTTAAGTATTGTATGGAGCATGCTTGAAATGGTCATGAAAGATCCCGACCGAGTCATAGATTCAGATTCATCTAGGTCGGACACAATGAAGAAGGGGCAACGTGATCAATTGGAACTTTTAGCTAGGTTGCTGGCGTGTGCACAACGCCTTTATTTGTTAAAAAACGTTTGGAAAGATGTTGCAGATCCGACAGAGCTGTGCAAGTCCTTTTTGGAGAACCAGCCTGATCCATATGATTTGATGCGCTCTCGAGACGAGCAATCTCTTCCCAATGAGTTTACTTCGTCGGTAATTGTTGAATCTCCTATGGTAGCCCTAATTTTGAAGCAGTTGTATGAATGGGGACATGGGGGTGTTCTCGGAAATGCAGTCGATCATCCGGTTTTTGATAGCTTGAAGAATCAAGACCCAAAATCAACGGAGATCGATTCCAGCCGAGCAGTGTTTTTCTTGAATATTCTTAGTGTCGCATCAGAATTATTTCCGAACGGTTCTTGTTGGTTTATGAGTTCAGAAACTGAATGGTTTTCAGTCGAAAATGTGGACGATCCCGATGCTGAAAATGGTCAGATGCCTCTGTGTCGCCCAGCAGATATGGCACTTCTCGTTGGGGTTGTTGGCAGTATTCTTGAACGACATGGAGGTCTCGACGGCGATGTCAACGTCCAGAAAGCTGCTCTTTCCTGTCTCGATCGGCTTGCGCATGCAACATCAGTGCATTCGTTCCTAAGACGAAACGCCGAGACTGTTGACTGGAATTGTCTACAAAGTACATGGAGAGGAGTATGGCAATGTTTATTTCGGCAAGACTTCCGCTACTCGGCCTACACCAAGAATACATCAGAGAAAAGTACAGGGAGCTTTTTTCTTAGATTGCTGACGACGGTCGTTCAAGGATTATGTACAGATCCCAGCATGCGTTGGTGTACGTCTTCTACTGATCGCCGGATATCTTTCATATTGCAAAGGCAAGCTGATGTGTGGAGACTGCCCGTTTTTGCTAGGTCACGGGGTGTAGAGACTGGACATGTTTTTAGATTACTATGGGCCATGCTATCTAATGTTGGACTGTCAGAAAGTGGCGAGGATACCATTTTAAGTGTCGCCCAATTAGACGAGGAAGTCATGGAAGCGGAGCTGTTGGACCAGTCAAAGAGATACCGGCTCGCTGTATTTTGCACAGAAGTAATTGCAGCTTGTGGGCCGCAGTCCGTTTCCAGTCTAGCCTGTAGTTGTTTAGCAGCAATCGCCAACGGAAATGCCGCTTGGGCAGCTCTCGACAAGGATTCGTTGGTGTACGATCGATCGTCATACAACTTCTTCACAGAGGATCCCCATTCAAAATCGCAATCCATGTGGTCGCCTGAGGAATACGTGCAAGAACCGTTTGATGCTCGTGTCACTGTGATCCACTCGGGGTTGGTCGATATGCATCAGCGCTTGTTGCAGATGCTATGCAAAGCCATGGATATGCAGAATGAAAACTCGATTGACGTTGTTTCACACATACAGAGCCATGCGTATCGAAACCATTTTTGCTCTCGGATCGCCCGCATCTCTTTCCATGTATTGGAAGCAGCTAGAGATGTAGAAGAGCCTGCAATCCTAATGAAAGCATGGAGTCTACAATTGGAGCTCAGAATAGCCTTATCCAATGGCCTGGATCCGGGATCTCAAGAGCTGCTTGGGCTTTGGGAGAGAATATCGGAAATGTTTAAGTGCGTTGCAGTCGAGGTTTCACAGATATGTACCGATCACTCTCTTTTTATCCTGTTCAAAATTGTCCTCGGGATCAGCCAGTCTCTTAATGGGTGGTTTGCTCATACTAGCACTTCTTGTCCGCTGATGGTTGTTGAAAATGCCACTCTCGTTCGTAACGCATGCCGTGCGTTCTTGGATCAATATGTGGTAGGCGACTTCGCTGACGACAATGGCAGCTCATTGCACGACAAAAAATCGGATACCGGGATGGAAGATTCCTTATTCTTCGAAAATGACGGTGACGACTTCGCTCTTTCGTCCAGATCAGACCCTTCAACTAAAGGGCTGGACAGTCGGAAGCGTAAGCGTCGCAACACCGAAACGTACAGATATTCTCCTACAAATCCGAATGATAAAGAAGGCAGACCAAGTCCTTCTCTTCCGCTGGCCCTTGTCCTGGCCGAACTTTTGGTCGCATTAGATCCTTCAATGGAATCTTGCCGCTATGTCGGATGCGCTCTTCTCGGCATCGAAAAGATCGGGGATAACGAGACTGCTGATCCTGAAGGCGGTTTCTGTGCATTGTTGGTATGTGCAAAAAGATCATGCTTGATGCAATCACTTATACTACAAAAAAGAGTGCTCTCTGTTGATCCAACTTCCGTAGTCGAAGAGAAGTCGATGACATCGTTGATCTGCTTCGTTATTGCTGCAATTCGATCGAACTCGCCGCCAGAGTCTCACTTGCATCTGTACGGTTACGATGTATGCGCAAGCATCGTAAAGTTCATGGCTAGCTACGGTGTCCGAGCCCGTTTGACACCGTTTGAGGTCCAAGAATTGACAAGACTACTCGGGACAAGCCCTTCCCCGTCATGTCTGAGGACACTTGCACACCGGCCGCCACTTCGTATCATGCAGATGAGAGCCGCCGTATCTTCTTTTCGAGCTGGAGACGACGTCTTTCATCGCAATTTCGATAAAAGCTTCCCAATACTGTTCGTTTTGCCTTCCCTGTGCGATATTGATGATCTTGTCCGGCGAGAGGGTTGCAATGCCGTTGGTGCCGCAATCAAAATTCTACCGGAAAAGAAAGTCCATGATTCTGTGAAACGGTCGCTCTTTCCTATATTTGAGGCCCAGACGGAGCCTATCACTAAACAGGCTTACACAGACTGGTATTCTAACAAAACCCTTGGATTGGGTGAAGATCGATCCACTATGGTACACCAGGTTTGGAACGATGCTTTTCTTTCTGTCAGAACGTCAGTTCTTGACTGCTGGATTTCAATCGGGGCTACAGTTGCAGATGAATGGACCCTAAGTCAGATCATGTTCAACCTCATCCAGTACGCAAAGATGAGTCTAGAGCACGAGTTGATATCCCTTCAAGTCCTTGACGGAATAGCTAGTCGGTTTGGCTATCGACGAGCCGACTCGCTAGTTGAAGAACATATTGATGGCTTAATGCGAATGTGGATTGAAGGTGGCTATGCTATCTTGGACTTGCCACTCATTCTCACAGCGCCAAATCTTCTTCGTCAAATCCTGCATTATGGCGGAGTTCCTTGCTGGAACCGCCTCAACTACAGCGCGTTATACGAGGCGGCAGCGTTCGAGTTCTCGTCTAGGTACTGTAGAGTGATTATGCCTCAAGTCCTTCATCGATTAGCGAGGCAGTCGCTTCACCTTCGAACAGAGGAGGAAGTTCAGAAACTGCTTCTGGAAGACCACCAAATAAAAGATCTCTGTTCAGTTTTCTTTGATCACGCAAACTATGAAACATTGGGTCGGTTGATTCGCGCAAATGCTGCCCCTCTCCTAGCCTATTGTGTATCGCTACGCAGCTTGGCTCAGAGGAATGATGAGACTGCTGATGAAATGGAGCGTGTCGTTACTTTGATTGTGACTGACAAAGTTTTGAATCATATCGGGCAGCGCGAGGCTCATATAGTCTTTCGCGAATTACTGCGAGGGTTTGTCTATGGATCAGAGCTAGGGAAAATATCGCACGACGACGCTGTCTCTCGTCTCCATACCGCTTTCTCGAACTTAGCAACACGTCTCTGTGATCACGAAAAGGGTACTTTTAGCGCGCTGTCTACTCTTGGCTGCACTGCTGTAGAGTTTACTTTATTCGCAAAAGTCTGGCTCCACAGAACGATTGGAAAGAGCGGAAAGGATCGGTGTTTGGTGGTGTTGGATGTCATGTCAAAGGTACTGTTAGTTAGTTGTCCTTCACAGACAGATTTATTTATATCAACAATTTCCGAACTTTTACTTTGCCCTGAACAAGAGCCCATCCACCTTGGAATTGTTGTTATTTTAAGAAAGCTTCTCTCTGATTTTTCAAAGCCTTCCGACGAACGACCGACAAGCTCCAGATTTTCTATCGTTTCAAAGGATATGCTTGGTGTAGTGATGCATGCGCACGAGACAGCGCAAGGAAAGCTGCTGGATCACACAGCGAAAATCAAGATAGCCAGACAAGCACTCTTGCAGCGCTCCTTTGGATTGATGTCTCCCCTCAACGAACCGGCGTTGAATCTTCTCGAAAACTCGATGGACTTAACTTTTGCGGAGAGGCAAGTGATTGATACTGTCACAAAGACCTACGAATTTTTTCAGTATATCTTTGAGAATTTTGCAGCATTGAATGCTATTCCCGACGCATTAGTTGGGGCAATGCCGCCGTATGAGGTCGAACCAAATGCAAGAGAGATTTTGGTACAAACAGGAAGCAACCTCTGCGCGCAAGTTCTTGTTCAAAATTTTCTTTCCCAGCAGGCAGGAGAAGGCCTTTGTAAGCTGCCGATCATAATACAGCGTCTTCGTCGTAAGGATTGCCAACCATACATAGAATCACGTGGTGCAAGCGGCTGTCGATCCTTTCCCGTCAAAGAAAGGATACTAAAAGCCGAGCTTCTTGAACTCGAAGACTTTTTGAGATCAGGATTGCCTCCTAACTGTCTGTTATACATTAAGAAGGGAGAGTTCAACTCTGTGGTCTGGCTTCTGTCAGGTTATTGTGGCCCAACGTTCTCCTCGGAAGTTCGGCTCTTGTCGACCCGCTGTCTCAGTAGAATCAGGCCATTCCAACTTGATTCCGTCCCTATTATAGCTACTCCCAACTCTCTGATTAGCTCCATTCAAGATGATGGGCTGATCAGTTTTCTTCAAGCAAAGTGCTTGAGTGTTCTCGTTAAGTGCCTTTCTGCTTCTGATGGAAATATAGCAATTTGTGCAATAGAATCTCTCTTCGCACTTTCCGGTATTGTAAAGCTGTCTGAGTATAGCCGCTATCTAGGCGAAGACGACCTCCGACTTCTTCGGCCTTTATTTTCATGTGGTGTAAACCGGAAAACGAAAACCGCAGCTGTTTCGACGTTGAGCGCTCTCGAAGTTTACAAGCTGAAAAGTGACACGTCACCAATGGACCCTGTTGATAAAGACTGGTGCTGGAACGAATCTCTGTGGCGCCGAGGGTCTGATACAGAGACTTCTTTTGAAAATTGGATATGCAAACTTGTTCCGTCACTGTTGCTGTGTAACTTTAAACCAGACAATCTACCACTCAATGGTCGCTCAAGAGAAGGACTCAACTTTTGCGTCATGTGCGTTCGGATGAGCCTTTTGGAGCCTCAGTTTGCTGCTTCTGTGTTTCCTCTGGTGATCAGCGACCTTTTGATAGGCTCCCGCTTGAAAAGTAAAGAATCGTCAATAAAGTGGCGCGCTCCTTTCCAAGGTGACCATTTTGAGTTAATCTCTAGCTCATTTGGAGCGCTTCTACCTGCACATTTTCAGAATAATGGATCTTTGACTGGCATTGAGATATTCAATCGGCGGACCCTGGAACTTGCTGTCGACACTTTGAATTTGCTTCGATTGACAGCGCAGGAGCAATTCACTCACTTCAATGGCCATGTCAAAAATTTGTCAGCATTGGAAGGCGATTCGATCGCGTCCGAAGGTAAAAATTTATCTGACCCTGCTGTAATGGTTCCATTTAGCTGTGGGCTCCGTGTCGATGGACTAAGTATTGCCACGGCTTGTATCTTCATCAAGAGATTTGCATCAGCTCTGCTGTACGCTGAGGCTTATACTGATTATCGGTTTTGTGATCAATCTGAAAACTCAAATTTGGCGCACCCCATTTCAGTGGAAGATTCTGTGGCGACAAATGTGGAAGCGGACTTTAATGCGTCAGAGTTCTTTCGGCTATACAAGGAAGGGTTATCGGCTATTGGCGACCGTGACGATTGGATCGCCGCGGATTGTCTCCTTTCAGAGTTTCGATTTCGAGAGTTGAAGGGTGTGATCGATGCTCCAAGTGTAGCTTTGGAAGAAGCTCCTTCGCTTGCAAGACTGCAGTCTCTGGATACCTTCACAAGCCTTGGGCGCCGTTCTGGTTTCTCCTCGATCAATCTCGTTACGTGCCTTGAATCGGCAGGACTCCCCTTTACGATGCAGTCCTTTATGTCTGGTATGGGGCGCTTAAAAGGGAACATGCCAAACGAATCTGAACGAGTGCAATTGAGAGAGAAATGGTTCGAAACGTGCCTCCATGACCTGAATTGGGACATTGAACTTCTCGAGAAAGAGCCGAGTGTGGTAGCAAAGGCAGTTGCTCGACTTGAAGGTGATTGCGTTCCTCCTGTTGCTAGTTTCGGCCTTTGGAAGCTTTCCATTCACGACTGCTTTCACGAGAGCGTTGCGAAAGCAGTAGCATCGTATATTAAAGGAGAACAAGCTCTAGCTCGAGGTTGGCTTGTTGATGCTAGAATGCAATTGGCGACAAAATTTAACATCTCAATCACCAAGGAAGCTCCTCTATCGAAGGCGTTTCATATTTTGGACAAAACATGTGCCCTGAGAGAGTTCGACGTCGCCATCAGCTGGGATGAAACCAATGAGGAGCCAATCCCTGCTGATCCGTACGAAGAACAGATTGACTCTAAAAGCTGTGTTCAGGGAGCAGATTTTCAGGACTCGCTACGTGAAATAATGCTGCGACTTGCTTATTCTAAAGCCCTCACAAAAGTCTCGCAAAGGAAGCTGGAGTCTAAGCTTTTTTCACACCTCTGGAGTGTTTGCAGACAAAATTGTGAATCTCAGAGACTCCACGTCGCAGACGTCGCCCTAAAGAGACTCTTCAAACTCCTTCAGTTTGTCCAGAGAGAGGGCCCCGGGACCTTGCCGCAAGTCGTGCCGCTCTGCAGGCTTCGCTTGCAAGAAGCAATTATTCTTGAGCGGAAAGGAGACTTTGCCGGAGCTATACGCCACGCCAAACAGACAGTTAAGTATCTGCAAAGGGAAAAATTGGACGACTCAGCGGGTGCATTACTTGCGGACTCGCTAATTCTTTGCGGCGGATGGATGGCAACCTACAAAGTAGAACCGGCAAGCTCTATTCTAGAGAGCTATTTAAAGCCCGGAACCAGCCTCGCAAAGAACGCTCTCAAGCGCGGTATGACTACGGAAACACAAAAACTTTTAACCCGTGCCTATCTTGCGCAAGCACAACTTGTGTCAAACCTTTTTGACACCACTTCGCTTCGCGTTAAAAGCTTAGAATGGCACAGAGCTGGAGTGACCTTAGGAGAACGTGAAACGGAGCTAAAAACGTGCGAAAGATTAATCGACGATGCCATAAAGTCTACCAAGCAGGATCAGAAAAGAGGGAATAAGAGACTTTCAAAGGAGGCCAGCAAAGTTTCGGATGACGCCAAAGATCTATTGTTATACCGCAACACTCTGGCGCGTGAGACGTCTATGGCAAGATTAGAGCGCAACAACGTTCAAGCTTCTATTGAAACGTATCGAAGTTTGACCTCGAAATGCATCGTTGCAGCCCTTCTGGTCGGCGCCCCCGACGAGGGGCAGATTGCCTCCCGTTTCATGTATCGATTGATACATTTATGGTTCTCTTGTGAGGATGAGGGAAGCTCAAATGGTTCGCTCGTGGAAATCATGGCTGAAGCTGTGACTCGACTTCCATCATTTCGGTTCGTACCGGCAACCAGCCAACTTTTGTCTCGTGTAGAAAAAAGAAACACAGGCTCTTTTCAAGAAACTTTGCACACGTTGATCCTCCGAATGTGCCACGATCATCCTTACAATTGCCTAGTACAGGTAGTTTCGTTGGCCAATGGAAAGACTATAGGTAGTGGTGTCAGCGGACGACAGGCAGAGGTATTCCTCGAAAATACGAGCGACACGAAGGTTGATGGCGCAAATGAGATTCTTGCATCCCTTAGAACAAGCGAGCGCAAACCTCTTGGGAGGTTGATGGAGGGTTACATCTCCCTCACTGATGCATACGTCCACTTGGCGATGTATCCAACGCATGACTTCCAGAAGGCCAAGAACAAAAAGTTTCCTTTTTCAGCAGTCAGCAAATCCCACGCCGAACGCCTGGACCAATGCCTAGGCGTGGGACGCCGCAAAGTGCCTCACCCACCTTGTGTCTTGACCAAACCACCGCCAATTCGTCCAGCAAGTGACTACACCGACGAAACGGGGCAGCTCATCGGGTCTGAGAGCGTCGTTGGTTTTGAGCAAGCCTTTTCTATCACCGAGAGCGGTCTGCATCGCCCCAAGATTGTCTACTGTCTTGGATCCAAAGGTGGTCGTTTTAAACAGCTGGTAAAGGGAGAGGACGAGATCCGACAGGATGCCGTAATGGAGCAAGTTTTTGGTTACGTCAACGAATTGTTGTCAAACGGGGATCTGTCAGACAGCCTAGATGAGATCCGGCGGACGACTGGAGCTGGCCATTTGCGTTTAGTGACTTACAATATTGTTCCTTTGAGTCCAGCAAGCGGGGTAAGTGATAAAGGACTACTTACAGGACGTGCATCATCAAACTCACTTCGTTTTCATTTCTGCAGGTTCTAGAATGGGTCGATCATACCATTCCATTCGGGGAGTTCATGATGGACAAGAAAGGTCACGTCGGTGCGCATTCTCGGTATTATCCTGGACAATGGAGCAGCCTTGTTTGCCGGGAGCAGCTGCGGAAAGCACCGAAAAAGGAAAAACTTCAAGCCTTTAATGCAATTTGCTTAAACCACTCGCCCGTCTTTCGATACTTTTTCGTGGAGAGGTTTGGGCACACGCCAGAATTATGGCACGAGGCTCGGATGCGCTACACGCGGTCCGTTGCTGTCAATAGTATTGTTGGGCACATTCTTGGGATCGGCGATCGCCACTGCAGCAACATTCTTATTCATGAGGGGACTGGGGAAGTCGTACACATCGATTTTGGTATAGTCTTCGAACAAGGAAAGGTACGTTCCTTTTGAACCCTAAGAGGATACCGCTCTTTTCTTCTTAATGGAGTCGTATCGCTCAAGGCATATTTTATTTCTTGACGATAGCTCCTGAACACGCCCGAGCTAGTGCCGTTCCGACTGACGCAAAATACAGTGGATGGGTTCGGCCCAGTGGGACTCGACGGTACCTTTACCAAATCCGCCCAACGGACTTTATCCGTTCTCCGAAAGAATTCAAACGCGCTCCTGACTATTCTGTCCGCGATTGTTTCGGATCCGCTGTACAAATGGAGCGTAAGTCCAGTCAAAGCACGGCTGCGGCAAGAGCAGCAACAGCAGCAGGATGAGGAAGAACAAGGGGAGAACAAACGCACATCGATGACAACCACAACGAGTTCCACCAAAGTTTCACGTAGCCAAGGACAAGAAAACGAAGCCGCGTCACATGCCATTCGGAGGATACAAGAAAAACTCCAAGGCTACGAGGATGGCACATCGGGCGAGCAACAAAGCGTGGAAGGACAGGTTCAGCTCCTGATTAACTCCGCGAAGAACAAGGACAATTTGTGTCTCATGTTCTGTGGTTGGGCGCCGTGGGTGTAATTTCCACCAATAAATCTACATTACTTCTGTTTCGCGAGACTCTACGAGAGTCAAAGAAGGGACAGTGAATTACTGTAATGAACTAAGTAGATGTTGCCAAAATGCTGTTAGCATAGCGTTTACCCAAGAAGGAGCTGTTATTTTCAGTCCAATTACACCCACATGAGCTCTTTTTTCTCTTGGGCACCGTAACTGACTTCGATCGCCTGCGCCTCGTCGGCGTGAAGGTTGGGATCGCCTTCTTTCGGAAAATCCTTCGCAAGTCGATGAAGACTTTGCGGAGTGCCCAAGGGCGTGCCCTGCCTTTGATTCAATTCTTCCGCTTGTTGAGCAATGTCCTCCAATGTCCCCGACGAGCGCGACCGACGATGGGACGCCAACAGGTGTGCCTTGGTTGTTTGGAGTACTGGCAGCACCAATTTGCGATTTTCGTGCCGAAGTCGTTTGCCGATATCGGCGGGTCGGGATCCTTGATGATTCCGTGAGAGTACGGCCTCGGGATCGGCTTGGACGAGCGCTTGGATCACCCGGACATCGGCTCCGGAAAAAAGCGCCGAGTGGAGCGCCACGTTGCCGAGTTCGTCGGTGACTTTGGCCGCCCCCTGATCGGCGGCCAACAAGGCCCAGATAATGTCGGGTGAGGCGTGCCAGGTACAGGCTACGTGGAGTGGTAGACTCCCACCAGGCATGGCGCGCGTGAGAACGGCGAGGGGATGGGCATGGATGAGGGCTTGTACAACGGCGACGGGGGGTTGGCGTTCGCAGGCGTAGTAGAGTGGGGTGACACCCGAGCAACTGAGGAATCCGCCACGGGTCATGACCGCCAATTCCGTCTCCACCTCGAGGGGATTCGTTTCGACCCGACGAATGACCGCGTCCCAGTCGTGCTGTCGAATAAGTTCGTCCAGTTTATGATCCATGGGCTTCTTTTTGGCCGCTTCTGGGGATAGCTTGCCCGCGGGCTTTATGGAATGTTCCTGTTCGACTTGATCAACGAGTGGATTGTGTCCGTGAGCGAAATGACCTTGGCGTTGCTCTTCTAGTGACGTACTGTCGTTGGAGGGCAAGCTTTCGTCCACATCCACGACGTTACTGCCGGGTTGGCGTAGACGTCGCGTGCCCTGAATAATTTCGGCGGTCGCTCGTTGCCAGTAGGAGGGGTGCTTCCGTAGCGCCCTGACCATGGCGGCTTGATGTGGTCGACCGTTTTCTCCCGCCATGCACAATGCTTCTTCCAGTGGAGTTCGTTCCCAGCGATTGCGTCCAACGGTAGCGTCGGGGTATGCCTTGAGAAGGGTAACGACGACGTTGGGATGGGCGACGCCCCAGTGTGCGGTAAGGTGTAGGGGTAGGAATCCATCCTTGTTCCGGTGTCGTGCCGCGGAGGGGTAGGCCGTGACGAGGGTGGCAATGACGCGGGGCGTGGCCCGTCCGGCACAGGCCGTATGTAGCGGCAAACGCCCGCCTTCGGAATCGGTACGTATGGCTTTGGGGTAGGCGTCGAGCAGCGCGTTGAGTACTTGTACGGCCATTTCTTCCCGTTTGGAACTGATCAATAGATGTTTCTTGGTGGATACGGATACGTTGGGATCGACGTGTACCGTGTGATCGCGACGTATTTGCTTGTCGGCCATGTTTCCGGTGTATGTTTCTTCGGCGTGCACGGCGGAAAGGTTGGTGTCCGTGGTGGCGGAGGTGGCGTCGGACGCTATGCGCCGCGCAATCATGTTGGGGCGAGCGACGGGTGCCTTGGCAATGGCGGAGGGTGAGGTCGCGTTGCGACTGTGGTTGCTGTTGTTGTGGAGGGTATCGTCGTCGGCCCTAGGCGCACAGGAGGCAAAGCAGGCTAGATGTAGGGGCAAACAACCGTGTCGCGACTCTCGCTGTCCCGCTGCTTCCGGATAGAGTCGGAGGAGCATGAGAATGAATCGACAGACTTGTACGTAGGGATCTTCCGAAGCCTTGGACGCGACGGGACAAGAGCCAGCAGTCCTCAGTTTGAAGCACGCGTGGTGGAGAGCGAGTCGCTTGGTTCCGGAAGACGAAGATGCCTTGGTGGCGTAACTGGCAATGCTGGCGGACGAAGGCAACGGGGCGGGTTCGTCCGTGTTGTTTTTGGTACGGAGTGTAGCCCAAGTCTTGACTTCCCGTGGGTGTCGACGTACCCGATCGGACGCCTTTTCCCATTCTCCCAACTCCATGTACCAGAAGAGCGGGGGAAGCTCCCGCTTTTGGCGTTGTTCCGCGATGGAGTGAAGCATCGATATAGGGAAAGTAGGTGTGGGATATGAATCTGTAGGTAGGTAGGTATACAGGAATCCGGTCTGGAAGAACGACCCTTTTGGAACTTGGAAATGGACGCTCCCGAGCAGAATCGATCAGACAAACGTGTGCACGTATTCGATATCACCACTGACCCGCACTTCCGAATGTACCCGACTTGACCAGGAGGCACGCCACGGTAGGCGACTCGTACAGTGCTTTCGTTGCGATCAATCGGTACACTCAACACACAATCTACACAACCCGCACAGCAACACCAATACGGAACCAGTGAAAGGCAACCCGCAGCAAAGGGTCGTGCTTGATCTGGTTTTGTTCCCACAAACGAAAAACCCAGGAGGAGACAACAACGACAACAACGTCTACGACAACGGCGACTCCAGCAAGAAACACGAGGGCTCGCTTTTGGTGCACGATGCACACGGATGTGTCAATGTGTCTCTCTCACGTGAATGTGTGTGTGTGTGCGAATGTGTGTACAGGTAGGGAAGGAGGCAGGGATGCCTCTCGCGAATTGACTTGTGAACGTAAAAACGCAGGGGGGTACCACACCGAAGATACTACCGGTCACGGGGATCGATCGACGCGCTTCGGATACCGGACTAACTGGAACAGAAACTGTACCCTGTCACGGGAACTGCCCCAGCAGTACGGGAACGCGTAGATAAAAAGGGTAGGGGCGGGACAGAGTGGTTTTTCCCGTACGGTCAGGGCCGTCCGGAACTGGACAGCCCCCGACAGAGTGTCTCCGCAATAGTCACGTATAGAAGATGCACATACAAATACTTAGACGTAGAGCCGTTCCAACGCCAACCAAGCGCTTTGGTACTCAACCAAACCACACCGAGTGCGTAGAGTTCTCTACTGGG
>Ga0163101_100171_pt1 | contig 15440 bp, 4 predicted proteins | sample TAMARWmetagpilot_2_FD_111548 | JGI IMG/M metagenome (GOLD analysis project Ga0163101, IMG submission 111548) | Phycosphere-associated microbial communities from TAMU algal ponds, Corpus Christi, Texas, USA - TAMU ARW1 11/11 metagenome pilot | ecosystem: Engineered > Artificial ecosystem >...
GCAACCCTCCAAATCACCGTTTCGATATCATGAATCACTACACCAACAACAACCTTCGGAAGGTTTACCACGATCCTCGAACCGATCGTTTCGCCGTGGTTGTGCCGTTGCGACCGCGCAGTTTGCTGGATCTTTTTGAAGCCTGCTGTCACCGTCCTTCGGTTGGATCGGAGGTCGGCATCGACAACACCAAAAATCGTTGTGTACGGAGCCGTGACCAAGAGTTGACTTCTTCAGGGGAATTTAAACATCAGCAGAGCATGGGAGGGGTGGCGCTCGAAGTGCCCAAGGCTGCTGTCGACAATTCCAAGGGTCCACTTTTGGGGTCCTTACTTCTTGATCAACTACTGGGTCGCCCGAGCCATTCTGTTGGGGCAGCAGGTATGTTAAACATTTCTCATATGTTTCTTTTAGAAATCAATCAACAGCAGTTGCTCATGTCTTCCTTAACCTCGTAGAACATGGGAACCAAAGCGATCAGTCGAATACATTTTTCATTCGACGCAAGCTGCTTCGTCGTCGTCATTTGCACAAAATTCAAAAGGAACGTGAAGAACGAGCCACCACTGCTGCATCAGCCTCTGTACAAATTCAGCACCCTCGACCCATCTACGCCCATTCTTCTTACCAACCCGCTTTCTACCGAGGAATGCCGCAGTACCACCATTTTATGGAAGTTCCGCAAATAACAATCCAAGCTGATTGTATGCGCATGCCGTGTATTTCGCCGGTCCAGATTTCCAATAAGCGGCGTAAGATTGGAGTCGTGGAGGCGATTCCGGTTTCCGTCTGAGTGAGGGAAGCACGCAACACGACGAGGTTCTCTCCCAAACTAGCCTGAATTCGACGTCCGCTGAAGCGTCCTAGCGAGAAAGCGGTCACATTTCGACCCTTTGGACAACTACCAAAAACTCATAAAACAAACCAACATACTAGCGCTACCATACAGAAGTGCTATCAATACATCCAGTCTGACTCGTTTCTTATTGTCGCCTGCGTTGGCGTATAGCGAGCGCAATAGATATCATAAAACAGCTTCCAGCCAAAGTTGTAGCGAGAGCCAAGGGTCTAATCCAAGCTTCCAAATTGACTCCTTGTTCTGTATGGCTACATGCGGAGTGGTCAGATAGCTGTCCTTTTCCCAATACCTCAGCTACTTCAACTTTACGCCTCACGGACCCTCCTGAGGATGTAGCTAATGCCTGTTGTTTTGTTCCTCCTCCGCATCCGCTGCCACCATCTTCAATATCTTTAACGTCACCCTTCGCGTTGTGTTCATTTTGCGATTGCTTGTTTTCGCGGAGCGTGATAAGCTGTCCACAAGCGCTGTCGATATCGGCTCCCATAGTCTTGCGAATAGTGCAGAAAGACCCGTACGATGCCACAATTTCCCGGAATTCTTCCATGTGTTCGCGGCTTGGGCAGCGCAATACGTCCCGTACATTGGTCTGATTGTAGGGAATGAGATTGACGACCAAATGACGATTCTCGCACAGCTTCCCCAACTGATGGGCACATTCCAATGTCGAGGTGGGACCTTCCAACATGACGTATTCAATCATGGCTCTCCGTCGCGTACTTTCCTTAATTCGTTCGGCTGCAGTATAGTGACGGGATGAGCCGCTCGTTCCATTGCCACGGTTTGTCCTCTTTTGGAGATATGCCATCATATGTTGATCTAATGCGTCAATCAAATCTTCTAACGGATAGTGCTTGGCCGTGGGGACAATAGCCTGGCGATCTTGCTGGTTCGGAGCATGCAAGGACAAGGCTAGACTTACTTCGGGCAGTTCCGCCGTGAGTTTCCGAATCTGTGACACCAATCCGACCGTACTGACCGTAACCCTGCCGTGCGCCAGATTCCAACGCTGGCGATCAATCAGGGCTCGACAGGCTTCTACTACATTGCTGTAGTTGTCCAGTGGTTCTCCCATGCCCATGAAAACCTAAAGTAATGAAATTCAAATACATGCTGATTAGGACCCAATACAGACAATCCACAAGTATCAAATTCTCGCAGCCACGAATGGCCAACACGTACCACATTTCGCACAAGATCTAGCTTAGGCAAAGGCTGTTGGGAAATTTGAGAAATGTCCGTCCCGTCGTCACTATTTTCTTTGTTTTCCAACCCGTCCTTCTGTTGCATTTGTTGCCATTCGTCGGCGAGCAGCGCGTCGGCATGCACGATTTGTTCCAAAATCTCGCCCGCCGTCAAATTTCCCGACAGTCCCATGGTACCGGTGGCACAAAAGGTGCAACCCATGGCACAGCCGCACTGACTACTCACGCAGAGCGAGGCCCGGGAGTTGTTGCTTGTAGCCGTCGAAACGTAACGCATCAAGACCGATTCGACCAACTGTCCGTCGTGCAGTTGTACAGCCAGCTTCGTGGTGGACCGATCGGCGGAGGTTTGGGCAAACTCAATGCGGGAAGTCACCGTAACAAATCCACTGCTTTGGGCGTCTTCTTGCAGAAAGTCCAGGAATTTGCGGGGCAGCTGCGACTTGTTCCGATTCTTTTTAGTGGAGACGCGATTCTTCAGCGGCCGCACCACAGTCGGGCCCGAGGAGGTCTCCCCATTTTCAAATTTGTAGTAGTTTGCTACAAAGGTAGGAAGATCGGGATAATGCTGGCGATGGAGTGCCGCGTAAAAGGCTGTGATGTGGAAAGGAGAAATCATCAGATTCCGGTCTTCCAAGGCTTGCACCAGGGCACGCCGATCGAGAATCGAGTTGGGAAAGGGCGCTTTCCGGCGACGCCGTACGCTACCGGAACCAGTTTTGCTGTCGTATGGAGAAGGGAGAGGGGCTACCATTGTGTCTGGAATGTTTGAAAGAAGAAAGTGATACGAGGAGATGGCGAAAATTGAAAATTTTACCGACACAGTACTCGCTAACAGTCAGTCGTCTTCATGGCCACATTTCAGGGTCAACATATTCCATCCCGACGAACACCGGTAGGTCTCGAAACCCTGACAATCTTGCGTGGCGAGAAATCGGGTTATGAGCGAAATGAAGTGAAGTACCGGCCGACGCCAGTCCGTCGCTCCATCCAATTTGTGGGACTAGGCGCAAAATGGTAGAAGAGACAACTATTTCCAATGTACCATACATTTATACTAGTTTGGTTACGTTATAATTGTAGCTATCTATTGGCAGGTACACAGTTTGCGGTCCCTGCTTTAAATTCTTGATCACGATTTGGTCTGCAGACGTAAAAGCATCTCAAACCACTGTCGCAAGGCGTCACCCAAAACTTCCGGCAAAGTCTGCATATCGTTCAAGACAATATAGTATGGAAAAGGATAATCTTCGATGAAAGACTTGACTTTGGGTTTGCCGTTTTCGAAGGAGACTTCCTTCATATTCACAATGCTACTACTCCGAGCGTTTGCGCTGCTCTCCACAATAACCATGGCCAACAAGATATTGCGTTCCATCATTTCACGAATCAACCGTCGCAACGTTTCCCTACTATCCCGTTCAATCCGACCATCGCTGATCAGAAAGACCAGTTGCATCGATGAGTTGCCCCCCGCGGCATCAAGCGCTTGTAGCGCACTTTCTACGCACAGTGCTGTCCGAGTTCGCGGTTGAGCAAACGTAAAGTTCCGAACCACATTGGCCCCACTTTCCGCAGTAAAGGGTTGGTGGAAGTCGTGAAGTAGTCGCATTTCATTGCCAAAACTCGCCACGCCCAATTCACCGACATCCAACTGCCCCATTCCGTTGGCCAAGGTAGCCAAGGCGTGTAAGGCTATATCACCAGCGCCAGCTTTCATACTTTCCGAGTCGTCCACAGCCAGCAGAATCCGGTAATCTCGTTTTGCCGGTTTCGTCCGACGCAACCAGATTTTATCCTTACGGTAACCACTCGCCACATAGCCAATCACACGTTTCATGTTAATGCGTTTGCCTGTCCGATAATCTCCACGAAGTTTGGAGGCCACAAGGGGTTCCAACACTAGACGGAGCTTTTCGCACAAGCGGCGTGACAAACTATGCGTATTCCCCACAATCATGCTCCATTGCGCCCGGGCCGCGTCCTGGTCAGCCAGTGAGACACCCGTCAAGACGCTTTCTTCAACAATTGTATCACGATAAATTTCTAGAGCGACCGAGTCATCCTGTACTTGGAGCTGGGACAAGTCCGCCATAACCTGATTGCCAGTCGCATGTTGCTCGCTATCGTTCTCGTTGACATATTCGCCGCTTGCTTCGTCTCGGTCGACGAAGTCATTTCCGTCTTCGTCCATGGTATCCTCATTGTCATTTGGGGCGTTCTCGTCCTTTGTTGCAGTTGGACCATGATCTTTGTTCGTTTGAGACCTGCGCTTTTCCTGTGATTTCTCGTCGGTGACGGTCCTTTGGGGTTCCTTTTCGAGGACGCTTTCGCCTTGCACCTCCGCTTCAATTTCGTCTAAATCCATAGCTTCCGTGTCTTCTACTTCCCCTAAGGCTTGTGTGGTGCCCTGCTGGTTCTCGCCGACGTATTCAAAGTCCCCTTGAGCGTTTTCATTCGTCTTCTGCTGTTCAAGTTGGTCATTTATTTCAAGCAATTCATCATTGCTGCCTTCCGGTTGGACAATGTTCAGTCTTCGGTGCCAGTATTTTGTGGCATCTCCTGGGTTCTTGAGTGGATTGGGAATCTCGTCGGAAGGCTGACTCGTGTCCCAATTTTGTCCCTCATTTGTCAAACCTTGGCCTTGGTTGGCCCCAGAGCTGCTACCACCCGCACCAGACGGCTCCATCTCGGAAGCCTGGGTATCTTGACCGTTTACCTCTTCCTCTTCGCCTTTGCCATCACCACCAGCGTCATCGTCCTCCCTAGTGTCGTCTTGGACTGCGTCCGTGCCATCTTGTGCGCGCACGCCTAGACCTTCATTCGAGTCCGTAGGCTCCCGGGCCATCTGGCTGGGGGGCTGCATATCAGGATTCGAATCGTCTTCTGGCTCTTCATCGTTTACTTCATCAGGAATGGCATTTTCTGCCCTAATTGCATTGGTATCGAGGTCTTCTGCTTCAACATTTTCTTCACTTAATTGTTCGTCAGCGGCAACGTCATTGCCCGGATTGTCGTTTTCTTTGTTAAGTGCGTCGTCGTTTTCAACGTCTTCGATAGTCTCTTCAGAACTTTGATCGCCTTCGTTCCCCTCGGGTGATCCGTCATCCAGCTCTAGATTGTCATCCAGTTCCATTTGCTGCTCGTCTGGCTTTTCATCCGAAAGTTTTTCATCCCTGACATTCACGCCATGGTTGTCTTCGTACCGGTCATCTGAATCCTCGTTCACCATTTCCGCTGTCGTCTCGTCTTCTTGTGGATCGTCGTTTGCTTGATCCTTATGTGAATCACCCGACTGTGGAGCTTCCTTCTCTTCCTTCCCTTTAGTATCGTCTTTCGTGGTCAATTCATCTCCCGCGGCCCCGCCTTCCACACCACTATCCTTTTCCAACTTCTCATCCTGAGCATCTCCTTGATCCTCGTCATTGTCACTATCATTCCACATCTTTTCATCGATGACTTCTTCGTTTGCACCACCTTCCTCTCCCATCTCGCGATCGAGCTCCTCTTTAGTGTCCTCTTCATCATTGTCGCGGACATCAGGAGTCGGGTCAGGCATGTCATACATTTCCCCATTGAAGTCTGCCTCCATTTCCATTCCTTTCTCGGCCTCCTCTTCGTCCAATTGCTTAGAGCCCTTTTCCTCCGAATTCTTTTCCTCGTTTTGCGCCTCGTTCTTTAATCCCAGCAACTGCTCTTCGTTTTCGATTTCATCTGTTACATCGCGTTTCCCTTCGCCTTCGCCCATGCCTGTTCCATCCTTGTCGTCTTCAAAGGTCATTCCAGATGCTTCACCTTCGCCTTCTTCCTCACCATCCTTTGTCTTGTCGGAACAATAGCCTTTGGCGCAAAGGGTACGGAAGATTCGCAAAAGAACATAGTGGAGCTTTGCAGCCTCTCGATGGAACCGAAGAAACTGGACAAGCCGGTCGTCTAATATGCGCATGGCCTCCGCAAAAAGAAAGCTTAGATCTGTTGCTAGTCCGACACAAATCTGTTGCTGCTCATGATCAAGTCCGTTTATATCATGAACTAATCGTAGTTGATTCAACACTTCAAAAAGTCTGTCACTTAGCCTGTTCGTGTTCACAGAGGACCATTCAGCAATGGCAGACCTGTGACAGTCCCAAATAGAAGGGGAGACGTCTTGCCCGTCGATGTTGCCTACAACAGCTTGGACGGCGAAAAGAGCAGCCTCGACTGCTTGAGAATGAGCCTCCACGAACCGGGGCAAGAAAGACAAAGGATTTTCCACATCCCTTAGTGTCACTTGTTCGTGGCAGCGAGCGGCCTGTTCCACAGCCAAATCAAGAGCCTTCTTGCACGTGTCAAGACTGTCCACCGGCAGAAAACCATGACGCATACAATCGTATCTGCAGTCCTCCAAAAGTGTTAACGCAGAGCGGAGCTCTGTTTTTGTCTCATGGATTTGCACAAGCAGTCGGTCCAGCACAAGCGGACCTCCGAAAATACGTCGTTTTACTAGCCTAGACCCGAGGTCTAGCATAGAAACAGTCCTGTCTCGTGTCCAGCTACGAACATCTTCACGAGAGGTCAAGTGAGAGCGCGCTCGAAGGACTAGTGCAGTTTGGGCCATACATTCAGATGATGCTGCTATTTTCATCGTCAAGTCTTTCACCATCTTATTGAGGTATGTTTGCCCCGTAGGTAAGCTCGATGTCACTTCCGAAAGGGTATTGACATTCACTTGCAGGTGGCGCCGGTCAATGATTATGCTACTTAGAACGCCTCGCTGTTGCGCTAGAAGCAGCAGGCCGTGTTCCCCTGAACTGAGGAAGATGTCCAGTTGCCTTTGGGTGAGGTGTCTACTACCCATCATCGTGATTTCAGACCGCAGTCGATTCGCCTCTAAGAGGCACTTCTGGTAATATTCTTCAGCATTTTGAAGGTAGATAAGCTCGTTCTCTCCGATACCCCGTTGTTCCGATAACAAGGAAGGTAGCTGAAAAATTGATTCTACCTGTTGGATTTCTTTCGGTATTGACCATTTCGTGCTGGCATATCCTTGTCGTTTAAGCTCCTTAAGAAGATCTGTCACCGCCCTTTCTTTCATGGGACGGGTCGTCTTTTCAGATCTTAGTCGCTGGATCCGATCGAAAATGCTTAAGGACAGATGGGATGCTTCCTGGGCACCCATACTACCCCATGATTCAGGGTTTGTTCTTTCAGTGATGTGAAGCTTGAACATCTTCGTTAGGTATTTAGAAACCAAAATCGACCTCTGTTCTACAGGAACAGCAAACCCCACGACATTTGTCCACGATCTTTTTGGGTCGACAGCCGGCCAAGTTTTTGGGCATATGCATACTTCCTGGTCTTTCGATATTCCCGGACAAAAAGGAAATAATTCCGCTTCTCCAGGAATAGACGTTGTCGGTCGAGTCGTGTCTGTGTCTTGACCAATACCCTTATACAATTCGTCCTCGAGGATAACACCAACGTTTATGTGCAATACCTCGTCGTATTCTCGAAGAATTCGCATTAGCTTTCTGTAATTTTTTTCAGTGGACTCCGAAAGTGCATAATATGATTGCTCGTCCCACTTCGCAAGCTTAGCTTCTTCATGTAATCGCTTTTCGAGAGGTCGCCTCTTTTCTGATATCTTTGTTAGAAAGAATGCGGTGAATTGGTGGTAGTACGCCCAAAGAGACGAAAGAGTACGCGCGAGATGCAAGCACTCGACACCCGCTGACATATGCAGATACTCGGCACGTTTTTCCATTGCAAAATTTTCAATCATGCCGAGTCTCGTGCCAACTTCACCCAACGGGGAAGTAAGAATGAAAGTGTCCAGCGCTTTGACGAGCTCCGACAAAGTTCCAAAGGGGGTTTTCGCGGGGGTCAATCGGATTCCTTCAAAATTGACTCCTTTCCAAAGCCATGCCGGTGTGGATCTATCTAGACTGTTAATCCTTGTTGACTCTGCCGAACCGAGAGTGTCATCGCAAGGATCAATCATAAACAAGCGGTAGAGCTTATACCAGTGCCCGTGGGCATTCCTCTGAAACTGCGCTTCTCGGTTGGTCAATAGACTAGACCAGCTAAAGAGTTCCGCCTTTCGCCATCTAGCGACTGTTTCGCTAACAGATCGAAGGGAGTCGCCGAGTTGAACGCGCTCGCTAGCATGCTGCTCCCAGTCTTGCGACTGTCTAAGGAGAAGCTCCATCCCTCGCAAGAGTTTTCCCAGAGGGACAACCGACAGATCAAATCTTTTTAGCCTATCGATCACCCTCGCGATGGCGAGCAAAATTTCGTTGCCCGGAAAAGCCGTCAGAAGCTGCGATACTCGAGCTTGAAGGCTTAAGAGCGGTTCGCAAGATTTCAGGGCTTCCACTGGGTTCGGATCTTTGTGAAAATCGTAAACATGCCCGCGGCGGTAATCAGACTGCTCACCCACAAACGTTCCTTTAAAAGAAGGTGTTGCAAGCGCAAGAGCGACTATATGACCAGCAGCTCCGAGTGAATTGCTATTCTCTACGGCTGCGGCGCGGTGCAAAAGGAAAGCGGTTCCGTACTGAAGACGAAAGGACTTCACTCGATCACTCTCATCTGTCATACCCGTCTTAGCATAGAACATATCACGATGAAGGGAATAAAGGATGACTTTGAATTCCTCTCGGAAAAGAGTTGAGATCGCGGGGGACTCACTATTTGATAGGTTTTCTCGATCTCTCTCTTCCTCGTCAGAGTGTTGCACAAGACTTTGGAAGTCAAGGGAATGGTCAGGAAATTGTCTTCTGAATTCAATTTCTTCCAATTCTTCGTCTGACTTTGGGAGACTGGCGTTGTCGACCGTTTCATCTTCCGCTACCAGTCGAACAACATGATTCCATAAGAGTAATGACCTCCTATCAAAGCCGGCAACCCGCCTCCTCGAAACTAGGTGCGAGAGTATGGAAATTGCAAGCTCACGGTGGGCATTTACAGACTTCAGTCGAACGGACCGAAGCATGAGATGTGCGCTATCGAACACTGAATCGTAGTCACTGACTGGAAAAGTCAGAGCAAATTTGAAAGCCACAGCCAGATCTGCTTTACCAGATGGAGAATCCCTTGTAGGCCTGAAAAACAGCTTCAGACCACGGTTCACCATGGCAACGCAGTCAATAAGAGGGACTACGACATCTTCGAAGACTGCATATGTCGATAGAATACGCTCGCAAAATGCTTCTGTAGTACTCTGCCAATTTGCGATCGTTTGAACCGATGAAGCACTGGAAAAGTCACTTGATCTCAGATGCATTAGAGCGTGTACTGCAGCTACGGATAAGAATCGCCTCGCTCCTTCATTTGTTTCTCGATATAGTCCAACGAAAGATGGAGCATCGACGGGTCGGCTCACAATCCTGTCTACGTGCTTCGAGTGCAGTGCCTTGATCAAATCAAGTTGTCCATCTATCTCTTTCGTTCTTTCATGGGAGGGACAGAAATCTCCACATTGAAGTCCAGAATCCATTTGAATAGCACATCGTTCAATTTTCAATCGATCCTTTGAGATTTTCAAGGCACGAACCTTTGCTTCTGGTTCTCGAGCAGGGTCCAAAGGAGAATCGGGAAGAAGCAGATGGAAACGCAAAAGACCCAATTGTATCAATGCCTCACCATATCCGGTTGTTTCGGAAGACTGACAACTCCTGCTTCTCCGCAATAAGTCGAAAAGCGGCATGACCAAGGGGTCGACCAAATCCAAAAAGAGCTCATTTGACGACAAAATTAAAAGACGTCGAAGATCACCACATTGCGATGAATTCCATAAAGTTGGGTTTCGAAGAATAGCATTTAAAGCTACGAAGTCGTCCGAAGAAAAAGAATTCCTCAACGAATGCACTGTCTCCAAAAAGAGGTAAAATAGTTCGTAAGGGAAAAAAGTATCCGCGATCCCATTGGCGACGATTGTAAAAATTCCGACCAGCGCCTCCGACTGCTTTACTCTCGCTTGATGGTTTTCAATCGTAGAGAATGGCAAGTATTTAGCCTCGTTATGAACGACAGTAAAGCAGCCACCCACCAATGAGAGAGCTGTTGATGTCGGCACATCGAGCGTATCGAGATCATCCAAAGCCTCCTCCTGGGGGTCCGATTGCTTAGAACCCCGAAGCACGCAAGTCTCTTTGATGTTAGAAAACTCAATCCGCTGTGATATACCTTTCAGATGAACAGTGCAATTAGACCAGACTCGGATTGATGCATTATAGGTCATGACCGGCAAAAGATTTTTCAACAATTTTCTCCAGCGGGGATCTCTGCTTTCTTTCTTTTCCAATGACCACAAGAGTGTCTGATATGGTCGCAGGTCCGCCAAGTTCCAAAAAGTTTGGTGCAGGCCAACGTCGAGGAATTTACGAATAGGCTCGGCCAGGAATTGAATATCGCAGTAAACATCACCTTCGACTTGACAAAGAAGCTTGCAAAACCAGCGAATAAGGAACTGCTCTTGTCGCTCGCACCAGTACTCAGCAGACGGGGCTATCTGCATATAAGCAAACTTTTCCATTAGCCGTTGGGAAAAGGTTTTCGCGAGCTGCTGCACACTGTCCGAAGCATCGGATAGGGCATTCAAATCATCGACGCTCATCATATTATCTATTGTATGAATCTGACCGTGCATCTGTACCAAATTAATATTTTGCTCGAAATGCTTGCGCGCAACAGAAAGACGCGCCTGCACAGCAGTCAGGGCCTGTCGGCTCAGATTTCTTCGTTCGGTAAGCCCATCATCACCTGCCTCCCCAGTCGTCGCCAAATACGACATAGATATAACAGCAAGAATCTGTTCCTTCATTTCTGAGTCGACATACAGAGCTGGATGCTGGTGTTGTACCAAGTCATCAAGCAATAACTCGTCTCCAACACGCTCTCCAGCAATTTCGCATCGCTGGGACCAGATTGAGCATTTTTCAGCAAGATCACGAGACTGCATATTCAGATTCCAACCTTCGGTAGTCTTCGGTACAAAAGGCTTGTTTGACCTCTTCGCAATTGAACAAGATATGCGTACGGATCCACCGTAGTAAAGCTCACGTTCGATGGCATCTGAAAGGGCAGACAATTTCCGTCGTTCCTGTCCATTGTCAGTTGCGAAACTGCCTACAAACTTACTCATTTGCTGTAGGCTATCGCAAAGCCATTTCCACTGAACAATAAAGTCAATTTCGTCGAAGCAAAGGAAGTCGACTCTAGACGATGAAAAGGCAAGGTTTTTAGTCAGATTCCAAAGGCCATCCCGGTCACGAAGGACATCATCTATCTTTGGGGCAACTCCGAAGTCGTTGCTAGGATCTTGATAAATCAGGTCAATCAAATTGTCCAATACGTTGAAGAAAGGGTACAGATGTGGCGTGACGGGACATACGACCTCGCTCCTGTCAATTTGGCCGGTACTTAGCAGAAACGATACTTGCAAAGCGCACAACTCACTGCTGCCTTCAAAGCTGCGGCTCCGCATAGTCTTTCTTTGCTCTTGATACCAGGCCTGCTCTACTAGGGTTTGAGGAATCCGACGAAAATATACTTTATTGAAAGCGATGGACAAAAAATGCTGCATGTCAAAACGCCCCTCTGCTGGAAAGCGTATCTTGCTTTCAGTCGTATTCGGTCCTCCAAGCAACCGCATCATGTAGTTTGCAGCAAAGTGGAGGGAGCCCGATAGGCTTCCGTCGAATGTATCGAGAAACGAAGCTCTTAAAGAAATATCCAGGTTTGTCGATTTACAAAGGTACAATGCAATCATATGATTCCGCAACAGAATGAAGTTGGGTCCGCTGATTCCCATATGATGATCGCCGAGGGAATGGATTAAAGGAAAGAACGTGGAATGAGTCCCTCTCTTGCATAGAAATTTTTCCAGTGCTCGGCCTTCCCATGAAACAGTGTTCATTGAATTCGACAAGAATTGGCCCTTCATATCTGAAAACGATAATATTCTGTCAAATGAAGCTCCTTCAATATCAACCTTTTCTAGCCAGGGATCGTGATCCTTTTCTATACTCCCTAGCATCACCTCAGTGGCCGATGCAATGGAACCGAAACCGGTGACGCCGCGGAGCAGAAGGCGGCACATCACCTTCCCGCACGATTCCACCAGCGAGCTGGTTTCACAACGCTTCAGTATTGTGTCGGCCAGCAACTGTGAACGGAGTCCAATTCTCTGTAGTCGATTGATAGCATCAACATACGATCCCTCATATGCCAGAGCCGGGTGGTCCATCAACGCTATCTCCACGCATCTGTTCCGCATCGCCCTTGAAACCTCCCCATATTCAGGATTCATAGAGAGAAAGATCCGAAAGTCAGGGTGGCAATGGACTTGACGATGCCTTGTTCCTCCGTCCTCCCCCGCTGAACTGCACTCTGCCAACAACAAACTTCCATTTGGTTCCATCACAGAATTCAAACGATCAAGCACCGAAGCTGGGCAAAGGTTGACATGCTTTAAATGAAGCCAGTAACCCTTTTCCATCGCTTCGATAAGAATACCGTCTTTCCAAACAAAGTGACCGCCTATCGTTGACATTTTTCCATTGTAATTGAGCAAAAGATCGCGAGAAGCCGCCAGATCATCCCATACGATGGGGTTCAGATCGACTCTAGATCTGAGCTCTGTAAAAAGCAGAGACGCAATGTGCTGCGCAAAACGCATACCCTCCACTTCGTCGTCTGCCGATCGGATCGAATTGAGTAAATCGCATACTTTTTCAGTCTCCGATCCGCCAAGCAGCAGATATTCCTCAGCCACACGGCAGATAGACGCGAACGCTACCCTGTAGTCCTCAAGTCCATCAACTTGCTCAAAGCACCCCACAAGCTCAGAAACGTCAGAGGATGGAGACAGACATATCTCGACTAGCTTTCGCCCTGTTAATTCGGCGAGGCAACCAATTGTCGAGCTCTTCCCCACTACCGCCGGCCCTACAAGTAGGCAAGGCCAATTTTTTGAAATGCATCGAGCTACCGCTTCGAGTGCTTGAAAGTGAATGAGCGAAAGCGGACTCTCTACGACATAGGGACCGCGTGTGATATCCGGACCTCGCAACCGTGCTAATCTGACACTACCCACAAGGACTTCGAGCGGAGTCGTTGCTAGTTTACATCTGGGGTCCTTCTGATCCACGGATCCGAAGATTGACAGATAACGTTCTTTCGCAATTTCCCGGTCATGTTGTGCTCTGAAACGTTGAAAATACAGGTCTCGGGCAAGCACCAGAGGAAGGGAAATTGATATTTGCCCGAAAAGATCAAATCGTAGCAGCTCACACCATCGAAAAACGTCTCTCAAATTGAACTCCCACGGTGCACCGGACTGACCATACAGGCGATCTTGAACAACATCACAGTTTATCCGACTGTTAAATGCAATCACACGGTCGATGAGCTTTTCATCCAATGATGGAAATTTTGCTGTCAAAATAACGCGAAGATCGTCGTCTGTTAAAGAATCAACAAAAACCTTGGTGAACCGATTCAAAAACGACTTAGGAAGGCCTTTCCTCCCTCCACCTTGTGCCAACGGGTTCTGTGCGGCAAAAATTCGGAACGACGCAGGACATCTGAAAGAACTACCTAGTTCCGGAATGTAAACACTTGCTCTATGGTCGAGACAGCTGTTCAGACCTTCCAGCACCGCCTGAGACGCTAGGTTTAATTCATCTAATAGCACCCAGTCTCCCTTTTTGATAGCGGACAGTAGAACGCCGTCACACCAACTAAAGGAGGCTGAGTTATTCCCGGACGCATCCTTTTCCGGAACAGGGAGATCGCTGCCGAACAAATCGGAAATGTCGGTTTGGTCGGAAAGGTTGATTCTCACAAGCTTATGCCCGGAAGCTGCTGCCAGCGCAGCCACAAGCGTCGTCTTTCCCACCCCCGGGGATCCTTCGAGCAGTACTGGCTTTGAAAGTTGCATTGCCCGGAGAATTCGGAAAATATTTACAGATGTAGTCGGAGCCTCCAAGTTGAAGTCAGCTTCCGCAACATGATCTTGACCGACCGGAATACGGAAAGTATTGCAACCAAATTTTGCATCCAGAACATTGAAGCCATTCGTCATCACACCAAGCGTTGACCTTTTATCTACTGGAACATGTTCCATCAAGAATTCAATGGCTTTATTTTTGGCCGATGCGGAATCGTGCGAGGCAAGTGCAGTTCCGAGTCCCAGCCCATCCAAATGCATAAGACAAGCGCCGTGGTAGTATATTCCCCATATGTCAAGGTCGTCGCCAGCCTGCGTGCAAGCTGTAATAAAAGCTGCCCACGTCAAGATGTCACGGAGAGAAAGCGCCAGTTCGGCATAGGGACGCGAAGGATCGGTACAGAGGTGTTCATTGAACCAGTTGAAGTATTCTATCATTTTCCGCTTTACGTCATTTCGTGTCCCTTCCTCGAAAGCACTTTGTGCTAGGGAGCGCTCTAGGACAAAATCAATATCGGCACTATCCGTAACAGCAGGTACCCAAATTTCTGTGAATCTACTTCGAAGTGCCGGGCTGAGCTCACGCTTTCCAAAATCCCCCCCAGGATTCATGGTCGCGAAAAGCTGAAAGCATTCGTGCGCGATGAGAACTCGACTCTCAACGTCGTCTGCTGAGCCTTTCTCCGCCAGAACGAGGGTGCGCGATGGTTCCAACACCGAATTCAGTCTCTCCAAAACTGCATCTTCGGCAAGACTTATCTCATCGAGCAGGATCATATCTCCAGCCTTGACCGCTTTCACAAGCGGACCATCGGACCATTCAAACAAAGCATTGTATGCCCGAGCCAGATCTTCGACTTCCTTGACAAGGCACGAAACTTGATCCCAATTGTCACGCTCAAAACTACTACTGGGAGATTCCTTTCCGTCTACTTTTTGACGTTTCGCCCGTCTAGAGGAAGGCTCCGATTGAATAATCCCACTTCGTGATTTCCACAAGGCCCTCGCTAGTTCAACCATTTGGTCGACTGCATCATCTGGTAATATTCCGGTATAGACCTCCGATGCTTTTGTGGTCTTTGCCAATTCTTCATTGACGAATCCGGGAATTGATTGTAAAGCAATAGCATCGCGTTGTGGCCAACAACCACAGAGATTTACTGTCGCATCCAGCATTCTTCGAACCAGCCTTGGACGACCTCTAACAGGCCGCAACCCACCTAAAAGATCAGAGGTTTCGGTTGTGGCGTGACAATTGATGGTATGAAGTTCGGACTCCAATACACAACTGAGAAGCTGAACCGCTGTTGTTTTTCCGCACCCCGTATCTACAAGAATCGGTATTTGAGATACATACGTAACGGCAAAAGAACAATAAAGGGGTTTCCCTTCCGCTTACCTCCAACGAGAAGAACTGGTTCACGTTGCCTGACACAGCGGAGCA
>Ga0163101_100174_pt1 | contig 15375 bp, 10 predicted proteins | sample TAMARWmetagpilot_2_FD_111548 | JGI IMG/M metagenome (GOLD analysis project Ga0163101, IMG submission 111548) | Phycosphere-associated microbial communities from TAMU algal ponds, Corpus Christi, Texas, USA - TAMU ARW1 11/11 metagenome pilot | ecosystem: Engineered > Artificial ecosystem >...
GCCGAAATTGCTGTCCGTATCATGCGAGCGGCGACGGAACTCAACGCTGGTACGGTAGCCATGTACACACACGAAGATCGCTATTCGCAGCACCGTTGGGGGGCCGATCAGAGCTTTTTGCTCGACAAAAAAAACCCCACGAGTTCGCCCATTTCGGCCTATTTGGACATTCCGCAGATAATACGTCTCGCCCTAGATGCTGGTGTCGATGCTATCCATCCAGGCTACGGATTTCTGTCGGAAAGCCCAGAATTCGCGCAAGCGTGTGCCGACGCCAGCATTACCTTTGTTGGACCAACGGTGGAAAACCTTCAGCGATTTTCCGATAAGACCTCCGCCCGACAAGCCGCCATCGAAGCCGACGTTCCCGTCGTGCCCGGATCGGACGGTGCTTTGGAAACCGAAGCAGATGTTACGGCTTTCGTCGAAGCCAACGGATTGCCCGTCATTCTCAAAGCTGCCATGGGGGGCGGGGGCAAAGGCATGCGGGTGGTTCGTCGCATGGAAGACTTGATTCCCTTCTTCCAAGCCGCCAGCAGTGAAGCGCTCGCGAGTTTCGGGGACGGCGCAGTCTTTGTTGAACGCTTCGTGGAACGTCCGCGACACATTGAAGTGCAAATTATTGGAGACGGGACCGGCAATGTGGTACACTTGTGGGAACGCGATTGCAGTATCCAACGTCGCCACCAAAAGGTTATCGAAATGGCACCGGCCTGGACACTGCCGGACGAACTACGAGCACAGCTACATGAATACGCCGTCCGACTCACATCACAAGCCAAGTACAAGAACGCCGGGACAGTAGAGTTTTTGATTGATGCGGAACTGCGTCCTTACTTTATCGAAGTCAATCCCCGCATTCAGGTCGAACACACCGTCACGGAAGAAGTCACGGGAATCGATTTGGTCCAGGCCCAGATCAAAATTGCCGCCGGAGCTACGCTGGAGGAAGTTGGTTTGGTTCAAGCGAATATTCAACCCCGTGGTGTAGCGATCCAGTGCCGTGTGACGACGGAAAATCCCGAGCGAGACTTTGCCCCCGATACCGGGACCGTAACCCTCTATCGTCACTCCGCCGGTAAGGGTGTTCGAATGGACGGCATTGGATACTCCGGAATGACTGTTACGCCTTACTTTGACTCCATGATTGTCAAGTACACGGCGCTGGGTGCGAACTTTCCGGAAACGGTCGCACGGATGAAGCGTGTTTTGCAAGAGTGCCGCATTCGGGGAGTCAAAACCAATGTTGGATTCTTACTCAACGTCTTGTCGCATCCCGAGTTCGAGACGGGTATCGTTACGACATCCTTTATCGACGAAAATCCGCAACTGAAACAAACGAGCATGTCCATGTACGACTTTGCGTCGGAAGAACAAGCCGATCCGCGGAAGACTTTCGCAACAGAACGTTTGGTACGCTATCTGGCCAACTTGGCCGTCAACGGACAACCACCCGAGTTGGGCGCCGACTCCCAAAAACTTACCCGTACCACCGCCATCGCGGATATTCCCGCTCCCGAGATTCGCTCCGAGGGAAATGCTGCCGTTCCTTCCGATGAGTCGCCAAATCAACCCGGTTGGCGTCATCTGTTGCTCGAACAAGGACCAAAAGCCTACGCCAAGGCCGTCCGCGAGCACCAAGGTTTGCTTATCACGGATACCACTTGGCGTGACGCGCACCAGTCATTACTGGCGACCCGCATGCGGACGCAAGAACTCATCAAGAGCGCCGATTACACCAACATGGCTCTCGCTAACGCCTTTTCCCTAGAAATGTGGGGTGGTGCCACATTTGACGTGGCCATGCGATTTTTGCGCGAATGTCCCTGGGAGAGACTGGAAGCATTACGGGAAAAAGTACCCAATGTGCCCTTTCAAATGTTACTGCGGGGTGCCAACGCCGTTGGATACACGAACTACGCTGACAATGTCGTGCACAAGTTTTGCAAGCAAGCACACGATTCGGGTGTTGATGTTTTTCGTGTGTTTGATTCATTGAATTACATTGAGAATCTTCAGTTGGGTGTCGACGCAGCCGGAGAAGCCGGTGGCTTTGTCGAAGGTGCCATGTCGTACACGGGAGACGTTGCGGATCCCACCAAGGGCAAGTATTCGTTGGAGTACTACATGAACTTGGCCAGCAAGTTGGTCGACATGGGCGTCCACTCTCTCGCAATCAAAGACATGGCCGGTCTCCTGACACCCAAGGCTTCCACATTATTGGTCAGTGCCTTACGCGAAGCCCATCCGGATATTCCTATTCATGTACACACACACGATACGGCCGGGAGCGGAGTGGCTTCCATGCTGGCTGCTGCACAAGCCGGTGCCGATATTGTGGATTCGTCAATGGATGCTTTTTCCGGAATGACATCGCAGCCCTCGCTAGGTGCGCTCGTGGCCAACTTGGCGGGAACCGAGCGTGACACCGGCATTCAGCTTTCGAACCTGCCACCACTTAATTCGTACTGGGAAGACGTGCGTTCGCTGTACGCTCCGTTCGAGTCGGGGCAACTGAGTGGGTCGTCTGATGTTTACTTCCACGAAATTCCGGGCGGTCAGTATACCAATCTACTTTTCCAGTCCAAGCAACTCGGTTTGAGTGATCGCTGGACAGAAATCAAAACGAAGTATGCTGAAGCCAATATTATTTTAGGTGACATCCCCAAAGTCACACCTTCGTCCAAGGTTGTCGGTGACTTGGCACAGTTTTTAGTCTCCCAAAACTTGGAAGCGAATGAGGTATTGGAAAAGGCCGATACTTTGGCTTTTCCTGACTCGGTTATCAACTACTTAAAGGGAGATATTGGTGTCCCTCCAGGGGGATTTCCGGAACCGTTGCGAAGCAAGGTATTGCAAAGTCGGAACTTGGAACCGATCGAAGGACGACCCGGAAAGTTCTTGCCTGATTACAACTTTGACAAGGAACGTGAGTTGCTAGAAAAACGTTTCGGGAAGGCCAACATTGACGAGAAGGATTGCCTTTCGTACGCGTTGTACCCGGATGTCTTCACGGAATGGAAAGATTTTCAAGCTTTGTACGGTGACGTTGGCAAACTCCCAACTCGCTTGTTCCTCAACCCAATGCAAGTAGGCGACGAAGTTGAAATTGAAATCGCAAAGGGCCAGACCTTGATCGTGGAACTCGTTTCTATCCAAGACGTGAAGGAGGACGGTACCCGCACCGTCATTTTTGAAGTCAACGGTGAACCCTGGTACATGCCGGTAACGGACCAGAACTTGTTAGGAGATTCGGCGGTTCGCGAAAAGGCGGTCGCTCCTGGTCAAGTCGGCGCGTCCATGCCAGGAGTGGTAGTTGGCTTGAAAGTCAAAGCAGGCGACACCGTACAAGAAGGTGAAACCGTAGCGACCTTGTCGGCCATGAAGATGGAAACCTCAATTCCGGCGACGGCATCGGGTGTTATCAAGCGTGTGCTTGTCAACGTGGGCGACAAGGTCAACGGAGACGATCTCATCCTTGAGATTGAATAAACAATAGAAGTACGTTTTGTCAACACAAGCATACCCTTTACGCACGGTTGAAAGGACATTAGTCACCAGAATTGGAAGCACACTGATTTCTTCCATACAGAAAAGGTTTGGTTTCTAAACACAAATTCATGTACTATGCAAACAACAAAGGATCTATATGGACGAAAACAGTATACGATGCATTGGCTTGGGGCCACGAAACATGCTATACCGGAAGCGCAAAGTTCAACGTCGCCTTTTAGCAGCACGTATCGTTTCGTTCTTCGTAGGTGCTACTCGTTTGTCGGCGCAAATCGATCGGCGGAACGGTCGGCGGCACAAAAAGTTGCGGCGGTTGCGACCGCCGTTTGTAGTCTTCGTATTGCAAAGCAAGCCGTGCCACTTCATGAAACGCTTCATCGACATTTACGGCAGTCTTGGCAGAGGTTTCAAAATGTGGAAAAGGTATGCTGCCCATGGAGTGTGCACCGGCTGCATCTCGGCACCATTGTTCGGCACGAGCTAATGGTACCAATCGGTCGTTGACCTATGTAGAATTCATTCAATTAGAGCCGATCCACAAACGTTACGAGTGAGGCTTTCAAAGTGCTGCCACTAAGCTGCGCGTCGAACTCTCCATCCTAGCGTACCTTGTCGACTTTGTTGCCCAAGACTGCGAATGGAAATTGCGCAGCTGTCTCACTAAGACCAGGTACCATCATGCTCCCGCCCACTTGATCGAGAAATTCCTGTCGCCAGTGATTAAGATTATCGATACTGTGCAGGTCAGTTACGTCATAGCAGAGCAAAGCCGCATCGGCTCCCCGATAAAATCCTACGCCCAAGGATTGGAACCTTTCTTGGCCTGCTGTATCCCATATCTGTAACATGACAACATGCCTCTGGCCAAAGGCGTCCGTAACGACGACCTGTTTGGTTAAAAAGTCGGCCCCGATTGTAGCTTTGTACTGTCCGGTGAATTTCCCAGTCGAATAGCGATTCATTAAGGAAGTCTTTCCCACTCTGTAAATAAAGCAAAGGGTCCGTTTGTGAGGGAAAGCTTCTCCAACGTGTCGAGTGTGGTAGCGCTTCCTTCACATAGCTATACCAACTTCGCAAAAGGACGTACCCAGAGTCACCGAGGATTACTATCTTCAATGTTTTCGGCCGGTGAGCAGCCATGCTTTCTCGTTCTGGAGCACGTGTTGCTCAGCGTCAATTACCTGCACTGCTGGGAAGCGATTGCAATGGATCGCTCGGGCTGCCTATGTACAGCACTGAATAGCTCAATCTAAGACAACTATCTAGACTTCCGAAAAAAGAGACTGACAGAGAGTAACCACGAATGATCGAGATAGGCAGCTAGCTGTAAAGGTAGTTCTTTCTGCAGTCGTATGGAGGGTTTTCCATGCAGGTTTCGACAAATTGCAAACTCTTTGTATTGCACATTGATTCTCTATAATTGTGAAATAGGAGGTACCCTCCACGTTCGGCTCCACACGAGCGTCTGGGCTGCTGTACGGGTACTTCGTTATTTGGCCTGTAACGATCTTGCTTCTAGTTTACAGTCACTAGCTAGAAGATAGAGAATACCGTGTTATGGGGACCAAGCTAATGGAACGAGAGGTTTAATGTAAATTGAGCTAATCTCAGATGAATGCTAATTAATAGATCATCGCAGGGACGCGTGCTTGGTGGCTTCCTCCTGTACAACAGTACATTATTCGACCTCGTCGTGAAAGATTTGTTCTGACAGCATCGAAAAGTGAAGTTCATCGTTGCCTTGCCATAGTAGTCCAGTCCAAACGGACAGCTACTTCTTTAGGGACCCCAGGCAGTCAAAATTCCCGCTGCAAAATGCGAAGAAACAAGCTGATCTTCATTCCAATCTTCTCAGGATCTCCTAGAAATTATAGTCTTTTGTGACTTCATCCGCCTCCTTGGTTCTTTTGTGCCCGACGACCAACGGCCTCCTCCGCACGCTTTTTGAGCAATTCCATCTTTTCAGCCTTGCGCTTTGCTTCTGAATCGGCCTCGTCCTCATTGGTACTCTCAGCCGCAGTTTCTACCCTTACCTTTTCCTTGCGGCGGGCCATCGCCTCTTCCGCACGCTTTTGCAGCGAATCCATTTTTTCAGCTTTCCGCCTCGCTTCATCCGCCGCTGCTGCGGCTTCTTTTCTTGCTTTCGCTGCAGTCTTTTGTAAGGTTTTCAGGTCGTCCTCATCGTCGCCAAGGTTGGCTGCGCCGTCTTCAGTTGGCAGAAAAGCAGTTTTTGCGGCAGGGGCATCCGGTTGGAACCGAGTGCCATCGCTGTTACGATTAGCCATGAGAAATTCACCATCTTGCTCTTGGGATAATTGGTTCACAAAGTCTGGAATATTGTCAAACATATTGCGACCGTTCCGAAATCGTCGCGACGGTACCCCGCGCAAAGAACCAACGGCCGAACCGCCACCAATGATTACTTCCAACCCGTCCAAAGGATCAAGAGCAGGCGGAGGTATCATTCCAGAACCACCCTCCATTGGCGTATCTACCTCAATGCGACGATTGATTTCCAAGTTTTTGGCTTTCATTTTTTTGATGATCGAGTCTGCTCGTCGGACCAGCGCTAATCCGACAGTTACAGGCTCTCCCGTGGACCCTGGCTCGGCAACTGACGTCAACACTCCAACTTCAATTTCTGCATTGCTGCCCAGCACAAACACTTTGTCTCCTGCTCTCGGAACTCTTGTCAAGTTTTCCACGATGCTTCGATCACCAGCTGACTGGTAATCGTAAACATTGAAATCATCATCGAAAACAACCTGATACAGCATTCGAGGTGGCCCTCTTGGATTCTTGACGACGGACGCGATCCCTTCCTGACCAAGGTAACATCCTTTTTCCATATTGATTGTATAATCTAAATGCAATTCTAGCGGCGTGGGTGGTGCAAGAAATGAGTCCTTTTGGTTGGCCAGCATTTCACGTTCAAACCCCACGGACCCCGATTCGATGCGCAGGCTTTCAAACTCAAGAGCACCGATCTGGACGGGTCCTTTCGTGTTACCATCCGAAATCAGAAAGTCCCAAACATGTGTTCCTATCTTTTCGTGATCATTTAAGAAGCAAAAGGTGTAGCCGACGGCCGCACACGAATTGACGCTTGTTGAGGGTACAATGAGTAGAGAAGGATCAACACCACCCTGTAGAGGAATCATCGTACATTGTCGAGCCGAAGGCAGCTGAAAACAGTTGTTGTTCTTAAGGTCAATTCGCGGTAAAATTTGCTCGTTGAAAACTGTTCGAACATCTTCGATATTGGTTGAAACGAGGTCAAAAATGCAAGAGGAGCTGGTGCTATCAATGAGCTCGACTTGGTCGAGGGGAAAAATATACGGATCCAACTTGCGAAAAAGACTTTCTCCTGCGTGACCGGGCGACGTCAACATGTATCCAGAGTCGACACTCGTGATTGCGACGGATAATCGGTCTACAAGGCGCCCTTTTCCGTTCAGCAAACAAGCCTGGTAGAAAGATCCAAGGGAATCTACGAGACCAGAGGCGGAAAACGTTTGGGTTAATTTGTTGTTGAGAAAACTCAAACAGCCATCGCCATTGACACCCACAACGCCAAACTTTAGAGGCGTTTCGTCCAATTTCCATCCAATACACTGTCCGGAACGTAAGGCACTGCGAACAGCTTCCCCGCGCAAGGAAGCGGGTGTGTTCTCCGGATAACTGCTCGCTAAATTGGTTTCAAACTGCAACAAACCTTCGTTTGGTGGGACATACTCGTAGTCTAAAGAACCTCTCAGGCAAACGACTCCAGATTTCTCTATTCTAAGATTTACTTTTGTTGGAAACGATGTGATTTGGATGATCCAAGTCATCAACATCACGGACGTCGCTAGCCAGAACAGAAACCCCATGTTGACAATAGATGCTGGAAAATGTGACCAGCACATGGGATGGACTAATACTAGAGCTAGAATTATGGTATTTGCTTTGCCAACGATGACGTATGTACGACATGGTAGTCCAACGAATCGGACCGCCTGTTCGGATACGAACGCACCAACAGTAAATTGCGTAGAATTTCTCTGTAGGGTATGGTACAAGGAGGAATCTTTGACTTTTCTTTTCGATGCTGTCGAGATTTACAAACACGTTGAAAAGTGACTTGCTGAAAACACTAGTTGTTGCGGAAATTCCGACCATGGTGCGCGTCTTTTATGAGCCCCCTCCTTTTGGTGTGGGAACAGATCTGAACAGGTCAGGATATGGTGTCCACGGTGGCGGTCTCTTCAAAGGCTTGTTGGAAAGGGCCAGCAAGATGCGCCCCATCGTTTCTATTGGAGTTCCGGTGACGGTGATCTTCATGATCGCCTCCATTCCACTCAGTACGTTTTGGTATTCCGGATTCCATTTGCGTGTCGCAACTTTTTGGAATCTCATCAACTGTAAACTGTTCAATTTTGTTTGTTGCTACTGTCTAGTGTTCAACAAGCTCCCTTTCTCCATGGATCCGGAGTATCAGGCGGCTCAGCGCGCATATATGCGTTACCACAATATGAATCCCATTTTCGGTATCAGCAGCAAGTAAGTGTGCTACGAAATGTTGGATTTGTTCCATCCTGCTCTCCAATTGTCAGACACACTGAAGCAAAATGAAGAAGGGATCAAGGGGATTGGAGGTTTCGACGTCTACTGCCAGCTTGAAGCTTTGGGATGTATTTGTTGTCTTACCGTATTCTCTTCTCCTGATATTTTTAGACGCGCTCGGGCCATGGACCCCGATCCGTAATCGTGGTCTCCTACACGTCGACGATTGGGAATGATGATTGTGAAGCATTCACAAGTGCAGTCCCATCGGATGTATTGATCGTATTGTTTAATGAATCATTAACAGTAAGTAGGAACGTTTACATGACATTTTAAATGTTATAATGTGAGGCCTACGAGAAAAGCCATAGACAGCGCACTTTTTGTCAGTTCATACAGTTCGGTTCACAGTAAGCAGAGTTTCCCGTCCAATTTGACGGGATTGAACGTGCCCCACATGTTCGTCATTTTTGTTCCATCCTGTCTATAATTTCATATCTTCTAAAGCTCTGCGGGGTTGGTAGAGACCGTAAAATCTTTGGCTAGGTAGAAAAGATCACTGACGAAGTGCCAACTGTTCCCGATGCCGCTCAAACTGCCTGGGCAGCTTTCATCCGTCTTTTCGACGAGCTCCGGAAGATTTGCAGGGAATTCATTGGTATTTTGCCAATGCTGTATGACTACCATATGGACTTTCCCGAACCACAATTCTCCGCTTTGTCTCCTTTGCATTCACAGGCTCATAAATTTGAAACCAGTTTCCAAGTTATTTCAGCAACACATCCACAATGTTCAGTTTTCTGAAACTCTGCTTCTTTTTCCTTACCTGCCAGCAAGGTGCTGCAACACTCCAGGGTGGTCCTATGGTCGGGGAATCCGGAAACCAAGACGATCTCATTCCCAGAGCTCTTAAATCGGGTAAGGGATCTTCAAGCTCCAAGGACCCGAAATCTTCTCAACGCTCCACAACACTCAAGATAACTGTGCGCAACTTAGCCTATCTCCAACCCATGTCTGGCTTTTTCGTCATGGCCCACAACGCTCATGCCACTCCGCTCTTCCAGCTTGGCGAACCTGCGACGGATGCGCTTGCAACTCTTGCTGAAGAGGGCGACGCGAGCGCTCTTGTCAACATGTTCAGCGAAATGGAAACCACGGGCGTGGACCAGTCCTCCATCGGTGTGTTCAGTAACGGAGGCCCGTTGACTCCCTTTGAGTCGCTCACCTTTGAGGTCAAGGTTTCAAAAAAGTATCCATACGTGTCCTTTGCGAGTATGGCAATCAACACCAACGACTGCTTTATCGGCATTAACGCCCGCGAACTTGTCCCTGGTATGTCGTTCACGGTTCCCGGCTACGATTCCGGCACGGAGGAAAACAACGAGGATTGCGGCTTCATCCCTGGTCCCTTTTGCCAAGACATTAACACTGACAGTGCCGCCGCTGGAAATGGTGAGGGAGTGGTTCACGTCCATCGTGGCGTGCATGGCGTCGCAGATTTGATCCCCGCCGAGCTTGATTGGCGCAACCCGATGTTGTTGGTGACTGTGGAGTAGCATAGTATTGCTACTAATGCATTGTACAAGTTGGTTTTGGGATAAAAGGAATGCATACATTTTGCCAAAGTCTGAACTCAAACTAGTCCATCGCATCATACCAAGGCTTGGCCCACGCTGGTAGTGGAGCAATCACTCCATAGTCTAGGAATATTTCTTCGTGTACAGCGATCGGTTTTGTAGCGCGAACAGCAGCGCCAAAGTTTGATCCGACTCTTCCGTCGAGCAGAACCACTTCGTTGGTTCCGGCATCGTAATACCAGGGGGAGTTGTCGGAACGAACTTCGTTCGGGATCTGGTAGAGTGATTGTTTGTCGAGCGATGCCTTGAAGTGTGGTGTAAGGACGTTCGACCAAGCAAAAGATAGCACGTTCACGTTGGCACGCTTTACAGAATGATTGACAAAATGTGCACAGGCATTTGGGTTTGCATCTAAAATTCTGTTTCCAACTCTTAAAGCAGCCCCATCGAGATATCCACCACCGATGGAATGCAGGTTGAGAATATGCGCATTTTCGCATGGTGGACTACCAGAAGGTGTAATCTGATTGGCGAGATAAAGAAAGGAGTCATCGTCTACAGTCGTGGGCAGAGCAGGCGTATGAACTCCCGGATACAAACAAAGCACCGTACCAGGCTTTGCGGAGTGTTGAGAAAATACGCCTTGACCGGCGCCAGGGATGGTGGAATCGCGAATGAGCACGCGGTGTGGCAAAGAAGGAGATAAGGAGGCGGCGGAAATGGAATGGTCCGACGATCGTTTCAATAGGAGCCGAATTTGAGCGCGAATTTGACACGATATCAGCTGTTTTCGCAGGAACATGGTCCCTGTTGTTTTTTTCGAAGGACCGAGGGGTTTTAGGATTTGATGCGCTAAGTTGTACCGAAATGCACACGACCACAATGTGTTCACTGTTAGTCGACGGGGTCATCTCACAGTCAGGTGAGACTTGGAATTCAGAGTCAATGTCAGATCAAAACATGAAGGATACGCATTTCTGGTTTTACATCATCTTCGAGTCTCTGATTGGTCCAATTTTACATAGGCGTGTACATTTTTCTTGTTGGACCGCCCCCCCGAATACCATCACTTTTGAGCAAAGCCTCTACTCTCATAGTTTGGATATAGTTAAAAGAATATTTCACAGCTTATTATTGCTTATCTGATTTTGTGTCCCCGTGCTGGTATTCTAAATGTCTGCATTGGAAAAGTATGCTCGAACTCAGCAAAATGGAGGCAAAACCAACGAACCCAACCACAACAAAGTTTACTGTCTTCCAACCGTCCAAGCCTCCGCCACCAGCTTCACTGATATAGCTCGTGCTAAATATCCAAACGCCCGACATAGCAAACATGCCTGTATCATTAGCAGCCTGTACCCATCCCTTGTAACGGAGGGAACTCCTGTACACTCCGAGCAACCAGACCGTCGCCCCTGAAAAGCCAATGTTCCACGCGATACCAGCCAGCATCATTCCCAATATCCAGGTAGCCAACGAGCCGGTCTCCGCCGACTCCGAAACTAGCATAAATAGAACGGCCATTGCGAACACGGCGACTGCCAATCGACACGCCCACGACGGTCCGTACTTCGAAATGAGGGCACCAGAAAAGAAACCAGGAGCATACATGGATAAAAAATGCAATTCGAGCACAGTCAAGCTTTCACGGTTGGAATAACCAAGCTCCCCCATAGTCACACGCAAAATACTCATAGGCAAGGACATTGCAGCCCAACAAGTAGACGCGAAGAGGACGGGCACAATAAATGCACGAGTTCGTAACATGGCGACAAATTCCGATCTGTTTCGTTGCAAAGGTTCACTTTCAGCTCCATCATCACCGGCAGACCTTTCACTAGAACGGAAATGGATAAGAGATATGCACAGGATATTGGCTACATTGAAAACTCCAGTCATGAAAAAGACCCCCAAATACTCGAACTGGCCCTGACTGTTGAGGAATAGGTCCTTAGTTGCCTGAGCCGATTCGGGACCAGCAAATGCTGCTACGCAACCACCCGACACAACAAGTGTCACTGCTTTGCTCGAGAAGTGTGTCGGTACCAGTTCGACGGCAGCAAATCGTAAAAAGAAGCCGACACCCGTGGCCATGCCGAACCAAACCGACGCCACCAAAAGCAATGGCGGCGATCGGGCGACAATGGAAGCCGCCCCCAGAGCCGTACCAATCAAACCAAAAGTTATCCCAACCAGAAATCCAATCTTGCGACCCCATCGTTCAAAAATCCACGGTGTTACGGTCAAGCTGACAATAGAAGCTCCGAAGAAGTAGGCACCCAAGGGCAAGGAAGTGGAGCTGTCTGTTCCGCCGATCGATAACATCACAACAGCTCCCGTTCCAACCACTATAAAGTGAGTAAGAATGAATCACAAGGTGAGTACCAAGACATCCAGTATCTAATGTGGCTTTCGGGAGCTATAAGCACGCCCAAAAGTCTACGCTGGCGTTGCCTCTCGATGCGTACCGAGAGTCACATTACAGGCGGTGCATGCCCAGGCAAAGACGCAAAAGAAGACATTCCATCGTTCCAATCCGCTGAGTAGACGAGGACAAGACTCTAATTCTTCAACTACCCCGCAAGATTCCTCATAGGCTCCGTCGGCAGGTAGTGGTGTCAGTGACGGCTTTTCACGTGGGGTCATCATCGTTCCGCGTACTCGCAGTATGGAGGTCAAAACCTTGGCAGGTTGCTGTTCAAAGGCAAAAGCTTTTTCGCACTCTCTGGAACTCGGCGATCCTTGCCAAATGAGTGCGTCGTCGTGCAGCAAAGAATGGTATCGATAGCTTCCTCATTGTGTGTCAGAAGAGATCTGATATTCGAAGTGAGTCTCATTTTGGAAATGTTTCGATTTGGGCTCGAGCAGGAATGGAACGAGGAAAAACAGTCGGTGGAACACCAAAGAGCGGGGAGTCGAAGGAATATTAATATTTAAAATACAAAGATTTCGGATATCAAATTTACATTTTGAATACCCAAAATGTCGTGGCCATTGTCCTGTTCCAGCTGGAAGCAAAACCTGGACAACTATTGAATGCTGGTGGGATTTCCCATTTTTTACTGTCAGCTTGGCTTGGCTACCTACCTATTCGACCACAACATTAACACTAAGCAATGAACATTGCCGTTCGTCGACGGCGTAGACCGCAAGAAATGGTCTGCTGTTGCCCACACAGTTGTCTCACTCTGACGAGTCGAACAAAATCAAGGCGCGGGGTATTCTGGCTGCACTTTTGGACGGCCGTGGCTATTGTACAAACCGGGACAAGCCGACCCGATCCTTCCTCTCCCACCGTGGGCAATCATCAGAAAAATCCGTTACAAACTTGGATAGATGCTCGTTGCGGACCCAACGGACACGCCGTTTGGGCGTACTCTGGCAGTCTCTTCGATCCGCTGAACGGAAAAAAGATTGCGAACGTGGAAGGTTTGGAACTAGTTCGCAGACTTGCCGAGACGGACGACGACGTCGAGCACAAGCGAAGGTACCAACGACGCTGTGGGGACTTGAAAATGGCCCAGGCCATCTTGCAGGAGAGCTGCTCTTTGGATTACGCGGGAACAATCCTTTCTCGCAAAATATTCTGCTACAAACCTGTCGACGACCCGAAATCGATCTTATCGTCCGTGCGATTACGACCTCAGGGTCCAGAAAAAGCAATTCCAACGGATCAAGCAGCAACGGTCTTCGACACGGCTATTACGGTCATTCAGAAAGGCCCATCCTGGTTTGTTCATGGTGAACTCCCCAACGGAAACGTTGTATGGAATCAGGCCGAAGTTAAGCTAGCAAGCGGAGAGTCATCTCGCACACATTTTGATTATACTATTTACAGTCGACCGCGGCATTCAAAACGCCAACAAACTCCAGACTTGACAAGCCAAGCTGTACAAGAGACCGTATCGTCGGAGTCGAACAGCATTTCTCCCGCGCGATCGTCTCTCATATCGTTCGGACCGAGCAAGGCGGAAAGTCTGGGCAAATTTGGCGCGCGGGAAACCTATCAATACACGACCGAGGAGACGGGTGCCGGCGGACACTTGCTCGACTCTTTATGGGGACGAATGCAATTTGCTGTCTCTGTTTTCCAAAGAGACAAAAAGGCCAACGCATTGATCGTGCCAACTCGCTGCAGCGTTCGATACACACGATACGGCGAAGGTCCCGTTTGGTACGGGCCGAACCGATTGTGTACCTTGGAACTCCAAGGGCATCGACTAGAAAATTTATCCCAGGCACCGCAGCTAGCCGCAACCATTGCCGCCACGTGTGTCCCGGGTTTCTTATCGACTCATTCCGCCGTTGCCCAAGACGACACCGGGGCTCGAAGAGCCGTGGCGTGGTTCCGTGGAGAAAACTCGGTCCAACTACAGATCACGCACGACTACAACAATGCCGACAGTATAGAAAGGTCACATTCAAGTGGTGTTCGGGGTTTATACGCGAAGGGAGCGGCTGTGATTGAGCGTCTACATGCAGCCACGACAACCAGCACTGGTGGTTCACTGTCAATCTATGAAGAAGATTCAAGCTATTTTAAAACGGAAAAGTAACATCGCTTGCAACAAGCAGTTTACTGCGTTCTCGACTGTCACAAGCTATTCCTCGCATTAACTGTGCTAATGGAAACCCAAAAATTGGATGGATTTACAGTCAAATAATGATCAGCTCATATTAACTGAGAGACACGTTGACAGATGCTGGCCTACCGCATTTTTGGATTTACAGGGCAGCCAGACAAATTTGTCTTCCGCATTGCTGTTGATTTGGGATATAACATTAATAAACCGGCTATACCTATATATTTCGAAAATCATACACCTTCTAAATAATTTTGGAAAGACAAAACTTTTGCCAAAAATGCTTATTGACGTTTTCTTGTATTCCCGTTGGACCTTGTTTCGTTGAAATAATTACCATGTGGTCGTCATAGGTGTTCTACCTCCCCCGTCAAACGAACGAACCAACACAACTCTGCCTTCATGCTCTTTCCTTCTCACCTATTTTCGCTAGACGAGGCAACGCTTCAGAGTATCATTCATTCCATACGAAGAGAGTCGAATAGGAATCCGACCGGAACCGGACGCTTCTGTTGTAACAACAATGGCCTCCTTTGACAAACTGAACTTGAGTATTGTTGACGAGGCGTTTGGTCCGTCCGCGGACTTGTATCAGGACGTACTGCACGTTCCTTCGAACGCATCCGCTCGAATGATCCAGCGTGCCTATTTCGATCGACGCAATGAGCTCTTTCGCATTCTGTCAGATCTGGATCAATACGGCGAATCCAACGAACCAACAACGGAAGCCAAACTATTGCGAGCAGAGCGGAAAATGGATGCGGTTGTTACGGCGGGTCGAATTTTGGGTGACTCTGTGAAGCGATCGCAATACGATGATATGCTCATGGACAGACTCAACGAAGGAGCCTTTCAAAGTCGAATAGTGAAGAGTCCACAACTCTCAGGGGAATACCCGAGATTCGACAGCGTCTCAACAAAAGAACTTACGGCACAAATATCGTGGCGGCAAGATCCTTGGAGGCGATTGCGATCGCTGGAGCTCCAAACCAATGTTGTAGCATCGGTGCGCCACGAAGACACTACCGTGGGAAAACCACAAGCGCCGCGAGCCCGAACTCTGGTGCAACTGTCACAACCGCGACGCGTAGTCTCACCCGAAAAGGACCATAGCACAGTGTCGGAATACGCGTATGACAGTGGTGATGACGACCAAA
>Ga0163101_100178_pt1 | contig 14892 bp, 5 predicted proteins | sample TAMARWmetagpilot_2_FD_111548 | JGI IMG/M metagenome (GOLD analysis project Ga0163101, IMG submission 111548) | Phycosphere-associated microbial communities from TAMU algal ponds, Corpus Christi, Texas, USA - TAMU ARW1 11/11 metagenome pilot | ecosystem: Engineered > Artificial ecosystem >...
ACAACTACAAAAGTGTACAACAACAGGTTGCACTGTGATTGGTTGGGACCAACGGTTCCCCTGTTTTTCGCTCGTAGATGAGAAATTCAATCACTTCCGCAGCAAAGGCATGTGGGTTAGTCCAGTCCCAGTACTTGTAGACGTTTTCGTCTTCTTCCGTTATGACCATCGCTTGGTAGGCTTTGTCCTCGACAAAGTTCCCAATTTCCGACTGACTTGCTGCGTTCACATCTTTGGCGGGAACGAACGGCGGTCGTTTTCGATCGGATATAATTGCTTCCCAATTCATATTCTTGAACCATGGATGTGCCATTATCTCTTCACATCCGGAAGAACCTAATCTTGTTTTTTCATTCTTATCAAGTAGCCTGCTACATAAGTCTGCGGCTTCCGGCTCGAACTTATCATCTGGAAATTGCGGATCCATCTCCAGTGTAGCATAATCAATAGCTTCTTCTTTCGTTTGCTTGCCGCTGTCCAGCCCAAAGTTCAGCGCTGCCTCGGATCGAAATGGATTCGATCCTGAAATAAACTCGGCAACACAGCACCCAAAACTAAACCAATCTACAGAGTGACCGTAAGGTTTCCTCTTCCCTTTCTTGTCGCGCCGTAGCATTTCAGGGGCCCAGTACCCTCGGGTTCCTGCTGCTCCGTGAAGGTCGGGTGTGACTTTGATGGCTAGACCGAGGTCAGTAATTTTGACGCGACCATCGTCTGCTAACAAGCAGTTCTCCGGTTTAAGATCGCGATATACATACGTTTTGTCGTGCAAAGCTTGTAATCCAAGCATTATACGCGCAGTATAGTATTGACATTCCCTTTTCGGAAACCGCCCTCTCTGGTGCAAAAGAAAACCCAGATCTCCGCCGGTCATGAGATCAAGAATCAGGTACACCTCATCTTTCGATTGGAACGAATATTTCAGATTGACGACAAAGTTGCTCTCGACCGCCGCCAATGCGTACCGTTCATTTAAGGCAAGTTGTTCCGACTTCTTCATCTTTATCCGTCTTTTGTTCATCACTTTCATGGCGTATAATTTTCCGGACGTTCCTTTCTTACAGGCTGAAAAGGGAAGAAGAAATGAGAGTGAGTTTCCTCCTGAATGCATTTACAAAAACTAGCCATCTTGACGCATACCTGTCACGAGTCCAAATCCACCACGACCCAAGACACGCATTACGAAAAAGTCTTCAGGCATGACGCGTCGATCCTGATACCAAAGAAAATTTTGGAGTTTAAGAAATTCTTCTGAGGCAACAAACTGATCCCAGTAATCTCGCTTTAGGCTCTCCATAACAATCGCGTCTGCTTCATCAAACATGTGTCGTGAGATGTTTTTTTGCGAATTGGACCGAAATCGGTGCGTCAAGTCTCGCATTGACGAAATGTCAGAAGCTGAGGAAGCAAGGGAAATGATCGAATCTGTCTTGCTCTGTCTGGTTGCCAAAGATTGTGTAGCACTTTCGTTTGACTTGACGATATCATTATTCGTAGGTCCGCCCTCGCCGCTCAAATTGCTTACTGTTAATTTTGACTTCTCGACATTGTTGGCGCTATAATCAGCTGTGATTTCGCTATGCTGATCGTCGCCGCCATTTCCAAGCAGCACTTTTGAGGTCTCTGGAACAATCAACGTTGTTGGTAGGGAAGCTGGTAATGTAAGATTCCTTTCTGTTCGCTCTAGTTCAACTAACTCGGTATAGATCTGCTTCCGTACACTTCCTTTGACCCCAATGCATGTTTCAGAACATATAGGATAATCTAGATACGCTTCGATGAGTTCAGATAGTCGAGAGGCACCCACTTTTGTCTTTTCGCGCTCCAAGTTGTATTCGTTGATTTCGGTCCGTGGTGGCTCTCGAAGAAAGCCTGGCTTTTCGGGATCGTCACATCTAGGCGACAAGAAGTCAGCTACTATATGCCGTGCTTGTTCTAGTCGGGGCCGTCCCTGCATTGCTTTGAAACGAACCACCTGTTCACAAAAATTCATACGGGTGTAATCATTTCGTCTCTGCTTGACAAAGGATGAAAAAAGAAAAAAGCCGATCCGAGATGACATTGTCCATTCTATTGAAAACGCCTCTGACCCATCCCGTTTCCGGACGGTTCGTTGCCAGGCTCCAAGCTGTTCGGCGTTGGGCAAGTTCCATGGCAAAACAGGACGCGGACCATCTTCCTGCGCTGCAATCGCAGTCACGTACTGGGCGTCTTCGATGGCGTCCTGCAATTCTTCCATTGTTAACTAGCGAAAATCCCGATAGCCGTTCCTGACCAATTTAAAAAGCAGCGTTTGTGAATAGCGCGCTATCGTTCGGTTTCAACAGCCATACCAATCTTCCTAGTCTGAACGAGGGAAGCTTCATGCACTTTAATTGTTCCAGTACCGCTGTACAGGAATTGTAGCAGCAAAGTGCTTGCCACTTACTTTGCGTCTGTTGTAACTTTCGGCAGCAGCAGCAACAAAAAATAGAAAATGTTGCCTTATGCTGCAGGAGGCCTTCGGTTTTCCAGGTTTATGGGTGAGTCGACGCCTTCTGGGTACCTCAAAAATTCAAATTTGCTAAGGTGATATACTGGAATCTGTGTTTAATATCGAAATGGAGAATAAAAAAAGAAGCACGATCAGGCTAAAGAAAGGAAGCCAGCGAACGAATACGGGCAACAATCGAGCCGACGATATACGCTTGCGGTGTGGTGTGGCTATCTCCAACGATTGGCGGTGTCCGAGAAATTGTTGAGTAATTGTGAGAGGAACGTTTTGGCTGGCGTTCCTGTTAGCAACATGTGCTGTGCTGCATGAATTTGGAGAAGCTCGGAATCTAGTGCAACGCGCTGTATCGGTGATTCGTCCCAAAAAGGCGACAGAAAAAATTAAAGTATTTTCACTAAACGTAAGAGATAAGTGACCTTGTTATGTAAAACAAACTTTACTTAGTGGAAAACGACATGGAATGTACACGTTGGATTAAGGGGGAAATAAAATGAAAGGAAATTTTAAGTATGCATTAACTATAAATTCACGACAAATTGTGTGCCGTTGCGATATCTGACAGTGAGTGCACAGATAGGTAACAGTAAGGAATTTTTCAATTCCATCCTCGTTGTCTTGGACGCGAACACCATTGAGGATGAGACCAACTCTAGTTAGATACACCCAAGCCGAGTATAGAATACATACTCACAGTCAGCGATCTCGATTGTCGTTTTACCTTCTCGCTTTGCTCAGTGTTTAGATCGCGCCGTGCGCTACTAGATGGTAGTATTTCCTTGGCTAATAACAGCGTTAGCAGTATGCTGGTGCTCGCTTTCTTCCGATTCGACGAGCCGCCGAACTTCACGTGTTCTCACGGCGCTTCCTTTCGAGAACGAAATAAATCACAACCAGATTGTTTCGTCGCAAGAAGATCCGCTCCTATGTGCTCTCCGAGAAATGGATTTTTCGGGTGCTCAACAGGACAATATCCTCACAGAGTTGAGTAAGGTGGGGCTTTGGAATACAGAAACGCTCTGTAGCCGAGATTTGTTGGCCGTCTCTCGTGATTTTGTGGACGCTCCGATGGAGCTAAGTCAAGTTCTGCGAAGAGATTTTGGTCTCCCAGTACTAATATCCCACCAGGCACGGGCTGTGGTTTTGTACGCACTCAGATCTCAAAAGGATCCAAAATTGACTCCGACGGAAGACTCACTGTCAACACAATCATCACGCGTCTCGTTACAGCGTGCGAACAAATCTCAACTCACAGAACCAACACCTCTCGAATCAAATCCGCAGGAGACAGCGTTGACCCCTTCAGCTCCAAAACGACAACTATTTAAACAAGTTGTAGTTAACGAAATGTCGCAGAAACGCCATCGAAAGGATCATACATACGACTACGGCTTGCCACGGGACTACGCTACGGTCTTTCCTACTCTCGGCGCTGAGCTAGACGCCTTTTTCACTTTCATGACTAAGCCCTCTATATTGTCGTCAGAACCCCCACTTCGTGTTGTCACGGCCAACGTTTATTTGCGACACGCCAAGTTATTCCTGGGTTGGTACGTTAACATATATCAGTGTCAGGGGGAACTCGACCCATCCATGGAGCCAAAATTCGGAACGACCGACCCATCACTCTACAATATTATTCCCAATCAGGAAAAGAATTCGGCTACGTGCTTTATCGACTTTCTTCTTTGGCTCCGATCAAACCGACAGATATCGGTATCTTACGAAGCCAACGTATTGAGAGGCATTACCAAAATGCTCAAATTTCGCTTTGCTCGGGATTGTTCGCCGGACAGAACTGGCGACCCCAGCAAACCATTTGATGATGTTCCCATTCTTCGTGAACTTCGTAAATTGCACCGCCAAGCTAATGGACAGCAGCGCTTGGCCCCTCGTGTCAGTGACGAAACCAAAAAATGGTTGTCCTGGCCGGAGTATCTTGGTGTTGTCCAACAATCTCTGACAGAAGTGGATCAACTTTTACGAGCGTACAATGGACCCGACCCAGCAACAGTTGAAGCAAGCTTTACAGTCGAACAACGAAGAATTTCTGTTGCTTATCAAAAGTATCTGATTTTGGCTATTTTTGCCAGCATTCCCGATCGACAACGGACAATACGGGAACTTGAGTTGGATCGTTCGTTCGTCAAGGACATTGCGAGCGATAGCTGGGGTATTAAGCATGCACCCGACGATTACAAAACTGGCAAAACATATGGGGAACGACCGTTACTGCAATTATCGCCTTCGCTAACGCCAGCTATAGAGGGCTTTGTGTCACACTGGCGCCTTTGTTTGCGACCCCAGACTAAGCATGTGTTTGTCCAACCCAGAACTTGCAATCCGTTGACACAGGATTCCGTCTACCAAATTGTATCTCGGGCATGCTTTCAGTACACTGGGAAGCGAACCAATCCGCATTTGCTGCGGGATATGATTGTGACGCACGTACGGGAGTCAGACGCATCTGAAAAGCAATTGGAAGCATTGGCATTATTTATGGGCCATTCCATTCAAGTGCAACGTGCATCTTACGATCGGCGTACATTGAATGACAAGGTGGCACCTGCCGTCGAGCTCATAAGATCTTTGAATTCTGTCTCATTGATTAAATAAAATGTAAGGAATTCGGATCCGAATGAAGTCCAAGGTACGCTACGAGAAACAATATAATCGGGATTTTTCTACAGTAAAGATAGCCTTTGCAATGTTAGACATTGCGTTGTTAGTGTACATTGGAAGGGCTATTCTAAGCAAACAAGAAGCCGCTGGCACCTTCGTTGATAGCTAGCAAGAACTTCTCACGCATTTCTTCCTCACTGCTATACGGCGGGAGGTCTAATGAGTTGAAACATGTGTGAGCGGACATGAGGGAGCCCATAGGTCTGCCGACTTTGTGAATGCTAAACTTTTGAATGCCTCTCATGCCTTGAAGCTCGGAGAATCCGCTCAAAGGGACCTTGGAACTTCCCGTAACAAATTGCAGAAATGTCGCCTTCTCGTTTCTTGAAAGCGACATCATAATGTTCCAAAACCACTCTATTTCATTTTCAGTGGCTTTCCATCCAACATAGTCCGTATTCTTCTTTAGATCGAAGACATCTATATCTGGCAACCCTGAAATCAACAGTTCGAGTTCTCTGGCAGTAAAGATGGCGATGTGATCTACATCCACTAGCTCGTAAAACCCGTCGAGATAGGCTTTTATCTGGCTCTGGATAGCAGTTGTCATGCGATGTTGACAAACCATGCGAACATATTCCTCCTTATTTGTCTCTGTGACGGCGACGCTTCTTCCGTCTGAGATTAAATCAATCACTTGACTTCGTCCAAAAGAGTGGTCGTCTATAGAAAACGTAAGATCCAGGCCGATGTCTGCCAAGTTGTACTCGAGTATCGTCTTTAAATTCTTGTAATAATCAGGGTCAATGGCTTCCATGTCGTGATGTGTCGGCTTCAGTCCCAACATGTGCTTGTAAAGACTTCTCGTAAAGTGAGCATCCAGGAGGTATCCGTCGGATACAGCTTTGCCAACAATTCGGCCAACGAACCGAAAGTAACTCAAGTGGTCGGGGTTTATACTGCTGTTCGGGTTGGGTTGGAACGTACATCCATCTTCGGTAGAAGTGAACAGCGCGTAGTTTGGATTGAAAATCTCTTTCGCGAGGATCGCGAAAAACTCCCGAGAAAGACCTCCGGCGTCAACACCTTCTTCGTTTCTAAAAGTAATCTGGAGCCGACCTCGCATCTCATCAGCATTGCGAAGCCGAAGTTGGTGGTAGGCGTCTTCAAATACGTACTTGCGTCGAATCTGAAGGCGCAAACTGCCGTGGCGCCGACTGGCCTGTTGCCTGAGTCGACGCATTTGAGTTTTGAACCACTGACGTTTCACATCGAAATCCAGAAAGGCTCTACATCTTGGTGTTTGAACGAGCGCTCGGAGCCCTTTGTCAAGCAACCCAGAGTTATTGCGAATTAAAGCATTCAGCAAAACTCTATTGCCTGAAACAAAATCAAGCAGTCTCTTGCCATCAACAAGATTCTCTAGGGAAATCGCAGCTCCATCTGCAAAATCTTCGCCCATAACTCGAGTTGCACTTGCATTTGCTACAAAGAATGCTTCAATTGACGGTAGAAATCGTGTCAAGAGACCAGCAGCGCTATTCCGAAGCTTCTTCGTCTGCGCTGCATTTTCATCAATACTACCATCTTCGTCATCGTTGCGATCGGTATTTTCCAATCCTGTTTCGTTCTCCTTCCCATTGGCATCCTTCACCCCTTCCAAAACTTGAACCACCTTTAAACACAAGTTCAGCTCGTTCCAAAGATCATCAAATTCTATCTGGCGGAGTATGTGGACTAATTCGTCAGTGACGACAACGCTGGAGTCCTTTTTGCTGGAAGATCCGTCGGGAATGTCAGCGCACAACGCTTGTAGCGTCTGTAGAACACGTAACAATTTCAGCTCGCTTGTGCTCGTTGACAAAGTCACCGAACTCGAGACTGCTCCCAAGGTTCGGTGGCTTTCCTTTCCGGTTTGGTTTTCGCGGACGATGAATTGTTGTTTTGCATGGGCAGACACAGCTTCATCTATACGGATCCTCAACGCTCTAAGATCATGAATTGAATCGCTTGCGAGTGAATGAGCAACCCCGGCAAGCTCAGCCAACACTAATCCTCTATTAGATTCAACTCGGCATAGCCGCCGAACAATTGTGTTGACTTTGGAAAAAGCGTTGTCTCGAAATGTCTCCATACGAAGAATAGAGCACAAACGCTTCAGCCGTTCTGGTGAGATCTCAATGCCAGGTGCTTGGACCCAAATTTTTCCACTCAATGCCGCTGCTTCAACGTCTGACTGTGGGATCTCAATCTCTTCGTCGGGAGTACGGGACAGATGCGAAAGAGGTGAAATAGCAGCTTCAAGAAGTGATAGAAGCTGGTCTAGGTTTGTCGAGCTCTTTGCGAACATCGGATTGTCCAGAAGATCTAGGAACTTCTCAAAGCAGGTGGTCCTGCCTCCTAAGGACACATCAGCAATTGGTTCCGTTATGCAATGTAAACTGAAGCGGGGCGAATTTTTGCACAATTGAAGAGCGGTTTCAATTAGTCGTGTAGCCACTACGGGGGGCAAGCGTGAGGCTGAGTGGGAACCTGCTGAGCCACGTGGTAGGTTGGCAGCAACAGCTGCGGCGGTCCCGAGCCCTTGTCTCCGTCGCAGAAGCGAAGCAGAGACGCTCATAGAGAACGCGTCTACTGCAGAATCTTGAGCGGCGGCTCCAAGAAGAACAGTCGGAGGAAAGTTCTCTATTTCATCGAACAATACATCCATCGATTTTCGCCAACAGTCCTCGGATGAGTATTCTTTCATATAAGACTCTGCTACTGTCTGTGCCCCAACGCTATCTTCGTGTAGGAGATTAACGAGGATTGAGGACAGCACAACCCGGAGGTCATGGTTTGTCGAAAGATTCTGAAAGAGCCTTTGTAGAAGGCGCTGGGGTCGAATAGGAGACAGCAAATACATCAGCTTGAAAAATAGCGTGAGATCTGCGGCAGACACGGGATACGGTAGATGCTCAGGGAGATACAAAGGGGCTTGGCGATCGACTTCAACTCGTAATCTTCCGACACGGTGGCGTCTGACTGACGACGTATTCGCTGCGGAAGATCGGTGATGCACAGCTCCTACCTCTGGATGAAGGCCCTGGTTCGGAACGTCTGCAATCGGATTTTCGTACAGTCTTCTATGTTGAGCGGATGCCCTTTCCCTCAGAATTTGGGCCTCCGCCGCGATACTTGGCGGGAGGCTAGCAAGAAAGTCGTTGTCTGCCGACACTAAAATTTCTTCTCGGAGATCGGGCCCTACAGAAGCAAGGAAACTTGCCGTATCCATATCCTCAGCCCTGGCAGGATCGGCAGGCGGATCTTGTTGCCCTCTAGCAAGGCGTTCCTGCTCAATAACTTCCCTTCTCATGTCCTCTGGAAGGGCAGCAAGAACTTCTGGGTCCAATGTGGAACCGTCTAGTTGAGCGACCAGCTCCTGTGCGCCGTTGTAGTGATCTATGCAATCTTGCTGCATATCCACGGGTAGGCTATTGAACACTTCCATGTCAACATCCGGTGGGCACGAAAGTCCGAGTTCGTTTGTATTTGGCGTTACACCTTGCGATGCATCATGGTTGGATGCTTGAGGACGCAAAACTACTGACCGCTCATCCAACATCATTTGGTCTAGAGCTTGAGGTACGTTATCGTTTGAAATCCTTTCAGTAGCGCTCGCTCCATTCTGATTCATTGGAACAGTAAGATTCTCGTCCGTATTCTCCCCTGCGTCTCCCTCAGAATCAGAAGGCGGATCTTCGCCAGTCACTGAACCCTCCGCAGTAGCAGTACCCCCACTTCCTGAGGAGAGACGGAGACCACGGGCCAAAGATGATGCAACCCTGTCTCCGTCAATACTGGTAATTGGACTATTCGTCCGAATTTCCTCGTGGATATGAGCTTCGCTTACTGCGGGAGTCCCAGTGATGGACCGATCCACATTTGTTTCGACATGAGAAAAACTTGGATTGCCTTCTACATGTGGGTACAAAGTGCTAATTTCGGATGTAAGCGGTTGGGACAACCGAGAGGCTTCTTGATTGCCTTCAATTTCTTCTCCAGGAGAAGTGGTAGAAGCAGTCGAAGAAAATAAAATAGCTTCTTGAAATGCTGAGCTGAATTGCTCCACTGTTACATCAAAAGGCAAGCCATCGTCAGTCCAACCGACGGGGCCGCTACTATTGCCAGAAGTCTGTGAAAGGCCTGTGTGGTTCCCGGGCAGGGGGGGACTCGATCTGACAATGTTTCCGTTTGACGTGGACATGAGGTAGTTTCCTTGAGCAAAAGACGAGTTGCTCCAATTACCAGGCCTTCGGGTTGTCATCTCACCTCTTCTTGTGGCTCTGATTCCGTGGGGAAGCAAATCTGACACAAGGGAATTCATTGGAGGAAGATCAATGCCACAGAGAAGCGGATGTAAAGCTTGCTGCGTCCTAGCACTTGCAGCAGATGAAGGACCGCCCGGAAATAGTTGCAGATCGAGCTGTGAGATGGCTGGAAAACGATCATCTGTATTTGCGCGCAGAGGAGAGACAGTATCATAGCTCCGGTTTCCTGACGTGACTGAAGGACCACCGAAAACAAACTCCATCGAGCTTCCTTCAGTCATTCTTAGCGTAGTTCCAAAAGCGGAGTATCCAACATCAGGTTGACTTCGCTGATGCACGTGAGGTAGCGTCCCGAGTACCTCAGGCCTGGAGTTGCCTTCAATACCGACATTCCCACTTCCCCATATTCTGTTTGCAAAAGAATCATCGATTCCTGTTCCGTTAACAGTCATGGCTGCCGTCCGACCACGTCGGGAACCTGTTGTAATATTGATACCGAGAGTGCCTTCGATTTCTGCAATCGCTTCCGAACTTATTTCACCAGTTCTTAGCAACGACCCAATCATTGTTTCTGCAGCATCAATAAACCCCCTCGCGCGTCCGTTTGGATCAACTGCATGTGGTCCTCCGTTGAGTCGACGACCAAGTCCACCGAGGACCATGCCTCCGAAGCCGGATGACTCTACTCGAGTCCACCCTTCGTCTCCGCCAGGATCTCCACGCTCGGTCCCGTCATCTTCGACCTCATCAAAATCGTTTTGATCCCCACGTTGACTGTTTTCATAGGGCTCTCCGAAGTCGACGTTCCACTCACCTTCCTCCTCCACTTCGTCGCTGCTCACTTCTTCGTCATCGTCCATATCTGTTGAAAACTCATCGTCGTGACCTGAATCATCCTCGCTTTCGTCGCTGTCGGAAGAAATGGAATCGGATTCTTCACTACCGTTGGACCCATCATTCTCCGTCACATCACCTTCCTCAATTTCCATGTCATCCGGGTCTTCTTCGGTTCCGTCATCACGAGCATTTCCTTGAACAGCCTCGATGACCGGAAATGAGGCGCCATTATTTTCCCCATCTGATGACATAAGGTCTCCTTGCCGTTCAAAAGACGAACTGCCGGCTCCGTCTCCTTTTCCACCATCGGGTCGCTCCTCACTATCTTTCGCTGCCTTCAAAGTATCTGTAACTCCTGGTCTTGTCAAAAGCTCCAAGGGAAGCAAGAGACTGGCGCATACATCCGAAGCCATGGGACTTGAAAGATTTACACGGTGCATTGAATACATCAACCCGTGTGCTACACCATGTTCCAGCATTAGCTTCACATTGTCAATGTTCAGTGAATTTATAGTGTCAACCATTTTTCCATTACTTCTGGGCGCAGCTAGTCCTTGGCAGAGTTCGCCCCATACGGTAAGGGCGTGCAGCTCAGTTTTTGGAATAGGAGCCTTTTGGGGGCTTTCAGATTTCAGTTCATCTTCCACACCCTCGGCTCCATGCCCGAGCCGACCCCCACTTAAGGCAAACACTAATTCAGAAACAACGCGTTTCCTTCCTTCTCCAGGGCGCGCAACAAGAGCAACAAGGACTCTTGCAGACGTCTGCGATAACTTCGCTACCTGATAGGCCTTTTGTTTTTTGTCAACAATGGATTCCATTTCAAAATAGTCACCGTCTTGTCGACGCTCCCAGATGGTTGGATCATTCTTGATTGACCATCGGTCTTGAGGAAGAAGTTTGTGGAGCAGAAAACTCACGAAAGTTCTCGCCGGTGAAGGCAAACCCGATAAGGCATGGGCGAAGGACCCCGGTAGTCCGTTCCTATAAACTCTGTGTTTCGCCTTGTGCGGTCGATAATTGTGTACTGAAGAAGCACATGCGGGGACTGCCAGAATCAAGTCCGCTAAAATTTCAAGCAAGTCGCCGGCCCAGAGAAACCGAGTCTGCCGAATTGGATCATGAGATAAAGCCCCACCTTCCGTCAACACCATCACCTCCGTGATCAGCAGGAAAGTAATACGATTTGCTGGTGATGAGCTGGCGGACGAGATTGTCGGTTTAAGAGGCTCATGCTTTCCTCTTCTCGATTGTTTCGACACGTTTCCTCGTTTTGTTAGTTTGTGTGTAGTCTTTTCCTTCGAGATTCCGCCTGAGGACTTTCTTGGGCGAGTGCTCGGATGACTCAATCTGGTTGCCCCGGCTTCGGTTTCAATACTCAAAGGCCTCACGATGTCATTTAATAATGCCTTGTACATATCTTTCTCTTTAGCAGAAAGAAGCACAACAACACCTGCCTCGGAAGATTTGTTTTCGACCTTCACAGAAATTGCCATTGCTCGCAAAAATGAAATAGGCTCGCGGCAGAGAAGCGGTGTGATCGAGTCGATAAAGGAAGAGAGTGATGCTGAGACTCTTTGACTCTCCCGAGAACCGCCTTGATGCATGGAGTGCAATTTAGTCACTGTGCTCCGTATCTCAGTTTCCATCGATGCCTGTAGTGTAAACTCATCCTCAAGCAACCGACGCAACAAAATTGTAACTAGACCTGCGCTTCCAGTAAATCTGCATTCTTTTGGAAGGTTGAGAACTGATTCCGCAAAGCCCAGACGCAAACACGTTGAAGAATTTTTGGGAGATCGAACCATGCGAAGAAGTAACAAAAGAGAGGCATGTGTGACACCAGGGGGCGCGCCACGGTCCAAAGCGGTACACCGTCGTGATCCAATCAGTAAGTTGCACAAATTGAGGCAATCATCTATGGCCTCGCTCGGTAGCAAAGGAAGATATGCAGGGACCAAGGAGGGAATATCTTGCCCCCTTTTATTCGTTGAACTCGTTTTGGGGTCGGTTGATTGGCTTTGAAACGGAGTATCTGAAAAAATTCTTCTAGCTACGATGGACATGAACTCGGACTGAGACCGGTGTTCATGACGGACACGTTGGAGTTCATTTCCATGATCTAGCTCGTTTGGCTCGGAAGAGTTAAGGTCAGCAAAAGCAACAATAGGCTGTGCCATGATGTCAAGAAGTAAGACAGCAGGAGCCAGCCACATCGGCCAAGTAGCATCACTCCTACTGTTGGCCGCATTAGCTTCTGCAACTCCAAGTGTGCAAGAGAGCAAAGGCCCAATTAAACTCTTTTCGAGGATCAATACCCTGGCTCTAGGTAAAGCTCGAGCAAAAAGAACTGTTGCATGGCAAAGGACAGCGATACTGGATTCGTTGGTATCGTCAATACTGTACTTTTTGATCAGATCGATTTCGATGCATGTAATGCGGCAAACAATTTCATCAAGAATCCGCGATACGATACAAGCACGGTCCTCAGGAAACCGATTTGCTACATCAAGGAGAAAGGATGCTACCACAACAGTCTGAGCTTCAAGATCGCCATCACCTTCGCCATGCTTCGGTATCTTACTTATGGGCATTTTGGTAAGAATATCGCAACACACATTTAAAATCGACTTCTTCCAAGTCTTCAATTCATGGCTGACAAATGCGGTACCAACGTCTTCAGAAGAATTCTGTTCCATTTCCAAGCTATCCTCAGGGTAGCAACTGTTTTGAGACGGTATAGTAGATCTATTCTCAGCATTCATGGAGCCATTTTGGTCAACTTCAAGCTGGGAAGTCGTCGCTTGCTGGAGTGCAGCTCTTTGCCTCTCGCGCTCCTCACGTCCGACTCGCCGCCTTTCAACAGTTGATGGACTCGGAGGTGGATGCGACAACGCATATTCCATTGCGACCTCCACACGATTGCTTCTCACGGATTCCAGTGCATCCACCGCGTGCTCACCTGTGAAACCCATTTCTGTCAATCTCAATATGGCCTCATCGCTAGCTTCAAAACTGTCTTCATCAAGGTTTTGCCCATCTACAGACGGGCGTGCCCTTTCTCTCAACCAGTCTCGGAGGCGAGTTCCTCCACTTCGCGAATCTCCTGAGCTACTATGATTGGAAACGTTCTTCGAAAGCTTCGAAATATCTTCCAGTGCGACCAGTATTTCTCCGATCAAATTGGTTACGGGATGCACTAAATATGGTGGAGTCTTGGGAAACAGCGCATCAGACCAGAGCTCACGGACGACGTAGGAGACTGTTGTTTGCAAGACTCGCCAAATATCTTCGGGTTGAAAGAAGTTGTCCAACTTTCCACTTTTTGAAAAGGCAATGTGACTATCATCTAATCCAACAAGAGTCGAGATGTCTTTCAATTTAATTCGACTCAGCACCGACACGACTGGAGAGGTCGATACCGGAGTGACGAGGAGCCTCCGAAGCAACGAGATCGCCGGCGGAAAACTGGCCGCTACCCATCGCGATACTTTCTGTGGCGGAGCGCAAAGTGGGGCGCTGCTCTCGTTCATTCTATTACAGAGCGATTCTCCCAACGAGCGAGAATCCAAGTCCGTCAAACTAAAGCGGAGGACAAAAGAAGCAGCCTCCAATAATCCAAAAGAACTTTCGATTTCCATCATATCTGCCGATCCAACCGCAGATGCCATCCGGCGTGATGTGGCATGCATAATAGAATCTGAATGGAGCAGATTGACGAGAAGAGAAAAATTAAGTGCTCTTCGCTCTCTCTTTTCGTCAAACAGGCAACTTTGAGCTTGAGAGAGCATACATCCAAGATACATTGCTGCGGCTGCATGCGAGGGGTCAGGCCTGTAGCCATCACCAGCGACTCTGAATTGATGGACCGCTTCACGAACGGGAGTAATATTAAGTGACCTTTTCAGATGTAACGACAATAGCTTCGTAGTCGTCGAAACATGAGATCCTTGCGTACCGCTGTCAAATGAAATCGCTCCCGGCGTTAGTGTTCGAATACTCTGGACGATCACCCTCGAAACAGCTAAGTACAGATCCGAAAAGCTGATTTGAAGCCTCGCGAGTATGCCTGTCGCGACGGTCCTGACATCGGGAACGGCTGCTTCCAATCGCTTTGTCGGTCCCGCTTCATTGTCCATGGTGTTTTCATTTGTGCTTAGCCACATGCCAACAATCTCAGCAATAGGCTCACGACCATGACCTCGAGTCATCTCTGAAACCCACCCTCTAGTCGTTCTATAACGAAGTATGCCCGACGAGTTGACACATCGATCGAACGATTCCACTACTTCTCCCATTTCCATATTTCCAACTGTAGCACAGGAATCGATCTCGATACCATCACGAACAACGGCACCTTCAGGACAAACAATTCGCAGTCGGAAGCGTAATCGAGGCGATTTTGTGATTTGTCGCATCCTTTCCCTTCCTTCGAATCCAGGTACTGTCCTAACACGACAGACGTCATAGAAACAGGACTGGTGCATATCTGACAACCGACCGAAGATTTTCGTAAAGTTCTCGGAAGAAATTTCTGTTTTCCATTCCTTTTCTCGTTTGCCCCAGCCTGTACCAGATTCCTGGCTTTTGTGGCATGCCGATTTGAGAGCAGTGGCAAGAAGGCTAGTGAGC
>Ga0163101_100179_pt1 | contig 14865 bp, 10 predicted proteins | sample TAMARWmetagpilot_2_FD_111548 | JGI IMG/M metagenome (GOLD analysis project Ga0163101, IMG submission 111548) | Phycosphere-associated microbial communities from TAMU algal ponds, Corpus Christi, Texas, USA - TAMU ARW1 11/11 metagenome pilot | ecosystem: Engineered > Artificial ecosystem >...
CCCGCCGATGTATCATGTACGAAGTCCCACATCCTATCGACGGCTTGCTGGCACTCTCTGGTCGTCAAGATACTATGCAAAACAAAGTACCCATCTGTATGCAACGCGTTGCGGATGAGACGTGCGATGGAAGAGGAGCCTCGGATAAGACCATGTATGCCATCGGTCACAAACGCGTCCTCCTCTGTCTTCAAATAAGAACGAATTTCCTTCGCATCCTTTACAAAGTCCACTTGCGCCATAGCTGCTTGTAGAAATGCAAGGTAAAACAAAGTCCAGTTCCGGTACCAGTGAACGATAAATTCGATCCTATACTTCATTTGGCAGTGAGACGATGAGATGATGTCTTTTTCACTACTACTGTTCGATGTCTTCCAAGGATTTGGCCAGAAAAGGCTTGTGGACGACACAAAGCTATGTCGATACGACACTATCCACAATGTCTGAACAGATTTTATTGGTTGGAAACGGTGGGGGACCAAAGAAGTCGAAGAATGATGTGTCTTTGTAAGTTTATGTGAATAACTGTAAATCCAGGCATGTTATGCTAACAAAGTACATGATCGAGGGGAGGTTCTCTTTTAGTCACCACGTCGTTCGATCTCTCTACAAATTGATGGTCAATGGTGAAAAGTCCAAGTCGCCTTACCTTGTAGTATGTCTTTGTAGCTCGACTTGCTCCAAGTAAGCTGCGGCTTCGCGAACCAAAGAAACATCAGTGGCTTCGTCCAGCGCCCTGGCGCACGTCATAAGTATATCTTCGTGCGGCATGACCGCTGCAAGTAAGAGTGGATAAGCTTCCTGAAGCTCGGTCTTCATGAAAACAGGTTCAAAGGCAATACCTGTTGACAACCGCGCGCCTTGTGACCGAGCCAACGAAGCCTGCACTTCCTCGCTGGCCACTAGAACTGGTCTATCCTCGTCACTTTCCTCTGTCTCTTCGTTGTTTGTTCCAGAGCTGTAATTACTTGATAAATGAAACTCGTTGTCTGTAAACATCGGAAATCGGGTACGAAGCATGGCCCATAGTCGAGACAAAAGAGCCTGCCCTTCACCATCTTTTACAACCTTCATCAAGATGGCAATCAGACGCTGCATGGCAGGTGATAAATCATTGTCGTCGAACAAGTCTGAATTCTCGATCAAATCTTCTCCGATTACCATCAACTGTGATTTGAGCACTTGTATCAGCTTGTTTGGAAAGCGCTTCATGCGGTCGTTGGCAAAAACCTTTTCAGATAGCAAGCTTAGCATGACGATCATGTCCCGCCAGTGTTCAAAAGAGACGAGGCAGTGCAAGTGCAAAAATACTACATATGCCAATTGTATATCGCCCAAGAGTAGCCCGCTGTCATTGTCATACTTTTCAAGCAACACTCGCTCAAAAATGGAATCGGAAGGTGATTCGTGGGTATATAATTTTGTCCGAGCGGAGGGAGACAAGTTTGCCAAGTATCGTTTTGTAGCTGCATGCCTTGATGCATGTGGGGCTAAGATTGGAATGATGGGGTAGTGGATCGGTGTACCGTCGATTGCTTCGTTTTCCTGCTCATCCCACAATCCTGGAACAATTTTATCATTTGTTCCTATGTGGCGTTTTTGTAGCAGTCGTTTCGAGACGTGATTTGTTAGCAATACCCAGTCCTTCTCCTTTTCGTCGTTTAATAGCTGTGGGTAAGAAATTAAACTTTGTCCATCGATGTGCCGTGTTTCAATTCTGTGCAGTAGATTGTCGGTTGTGCAAGTGTCGGCAGGTACACTGGACATTTCTTCTGTTTGCGGATCGAATTTGCGAATCAAGTCATTGTCCCAGGTCATGTAGGCAACCGTCACTGCTGCTGCCAATTGCGCTGGGAAATCGCTCGTGGTGCTAGTTTTCGAAGTCGCCCTTATCGTTACAAAATGACAACTGTCACTTGCGGGGACGTTCGAAAAGCCTACAAAGTCATCCCGTTTCAAAGCCACCGTTTGCCCATCCAAACTAATAACGCTGCCGCGTGGGAGACCCAATAGTGCAATAATGTTACCTCTCGGTGCCAGGATGTTCATTGCATCTATAAACTCGATGGAACGACGATCAAGAGAATTTGTCACAAACAGATAGGTATGTGGCGTGTTTTCTTCGGGAAACGCTCATGCCGACTTGCAGTACCGGTCGCTCGTGCCACGAGAACTATTGTTTTCCGGGTACGTAGCAGTCACCGGTCCTCTAACTATGACAAGCTCGTGATTAGCATCACTTACATAATAAGACCAAAATTTACAGCTAGCCGCGAAGCCCTAAACCGATGAATCGATGTATCCTGTAGGCTTTGTATGGGAGGAGAAATATCCAACAGTCCACGGTAGCGGAGAGCGTTTCATGAAATTTTCGACGAATTGAAAGTTTGTGGAACCGTTCCACATCTGCAGTACCCGGCAGGGACTATAAAACGCAGCAATAACTGAGCTGAAGGATCCCCTGGAGAATCAACAAGGACGACTGCTTGCATTCACTTGCAGCTATACAGGATTTCAACTGTCTAGAAAGATGTTTGCATTCACAATCACAAGTGTCCGTAAATGTAAAACTGATCCCCTAACTTTGAGGGAAAATGCCTTAACTGTAAGCGCCCTCCGTCTATTTTCCGACAGATCGTGTGCCTAGTGCCACGAAGGAAGAAAAACTATGTATACAAACCTGCGATTCCAAAAACCACAGAAGCAAGAGTTAAATATTCATCACTTTAGAACTCCTCCCACGACAACTTCTGACGACAACTTGGGCATTCGTGCGATTGTTCAATCCACTGATACAAACAGGGCAAGTGGAAGTACGTATTGTTGGGCCCACAGCCACATAAGGTCGGCATGCGCGGATTGGTCGCGTCGAAGCCCTCCATACAAATCACACATTCGTCTTCGTGTGAATCTAGGTTTTGCGCCATTTCCTTGGCCATGGCTATTTGCAACGCGGATCCAGGCAAGACAATTTCGTCCAGACGAATGGTGGGAGTGCCTTTCGAAGAACTAAAGCTGGACGCCATTCGAAGGGGGGACTTTCGAATCACGGGCGGTCGACGTTCGCGGAATACACCGTCGCGTCCTTCATCCGTATCCGACCGAGAGCGAATGGCATCGTATGAGCGTACACGGAAGCGATCCGATAAAGAACGGAAGAATTGATGTAAGCTAACTTCGTGTGGTTGCACGGTGTTGGCAGCGCTGCACGAAACATCATCGTTGCCTCGAGAATTCATATCCTCAAGAACTCTAGAAACATCTTCCTGAGAGTTAGAGTCGGTCAAAGTTCGAGTCATGTGTGCTGGTAGCGAAAGGTCAACTTCAATAGGTCGGTGCTGCTGATGACTCTGGTGTGTCCCTTCTTCGTCGGCGTCTCCACAGCAGAAGTGAAACAGACACTGACAAACGGACCCCATGTTGAGGAAGTCGAACGGAGTGCGCAGACGCAACAGAATTCTCTTCTGGACCTTTACACAAAATACAGCACGACTGGCGGATTTTCGACTCGGGTAATTCGTTTCGAAGCAAAAACTGCAAGGTTTGGTCGTGTCACTCACTGTCAGTCGCCGGAGAGTTTTCGTTCGTTGGTCTTCGCCTCTTCGGGCCGAGTTCCTCGCGACCGGTTCGAGATTTCACACGGATCCCGTTGTTCCCCTAAACAGAGAGAAGAGTGAGTACCAGTAACTGTAAATTCACGGCAAGATTTGTTCTGGTCTACCAACGGACGTTGTTCAAGATTTCGGCATGTCGTAGTGGCTACCCGTGCGACATCAATGCGTCGTAGTCCAACCGGAGACATCGAAAAAAACAAAAAGCAAATGCGGCGGCCGACTCGGTTTTGACAGTGAAGTCGCCATCCCGTTACATTTCCCCATGGTACGATACAGTCCCGTTCCCCGCCGACTTTGGCCAGTTACTTTGACCAGAGTGTATAAGTTTCCGAGAGTAAAAGAAGAGGTTGAGATAAGGGACGCTCACTTGTGTCCTTCCCGATAGTGCCAAGGCCTAGGAAAACCTTCGGTAGCCACGGATCATCCTCATCATCATGGCGCGAACTAGTCGGGGAAGTGTCCCAAAGGACAGCGTTGACGCACTGGACAATCTGAATCTCGACGATATGTTTGCGGATGGCGGAGACGATTTATTCGGCGGCCTCGACATCGATTTAGCAGATATGGGTGATATTACCGCCGGAGGTATCGATGCTAAAGTCGAGCCCATGACGGTGGAGGCCCTACCGACTGGGGTGGCAGGGATGACCGATGAGGATGAGACTACACCCAATCGCCGCAAAACTAAGCGGAAGCTTAAAAATCCAACTCTCTTTGAGGACGATGATGATTACCTGGAAGAACCGGCACTGAAAAAGAAGCGGAAGGTATCAAAAATAGCTACTGCCACCGTACGAAAGAAAGGCACAAAAAAAGCAGCTGACGAGAGTACCCCCACACTTCCTAAAGCAATCAAGACCAAAAAAGGCAAAACTGCTACAAGTATAACGAACGGAAGCATGCAAACACTAGGCGCACGCGGATCTCTTGGTTCATCTTCATCGGGTGTGGCTGCTGCTGGACGATTCGGAAAACGAAGTTCTGACACAGCTCCGAAAACTAGTAAGAAAGCAAATTCGAGCGGGAAGTCCAACAGCGGGCTGTTACCCAGCCCGTCATCTTCTATCTCAAATACCGCGCAATCTTCATCTACATTGATTACTGCACCAACACACTCAGCTCAGCAACAAATCCTTCAGCACCCCGGTCTATCGCAAAGTTCGTTTTGCGGATTGAGACCGTCCAACACAATTTTCTATCCATTCATGCCAGCCATGCCCACTGAGTCTACACTTCGTAATCGCAAGCTATATGCAGTTCTGGACCGGACGTACTCGTCCTTTATGAGCCATCTGAGTGCGTTACCGTCACCTTCGACTGCCGGGAACGGTGCTGCGAAACCACCTGCCTTAGAGTTCGAAGTCATCGTCAAGCTAATGAACGAAGCATTTAAAGACGAGAAGTCTGCCACCGGTGCACACCATCGCGGGGAGCAGATGAGTGCCGCCATTGGCGCCATGAGGCGAACAATTTCGTTTTTTGACAAGTCGAAACTCGCTGGCGATCTGATGGCAATTTGCGCCTTGCTCAAACGACAGTTTGACTTTTTACATCAAAACACCGTGAACATGGAGCGTTGGTGTAAAGGAAACTTAAGTGCCGAAGAATACGGCGCAGTCTACATATCCACCAAAACGTCGCGAAAAGCTAACGCAACAAAGTCTACGTCGGTACTATCAAGCTTTACCACACCCCTTATTCGAGTCAAAATAGTCTGCAGCAACGGCTTCAAGGAGCCACGAAGAGGCCCACTTGTAGCAGTCTTGCCTTCCAAGGGTGTGATGGGTATTACTAAAGCGGAAAGTGCGATGTCACCTCCAAAAACGACGACAAAAAAGTCGAGCACAAAAAAGCGTGTTGTGGCTGTCGCTAGAGATGTGAAGAGTTCGACGGTCACTTCAAGCGCACAAAAGGAAATGTCATACGTAAATATGAAGGCATCACGGCGGCGTAAGGCTGTAGCGGAATTAATTGCCCGAACCGCCAGAGAGCTAGAAGTAAAGTACACCCATCGTATCGAATCGCGTACCCAAATCATCGATAAGCAACAGCAAGAAGCCCGTAGAGTTTGTGAAGCTGATCCAATTGTAGTTATTCATACCACGGGGATGTGGAAATGGCTTGATAAGTCTGGATACTTTTTGAGAACGACAGATGATGACATTCAAAGAAGTGTTGACGGATTGGTGTCGCCAGATGATATGTTTGTTAAACAAATGGAGCTTCAGACCAAAGCCGATACAGTCACTAACCAACCAATGAGATCGGATGAATCCGTTGAGCTCTCACTTTTTCATCGACTCCAGTCACTCCTGGTTTCTGGAACTGGAACCGAGGTGGACGAGGATAGTTTAGAGAGCGATAAGGAAGAGGAAGATGCGAGTTCACATGGAGAATCATTGCCGATGGCTGATCTCGCAAGGCTCTCAATCGATGAGCGACTGTTTATTCAGCTTCAATCGATTGGCCTTGCGCAATCGTTATCCCATCGAAGATTGCTTTCGCAGCGAAGAAGCGACACGTTGTCACCATCCAAGGAAAAGTCTGACAGAACCTCCCTTGGAAGTGAAAATAGTGGCGCGAGGCAACATATGGAAGTTATACATTCCGAAAATGCCATTGACGAGTTGAAGGATATAATCACAGCGATGACTGATGACTTGGGGCGCCTCAATAGCCTCAGTAGTAATCGAATTGCTTTTCTCGAATCTATTGCAGTTGCAAACGGACCTTCAATGGAAGAAATAAAGCGCAAGAACGACGAAGAAGCCAACGCCATTGGCAAGTGCCATCAGCTTTTGAAAAAGGCCAAGGAATCGAGAGTGAAAAACGGCAAACTAAAGAATTCCAAAAAGGATGAATATGCGTTGCCTTGGTAAGTGGGCCCTTCTTGACAATGAAGAACTTCTCCTTCGGCTTCACTGTCAGTAGTGTACTTTTCGGTAGTATATCTTTTCAGCGTGGTAATCAGCAATTTTCAGAAGTAACATTACAAGCTTCAGCACCAAATAAATGTAGAGGGCGGCGTTTTGAAAAAGACATAAAGTTAGTAGTTCCTGTCAAACTGGACTAGGGTACAGCTTTCGCCCTCAGCCGAAGAAGCGTCCAGGGTGAGAGTTTCCCGGCGGTTGGGATCTAGGAGGCCCACCAATTCCCATCAGACTGATTGCTTCAATGTCAATGTCCGAGCCAGCGTTGCCGCTCTGAAAAAGACCGACATCGAGATTGTTCAGCATTCCTGATACAATATCGACATCATTCAACTGATCTTCTTCGCCGTCGTCGACAAGATCGAAAAGACGCCCACGTCGAGCTCCCAGTCGTGAAACTACCCCATCACTGGACGGTGGCTTTACAACTGCGTCTCTTCCAATAGCTCCAAATACCGTCTGCATAGATTGTTGAGGGCCGGGTGACAAAGGTTGTGATCGAGCTCCCTGGTGTTCGAAGTACACAGACTGTTGTGGTAACGGTGACTCCTTCGAGATAAAATCGTTCTGGAATCCAATCGGTGCGTGATAAGCATTCTCAGATCGGCCGTTAACGGTCATCGTTTGTATGATCCGTTCAATCGAGTGGTCATTTACAGAATACCGCGACTTTCCACTCTCACTTTGGAGGAAGACAATCATGCTTCCAGAATGACAAAGCTTTGAATCCTCAGCCCCTCTCCCGTAACCAAACGTATGTTGCCCAGCAGAAAGGGCTTCACACCACCGAATATATGAGGCTTTCTCACCGGTAAAGCGTTGGTCCAGTAAAGTGAGATGCGTTTGGTTCACATCAACTACGCCATCTTGAAAACTATCAGAGTGCACGAAAACTGTGAACGACACTGGAACTCGAGAGGCATTCGCCAAATCAATTATGTCGAGCATTCTTTTCATGTATCGAGAAGCCACCATGTTATCGAAAGGAAGTAATACAGAAACAGAACTTCCGTACCTTGCCAACACTTCTTCGCCTCCCTTATCGTCTTTTCCAAAAGGTTTCTGACCACCGAAATGGGTGTCAATCAAGTCGAACTTCCCCCAGAAGACGTTGTTTCCGTGGGCGTTAAATGGATCGCACCATAATTCTGCTGAAACCGCGAACTCGTCCGACAGACATGCCTTGGTTCGTGGAGATAAATGGATATCCATAGCAGTTCCATCGGCAACAAGCTCCAAGCTTTCGTACCATATCTTGCTTACAAAAACCGTAGCTAGGAAGCGGGATGGTGGTCCAGTATATCGCTTACGTAAGATCGAGAATGTGCTAGTGGGAATCGCGACACTAGACCTGTTGGCCCACGATACCGATACCAACGACGTAGATGCACCGTGAATATTTTCTACTACGGACATGCCCAAAGCAGAATCATCCCAGGAATTGGGCAGCTGATCTTGAACTCGCTGACGAAACTGTAGCGTTTCGAGAGCACAAGTGTGGCAGAGTCTTGCGACCACTGTACCATCGTCCTTCAATGCTTCCATACTCATTGTTGAAGCGGTCAATCCTCGCTTGCCTTCCGATATGAATTGTCGCTGGAAAAACGAAACGAGCTGATTTAAGTCGACCCAACTTGGAATAATTGGATCCAGAATCAGGGTGTCGGAATGCGAGGCGCGTGTTGTCCATCTGTAAATTGCCCGCTTTACTGTGAGGCCGTCCACTATAGTGCTCGATAGACTGCAACGGTGAATCAACTCCAAAAGTTTGTCACGACGGAATAAGGACACCGTTGGGTGCTCAATATCCGAGGGAAGAGATACTGGACTATCTGAATGAGACGAAACAGTTGTTGACGCCACATCCTTACTCTCGAATGTACACATAGAAGCGTCAGAAAGCGTCGTTGCTTCCGGAGAACGGCTTCCGGTAGTCGGTGTAGGAAGAAGCTCAATTTGACCCTGCTGTGCACAAGACTGAGTACGAACAGCAGTAAGTGCTTCTTCTGGTTGCTCACATCGCGTATCAGAGGGACCATAAGTGTTTGACAGTGAGTTCAACAGCTGACCAGGATCCGAAGATGACGCGGCGTCTGAGGAAGTTTTAGGCTTAGTTTCCCACCTTCGGTTACCGCTTAATGTTGAAGATTTCGCAGAAAAGCTCGATCGTATGGCAGGTACATTTGTAGATGGCTTTCGTCGAAGCAAGACGGAATTAGTCGGTGATAAAGGGCTAGCACTCTGGGTTTCCTGCCCCAATCGATGCTTCTGATCGCGTTCGTGACGGTCGCGATCCTGACGCTTGGCCTCTAGAAGTTTTTCCCGTTCCGCGAGTTCATGTTTATCACGTTCTCGTTTCTGCTTGAGAAGTCTTTCGCGCTCCTTCTGTTCTTTTTCCCGTTTCAACCGCTCACGTTCCTGCGCCTCTCTTTCTTCTTGCTCACGACGTTCCTGCTCCTCCTGCATCTTTTGCTGTCGCTCACGTTCTTTTTTCTTTTTCTTCTTTGCTCGCTTACTATTGGCCTCGGCTTCTTCTTTCTTAGCCTTGGATTCCTCTCGCTCAAGCTCTTGCAAGAGGGCCTCCTCTGCAGCTTTGGCTTTTTCGACCTCGGACAGTTTTGGGGTTTTGTTCTTTTTTTTCTTTTTGCTCAGAGTCTTTTTGGACACTCCAGCTCCGTCTGCGTGCTGCGCAGAAGTTATTTGGTCTTCATCGTCTGTTTCACCATCATCTGTACTAAAACCGTTCGATTCTTCCATGCACTCTTCGTCTCTCTGTTTAGTGCGCAGCTGAATTAAGAGTCTGGCGCGCTGGACCTTCTTTCGATCGCGAGAGCATCGAGGAATACTAGCATTGTACTTTGTGACCATTTCAACAGCGGCATCAATAAGATTTTGCTCCACAAGAATAGATAACGCCGTATCACCTTTCTTGGTCGTGACTGTATGGTCAGCGCCGTGACGAAGCAGCAGTTCCACAGTATCTGGAAGTCCCTTAGTCGCTGCCTGTAGCAAGGCGCTCAGTGTCGGGTCATCTTCTTCAGTCGGCGCTCCTTCCTCCAAAAGGAGACGAACCACATCGTCATGGCCTTTGTATGCCGCAATACTGAGCGGCGACCATCCCGTGTCTGTACAGCGACATGGATCCGCACCGGAATTAAGCAACGCCTCTACTGCCCCTGCTTGACCATGATTGGCCGCTGTCAGTAAAGGCGTCTCTCTCCACTTATTCAAAGCATGTACATCGGCACCACCGGCTAACAAGAATTTGACCGCCTCAAGATGACCTGCCTTTGAACCCGCGCAAGCTTTATGCAATGGAGTACTGGAATCTTCGGAGACTAGAGAATTCACCGGTGCTCCAGCTCGCAGCAACAACACAACAATATCCTCGTATCCCTGTGGTGACAGATTAGAAAATTGTCATTAGCTTGTTCCTTTTGATTGCTCACTCAGGAAAGCTCGACGCAGCGACACCAATATGTACCTTGTGAGCCGCAAAAGTCAAGGCGCTCCATCCGGCTTCGCTACATAAGCTCGGGTCAGCACCATGCTTAAGCAAAGCTTCAACAGCTGCCCGATGTCCATTATTAGCTGCAATCAACAGAGGTGTCTCGCTCCACTTGTTACAAGCATTCCCGTCAGCACCCTTCTCTAGCAAAAGATTAAGGACTTCCATTGAACCTGTGTTCGTCCCTGAAGAGCACGCTGTGTGCAAAGGCGTGTACTCGTCATCCTTAAATTGACAGTTAACCTTAGCTCCCTGTTCCAAGCATAGTTTAACCGCTTCCGCATCCCCCTCTTCCACAGCGCATTTCAAGTACAACTCCGAATCATCCTCGTCAATACTTACGGACGAAGACTTGACCGTCACTGACGCCCGCACCGTCAAAGTGTCGTCCGACACAAACCCCTCTTGTTGAATTCTATCTGATGTAATAAATTGCGACCATCCCCAATCAATAGCTTTTGGGCATAGTTTGAAGGTTTTGTCTGGATTCCTCTTGGCGTAGCTGAGGTTCCCTGTGTTGGGATGTTCCAACGTCAAAACATAACTGACCGCTTTCTTCCAACCAAAAGGCAATTCTTCCGCGTCAGCCACCTGCAAAAATAGACTTAAATGATGATTGGATGCTCGGCCATTTCCGTTCACGTAAACAATTAGACGCCAACGGTTCCCGGAGTCATCTACTGTTGTTGCTGAATACTCCGCTTTCTTACACCCTGACTCTCGTTTTGCGGCGTAATCGCCAATAGTATGCGTGAATTCGCATGTTGATAGAATATTCTGTGGTTTCCATGGCGTAGCTGGGGGTTCGGCGTGATCTGCACCATCGTCCTCCACTTCCGACAGAGCCGCGATAGTGTCTGGATCTCCATCCAATTGTTGCTGTTGTTGAGATGGTTCGGGTCGATGGGAAACGGCATATTTCGTACTGCTTCCCGACGGTAAAAGCAGAGAAAGGTTCGAGTCGTCGCCGACTACATTCTCCTCTAGCTTGCGCAGGATCGGCACTGCGGTGGAGTCCTCCGGATTCGCACTACTACTTGTAGCGCATTCCGGTTCGTCGTCCATATTATCAAGCTCGTTACGGCTACCCAAACCGGTTTCATCAGGCATAATGTGGCTTTCCCTCCCGGTAGAAGTTTCGCTCCGCCAACGCATACTCAGTTTGACAGATGCTCTCAGAATGAAAGAGGACCTGAAAAACGTCAGCAGCCAAATTCCTTGTTGATGCCTGGACACAAGCCACACAAATAATTGAAACACGATCAGCCGCCACCGAAACCAGAAAAAGCAATACAGAAAAAGTATACAGGTGAGAATTTGTTCAGCTGAAGTGCTTGCAATTCATCGATTGTGATCAGAAATCGAAATGCTGTCCCTCCTTGTTCGCGCGGACCACTCGTATTGGTGCGGATGTGCCTTTGGTGGCACTACTACGTGGACCACTCGTAACGCGCCAGCACACGCAGCAGGACAGGGTTTTCAACCCTAAGGATGATTCACAAGAATCTACACACTGGATAGATCCAACCATTTTGACTCGCAAATTCACAGGCAATCTCATCGTGATTGATATCCTCAGCAGTGGACTACCATTTCGAGTGATCCGGAGCATTTCCGGTGTTCTTACCTGTCCTTTGAAGGTTGTCCGTTCGTGTCGGTTTTCTTTGCAAAAAAATCTCGGCTCCTCACACACCTGGAGCTGAAACGGCCTGGCCTTCTGGAGCTGGGAGTCAAAGAACGGTCGGTCTCTGTTTCCGGAGGGCCAGGCCAATCCGGTACTCAATGATTGGCGGAAATAACAAGCCAACGACAGCAAATGCGAAGCTACCGTTCCCAAACAATGTCGTATCGGTATCCGTACAATCGCGAAACCTGGTCATCATTTTCATCATGTCAAAAGGGACCGGGAAATGACTGGTTTGCTGTCTGCCAAATCAGGTCGCATGACAGACGAGAAATGGTGGTCTGCGTAGCCGTAGAACGAAGGTAGACAGCCAACCTTCCGTCGACCGAAAAAGTCATCCAGCAAGCTTGGCCGTTTGGGTTCGATATTTCCTCCGTATCAAACACTACACGGTATTTTCGGGGCGAGTGACCGCCAAAGCCTTGCCGAGCAAACAACGCCAACTATACGTACATGCACGGACGTTGTATTTCGTGCTCTCAAATTTATCCCATTGGTATGCTCGATACACGCGGGCGGAGATCTTCGAACGACCAAGGCTCGCACGAGTTTCTGTCGCTAGTGCTTGTTCGCTGTTAGATCGTTCGAGTGTGCGTTGGCGTTGGTTACAAAGCCGACTAGAGCGCAATATTCCCGGAACGTTTCGTGCTAGCCAAGGATACTGCGTTGGCCCAATCTTGCGGAGACCGCAGTCATTTCGCTTGCCTTTTCTCGGAAGCACACGCTGACGTTTATTCTTTTCGTCGCTCATCGATCGCCATCATGAACAACCGTTTGGGCGATATCTCCGGCTGGGCGCACGATGACGAAAGTACAAACGGAGACATTGAATTGGGCACCCAACAACAAAATGCGTCGTCTCAGCAGCCCAAACACATGGAACACTTTTTCCGGGAAGTCGACGCTATTAAAAAGGATATTGATGCCGTCAAAAAAGCCACCAAGGCCATTGGCGACATCAACGAAGCTGCCTTGCAAGCGACAACCACCGAAGAAGAAAATACGCTCAGTCAACGCCTCCGACCGGTGGTGGATCAAACCAACAAACGTGCCAAGCGTACCAAGAATATGCTAGGGCTACTCAAGGAGGAGAACCAGAAACTAAAAGGAGACGGGGATGTCAAGCCAAGCGATTTGCGGTATGGTACCCGCTATACTGGAAGCCGATGCACTCTCTTTCAAACATGTTTTCTCATTTTCGCTTTTCTTTTTTTTCTCTCTCTCGTGCCACAGTATCCGAGAGAATCTGTGCAACACGTTGACTCGAAAGTTCATTGATGAAATGAAGGCATACCAGGCGTCTCAACAGAAGTACAAGACGGACATCAAGAAAAAGGTAACGCGGCAAGTCCAAATTGTTAAACCTGACGCAACAGAGGAAGAAGTTGACGCCGTCATGCGTAGTGAAGGGGGCCGAGACGCCTTGTACCGCGAACGGATTTTAGCCGGTGGTGTCAACGACCAGATCAACACGACATACAAAAAGGTGGCAGGGAAATATCAGGATGTGCTGGCATTAGAACAGTCCGTCGCAGAATTGCATCAAATGTTCTTGGATTTTGCGTTGTTAACGGAACAACAAGGAGAATTGTTGGATCAAATCGAGTTCCAAGTGAAACAGGCAGCGGACTATGTCGAAGACGCCAATGTGGATGTCTACGAATCTATTGAACATCAAAAGTCGATTCGAAAGAAGCAATGCTGGATCATTCTCATCGCCATCATTGCTACTGTGGTGATTCTGTTTGCTATTGGTGTCTTGCCATGAATTGCTCTTCGGCGCAACTTGTTGTGATTTTCTTTGAATTTCTGCTGCTGTTCATGAGTTTCTGTTTATCTGCGTCTTTTAACAATTAGTGCGAATTAACTGTAAGAGCCAACATCTGATCTAGACTTTGACGTTAAAATGATTTACAAGAATACGCTCGTCACGGTTCTTTTGATTGTTGAAATTAGATTTCTTGGGGCAATCATCGTCACCTTGCCGAGCGTGGCCCCAGTAATCCGCCGCATCCAGCGCTACCAAGCAGCTTTCCTTGACAACATCATCTTGGTCATTGACAAATTCCAGAAGAACTCGCTCCACATCTTCCCACCGCCCGTCAATTGCACCTAGAGCTTCGGCGCTTTCATGCCGGACCATTTCATGTTCGTCGGTTCTTCGCAAACTTGCTTCGAGAGATTCCACCGAAGAAGGGTGCTGCATTTGACCTAGAACGTATGCAACCTCATGACGAAGCAGCGCCGAGCTCGTGTCTTGCGTGAGTGCTCGGCAAAGTTCTACCACCGCGGCTTCTCCTCCTCGATTCCGTAGAGAAAACATGGCCCTGTATCTTTCAAAGATAGTCCTTTCGGCGTCACAAAGTAATTCACCAAGCGCGGAAAAGGACATTGCTGCATGGGTAGGATGCGGGGGAGCCGGGTCGACGGAAGAATAGGGATTCAGCATGCATGCACAGGCAGCGGGCATGTCAAGGGGGTCGCCACCAGTGGCACGCCAATGCATTACATTCAAAGCCAATTGGCAGGTGTCCGAGAGCTCTGGCGTATCAGGATTGTCTACCATTACCTTTTCCAGAACGGTCTTGGATCGACTAGCTCCAATTGCACCCAGAGCTTCTGCCGCTTCGTGTCGGACCATTATATTGTCGTCCGGTTGGGCCAAAACTTGCTCCAAAACATGGCAACAACGTTCATCGCGCAATTGTCCCATTACATAGGCAAATTCGTGACGCATAAGAGATCCATGTTTCTCTTCAAGCAATCCACGTCCTAGAGCCTGCACCACAGAACCTTGAAGCTTTTCGTCATCATGGTGCGCCTGCCGGAGGTAGTACAGTGCTCGCATGCGCATTCCAATTGGGTTGGATGGGTCTGCTAGGGAATCCTGCAGAATATCAAATGGAGGTCTTTCAAACATGATGAGTTTGTAAGAGCAGAAAGAGATAAGAATTTGGGCTGGGCTTGCTTTCTGTGAACAGACCGCCAAACGCCTTTGTTCTTTACCATTGAGAACAGCGGCAGCTTCGTTACTCTCCAAACACTCACGTTGATGCTGAGCTGACGGACTGTGAATAATGCCTATTTGCTTGGACTAAGACGAGTCGCGGATTCCGTGACTCATCTTAA
>Ga0163101_100180_pt1 | contig 14798 bp, 21 predicted proteins | sample TAMARWmetagpilot_2_FD_111548 | JGI IMG/M metagenome (GOLD analysis project Ga0163101, IMG submission 111548) | Phycosphere-associated microbial communities from TAMU algal ponds, Corpus Christi, Texas, USA - TAMU ARW1 11/11 metagenome pilot | ecosystem: Engineered > Artificial ecosystem >...
AACCATCGTCCCCGCCCCTGGCCTTCTCCAGACCCGCTGTCAGCAGGTCGCGGAAGTCCTGGTCACTGACTGCGGATTTCAGCAGCGACTTCGGAGACCGCTTCCGGGAGCCCTTGCTCACCTTGTTGCCCGGGCGGAATGTACCGTCCGGGTTGCGTTGCTTCGCCGTCATTGGCCGTTTTCACCTCCGTTGTGATCCTCTGCGCAGTATTCGCACCGGTCCATCCTGCCCTCCAGCAACTCGTCCCGGGTGGCGACTCTCACGCCACGGCCACAGCTGCAGTCAGTGATGACCAGATCACCAACGGGCGGAGTGTCGCGGACGGTCAGGCGGCCGAACTGGCGGCCCTTCAACTCTGTCTGTGTGTCGATCATGGCAGCGGTCTCCTATGTGCCAGTGGCCCAGCTGGTGTCTGAAAGATCTTCAGCCAAAGACGTGGCCCGGGACCGACGACCACCGGCCGCGGCAGCCAGCAGCGCGTTATTGTCGGTACTACCCGTTGCACGGTGGTATTTCCCCTCGGCTACTTTTGCGAAATTGGACGGCTTGGTAAGCCACTCAAGGTCTGCGCGGAACGGGGGACGGTCGGCGGATCCAGGCTTTCGCCCCATCAGGAAATCGGAGCGGCTAACAGCCATGAAGTACCGCTCCCACTGGTCAAGATTGTGGATGTCCTCGATGTGTCTCTGTCGGATGTAACCCTTCCGGGCCTCCGTCAGCTTTTTGCAAGCAGGCAGTTCCGGCAGCGTCCGGTGATACAGATCGACCACGGCTTGATAGGGGATCGGACCAGACTTAGGCGGCGGGTCTTCGCCCCTGGGCGATGACTCTGCACCGTCAGGTGCAGTACTTCCAGTTTCAGGATTCAGAGAATCAGGGATCAGAGAATCAGGATTCAGAGAATCAGCCCGAGCCGAACCGTGCCCCTCTGGTGCTTGCACCGTACTTGCACCGTGCTCGCATGGTGCTGGTATCGAGGAAGGCGCTTCATTCTTGTGGGGGTTCTGGTGCTTGGAGAAGTTCAGGACCTGAATATATGCGGTATCGTCCACGACGTATCGCAGGATGAAGCCCGCGGCCTGCAGCTCAGACAGAGCCGCATCCACGTCCACGTTGTCGGCGGGGAACAGCTCCATTTTGATACGCTTCGGCCTGTCCTCCAGTCGGCCCTCGCGGTCGGCCAAGGTCCACAGGCCAATGAAGGCCAGCCGGGTCTCGAACGGAAGCTCTACAAGTTCCTCGTTCTTGAAGAAGGCGGGTTTGATATTCCTGGCGCGTGGCATTACTGCCCCCCAGCCGCTGCTGCGGCTATACGCCATTCATGGACCTGGCAGGGCTCGCCAAAGCGGTTACGGATCTTGCGCGCCGGTGGCGTGGCCACAATGTCGAGGCCACGCTTGTTCAGTGCCGGCCGAATGTAACCCGCGGCACAGCTGATATTCCCGATGGCACAATCCCTGGCGACTTCATGGGTCAGTGCCGATTGATTTACCAGCAGGTAATCCACCAGGCGGCAGGCCGCCTTGCTCCGCGTCTCGCGCTTTGCCTCGGCTACCAGCCGGGCCATCTGATCTTGTGCTATGATTTCCATGTTGCCCCCTCGGCGACAGCTCAGGAAACCCGGTCCCTCCTCACAGGTGCCGGGTTTTTTCATTCCAGACACTCCGGAGCCGGAGACCCATTCCGCACGCTGTCCGCGATCTGGCAGAAAGCCCGCGCCGCGTCAGCGACCAGTGCCAGGTTGTCCAGATCATGCGCGATGGTCCAGGGCCGGCCCTTGATCCGCGTCAGCACCTCCACGCCGTCCAGCTCCACGGTCACCGTGTACTGGCCACGGTTAACCGCTGCCGTGCGCGTGACGCCGGGAACGATGCTCTGCAGTTGGAAAGTGCGGCCGCTCATGCTGCACCCTCCAGAATGGGGCGTTCGTCAGCCATGAAGTCCGCGAAGGCGACAACATCAACATGCCAGCGCCCGCCGCGCTTTTTGAAGCAGCGTTGAATTTCTTCCGGCATGCAGAGGAGCTTGTCGATTTGATAACGCGCCCGGCGCTCCGGGAGCAGCTGCGGATTTTCCCGGCAGAACACTGTTACCGTGGGGAACTGGTGTGGATAGCGCGTAAGCAGGTGCTGCTTAAGTTGAGACTGCATTGAAAGACCCTCACATAATGCTGCAGGGCCTTACATTAAATGACGCTGGGTTTCGTGTTTGGCAAAGTCTGCCCACTCAAGGCAGGCCCGGCAAACTATGAAAATCTTCGTTTGAGCTGCTGTATCTCATCCCACCGCTTCCGGTGATCGAGAGAGATATTCAATTCATGCTTCAGAAGTTCTATCAGCCTGTAAAAACCGTAGCTTTCTTCTATTTCAATTGGAATCCTCCATCTGCGGCAAAGGTGCACAACTTCTCGAAGGAAAAATTTTTTCGCATCAATCGAATGGCTGTCTTCAATAGGTTGACTCAATATCGTTATCAGCTGTTGGATTACTGGATCCGGATGCTGATCGTATAACTCCCATTGCATGTCGTGAATATGAGCCTTCAATGTATCGCTGATACCCAGCAGCTTATCCAGAACCGCTAGCCTCTCTCGGTTGGCCTTGCTAGGTGGCAAAACATTCTGTTCGTGACACCATGCACAACGTCTCAGCAACTCAACTACTTCGTCAAAGAAACGATCAAATGCGGGGCTTTCGTAATCTCCTTCTCCGTACCACTCGAGGAATTCTGTCACCTGGCCCCGAAAGGTTTCATGGTGTTCACGCTCTCGCGGGGTAACCTTCCTGATTGGCTCCAGCCCAGCCTCCTCTTGCATCCGCTGCGCATCGGTTTTGAAGTCATAGGGCCAGAAACAGGACCAGAATTCGCGACGCTCCTCAGGCTTCATCCGAACCGGCTCGAGCTTCATCAACTGCTTTCGCCACCTGCTGCGCAACGTCGGTCACCAGGTGGGCGTAACGCTTCAACATGGCGCTGCTGCGGTGGCCGCTCACAAGCTGCACCATCACCGGATTGGCACCGGCCCGCAGGGCCGCGGTAACGAATCCATGACGCAGATCATGGAAGCGCAGGTCCTCCAGGCCGGCCTGCTCCTTCGCATCTTTCCAGGGCCGCAGGTAGTCAAACGGTGCCTTGCCGGTGGCATTGCCGAACACGTAGCCATCGAACCGGAGCCGGTGCTCCTTTCGCCAGTCGCGGAGCCACTGCAGGGCCTCAGTCCCCAGAAACACCACCCGCTTGTCGCCGTTCTTGCTGCGCAGGATTTCCACGGCGCCGGTGTCGTGGTTCACGTCGTCCCAGCGCATCGCCCGGATTTCGCCGGCGCGCATGCCGGTGGATTCCGCCACCAGGACAAACCCCTGGAGCGCGGCCTCCTGGTGGTCCTTCAATACCGCCATCAGCCGGGCGCGCTCCTCTGGCGCCAGAATGCGGTTGCGCTCGTTGTTTTCGGTCAGGCTCTTGATGTGACAGGGGTTGTCCTTGAGCCAGTCCCACTCCTCCACCGCGACCGAGCAAACGCGACTCAGCAGTGCCACACGGCGGTTGATGGTCGCCGGTGCCAGTGTCTGCCCCTTGTTCGGCCCCTTTTTCACCACCTCTTTCTGCAGCGCCTTGCGGGCCTGCACCACGTGCGCGCGGCGGAAGTCGCGGAGCTTCAACTTGCCCAGCTGCTCCCGCCACCAGAGGAGTACGGTCTTTTCATACCGGATCGGCTCGACCTCCTCCAGGTATCGGTCCACCAGATCCGCCACGGTCTTGTTGGTAAGGCTGAACGTGTCGCCCTTTTCTAGCGCGGTCTCGATTTCCCGGGCCCAGCTTTTCGCCTCGGCCCGGGTCTTGAAGTTCTTGCTGATCGGTTTGTGACCCTGGCGGCGGACCATAGCCCGCCACCGGCCCCGATCCTTGGTGATGCTCGCCATCAGCGCCCCCGGGTCATGTTCCTGTAGTCTTCGCAGGACTGCCCACTGGATACCCGATAGAGCCCGACCAGCCGGCCGACCTTCTCTGGACTTTCTGGCTCTGGCTCCATCGCCATGTAAACCTGATTGTCCGGGTGACCAGGTGGGAGATCCTCCTCGGGAACCCAGCGATACCACTGCAAACTATTCATGTCCGGTCCTCCAGTTCATCGAGATGTGAAATGGTCCGGTTCAGCAGGTCCATGACGTGGTGCAGGACCTCCACCTGGCCGTGGAGCTCCCCAGGATTCATAACCTCATTCGGGGTTACGCCGGTCATGTAGTCCAGGACGGCGTGCGCCTTGTGGAGGTTGTCGACTGCATACGCGATGCCTTTCATACCTCACCCCCCTGGCCGTTGGCCGGGTGCATGCCATCCGCCAGCGCGTCGTCAATCTCGCACCACAGATCAGATAGCGCATCGCCCAGGGCCGCCACAGCGAGCCCCAGGCCTTCCACTTCCTCCCGGACCAGTTCATAACCGCTGTCGTTTTGGCTACGGTGGATCAGGTTTCCTATGGACTGCAGGCCCGAGGCAATGCCCAGCACTCGGGCACCGCGGGTTTCGATGTTCTGGAGAGTTGCCAGGGCCGCCTGGCTCGGTTGATTCACGCTGTTCACAGTTCACCCCCATTGGCAGTTGCAACGGTATTAGCGATGGCACGCAAGTGCTCACCGGTGTCGCCCAAGAAAGTCTCTACATGCGACTGAGCCGCGGAAACCAGGTCCATGCGGAGCCGGGGATCATCGGTCAGGTATGCAGCGGAAAGGATAGCCTGCACGTGGCGGGTGCCATCACTGATGGCATCGGCAAGCTGGTGTAGCCGTCGGGCCTCGGCGGCCGTGGTAGGATTGGCAGTAGCCATGGCGTCACCTCCTGATCAGGTGCCGTTGTGGTCTGGCCGTAGTCCGGTATTGCCCACCGGCTGCGGCCTTTTTCAAATACTGCGCGAATCAACGAGGGTTCAGGAGAAAAATAGCACGCCCCTGAACGCGCTGCACGCCGACTGTACGCAGTGCGTGACCAAATCAGGAAGAAACGTTGTAAGTGCTTGATTTTATTGGAGGCTCGGGTCGGAATCGAACCGGCGTATACGGAGTTGCAGAGCTTCCGTAGGCCTCCAAAAGCACGTAACTTGCTGATTTGGATAGACATATATTACCCCCATTTACCACCGTTTACCATCCTTTTACACTGGCACTGAACGGAAAATTGCACGGATTTTCCAACGGAGATCCCATCCGTATACATTCAGGGGGCAGCCAGGAAGGTGAAATTTTCAGAACGGATTGACCGGGTAAAGCGGCTTGCGGCAGCCCTCTGTGAGTACTACCGGCAGGCTCGAGACCGAGCAAAAGCAAAGTGGCTCGAATTCGACCAACGCTCCAAGATAGGCGCCGCAGTCACTGCGGCCTGGCTACTGTTTTTCTTCGTCGTCGCCCTGTTACACATCCTAGTAGCCGCTCTCACCTCAGCGGAGATCATGGCGCTGAACGAGTGGGGCGACTACCTGGCGGGCGTATTCGCCCCCGTGGCATTCTTCTGGCTGGTCCTGGGGTACTACCAGCAAGGGGAGGAGCTGCGTCAGAACACTGAGGCTTTGAGGCTACAACAGCGGGAAATGGAGGCCTCCGCGACAGCTACAGCACAACTTGCCGCCATCACCACAGCAGAGCATGAGTTTCAGAAAGAACTGATCGAACTTCAAAACCGGATAGAGTTTCAAGCCAAACCAGACTGGTCCAGGATGGACTATTCAGAAGATCCTGCGGAATTATTGGGAGGATCCGCGCGGCCGAGAGGCCGCAGCATAGTCATTCAGTGCTTTGGAGCCCTGCCCCGACACTTGCAAGTAACGAGTCCCAGGCGAGCCATCATGCTTGATAACGTCCGTGAAGGGACATATAGGATTGAAGCTCTCGCAAGCACACTCCAAGGGCCAGGAATCGATTCCCCGGAAGGTCAAGTCATTCGTCCAGACTTTCCAATAGATTTGGAAATCACCTACTACAATAGCCTCAATCAGAAAAAGCGAGTCCTAGCGCGCTGGGAAAGTCTTTTCCACATAGAGTTCGGCGGCGAAGACGAGGACTACGCTCTCGAATAGCTGCAGCGCCGCCTGGAGGGAAATCCACTACCTACCCTACCGTTCCGCCCGGCAAGGGCCCCTTCGCCGTGGATGAAAAGACTGGCCCGAACGTCATAGCCGCCTGCTGAAATCCCCCAATCATCGAGGCCACACCAGAGGCCCGGATCTGGTTCGCGGTCATGCTGCCGCCCCGCTTCACTACCAGCTCCTCCATGCGGGAACGCTCGCGCTCCCAGGCAATGTCCTTGAGGTACTGGGACTGCAGCTGGTTGATGTAGCGGCGGCTGCTGCCGGTGGTCAGCAAGTTGCCCGCGGCCACCGTTGCACGGCCCTGGCCCAGGATCTGCTGCATTTCCAGGGTGGCCCGCCGCTGGTTCTCCAGAGCCGTTTTCCGGATCAACTCCATCTGCGTGCGCGCCAGGCGCTTTGCCGCCGCCTCGGAGCCCCCGCTCAGGCTGCCCAGCAGGCCGCCAGCGATGGCGCCGACGGCTGCCCCGATGGGATTGCCGCCGGACAGCTTAAAGCCCGTGGCGGCCCCCTGGGCGGCGCCACCGAGGGCGCCACTTGTCCGACTGTCCATTGCCATACCGGCCCCCTTACTCGATTGATACCGACTCGATGTGCACCGCCCCGAAGCCATCAGCCGGGCGCAGGGTGAGCCGCGCCCCCTCGTGGTCTACTGTTGACCATGCGGTGAGGTTCAAATCCGGCGGACCTTGCGGCGGCGGCTCGTCCCTGGTGATGATGGCGTTACACAGCTTGCTGACAGCCTTCTGGATGGTCATGGCCTTGTCAGTGGTATAACTCTTGTCGAAGTTCGGGCCAGAGGGATTGGTGCCGACAACTCGAAGCGTCACGCCAGGCGGGATAGATTCATCCGCGGTGAAACGGCACACGCTGCCGGGCCGGGGTACGTCGTTTGACTCAATGACTGCTTGCATTACAAAGCCCTCCTTCAGGCTGCATCATCATTGCCGATCTCGCCGGCTTCCACCCTATCTGCCTCCGCCAGCAAGGCCTCGTGGCGCTCGCTCAGTTCACGCTGAAGGCGCTGTGTAGCCGGGCGCTGCACTTCACGCTGCATGTCACCCAGCTGCAGTTCAATCTCGCGCGCGTCTTCACGCAGAGCCTTGGCTTTGGCCTGCCGCTCGTAAACAGGGTGATGCGCCTCCATGTGCGCCAGTTCCTCCTGGGCCTTCTGGAGCGTGGATTCAATACCGGATCTCTGGAAGCCTGGCAGGTTCGGGTGCTCGAGTTCTGAGCGAAGCCGGGCAATTTCCTCGCGCTTGCGGACTTTCTTGAGGGCATGCTCATCATCGTCCGCATCATCTTTCATACCGAGCGCACGTTTCAGGGCGATCTTTTCTTCATGCGTGGGCTCAGGGTCCTGCTCCTGGATAAAAGACTCTAGCAGCTTAATTTCCGCATTCAGGCGCTCTTTAATATCAGCCGGAGCATCGTAGCCTTCAGCCACTTTTTTCTCGTGAAGGTCCTTCAGTTCCAGCGTGCTGAGATTTTCCAGCTGCAGACGCTCCCCGACTTTCTCCACGTGCTGCGCCAATAAGCGAGCCTTGCGGCGCTGATTCAATGTGTTCACAAAAAGGTCATAATCCATTTCCACGGTCCTCACATAACGACATTGTTAATCCAGCTCCGGTCCCGGCGCTGGGGTGGTTTCTCGGTGGCGGCTCCCGCATCCGGGGCTCTCTCCGGCGTTGAGGGGAATTTCCGGGCCGGCGGCCAGTAGTAGTCCTGCCCCTGCTGCGTCTTCCTGCGGCGCACCTGGACGCGCTTGTTGGTCAGGTAGTCGGGATCAGTCAGGCGCTCAAACTGGTCAATGAGGTTGCGCTCAAAGATCAGGCGGCCATACCAGAGGGATTGCCCCGGGGTGTAGCGAAGCATGCGGCTGGCGTCCAGGTTCTCGTCCTGAATCATGTCCCGGCCGGTGCGGTACACGTCATAGGCAAAACCGCCGGTGGGCCCCAGTGCGGTTACCAGACCGGGCTGGCCGTAGCGGTTGGAATCGGAGAAGAAGAAGTCCCCCATGATGCCCAGGCCACCACCCTGCAGCAGCGCCGCCTTGAAGAAGTCAGGGTCCCGCATGTTGCGCGGGTCGCGGCCCTTGGCAACTTCCTTGAGCTGCAGGGACAACGCCCCGAGCAGCGTGGTGGAGACCACCAGCGAGGTGATGTAGCCCACCCGGTCCGCCATGTTCAGCCGCTTGCTGGAGAGGTAGCGGTACAGGTTGTTCATCACCATCATTACGGAATAGCTCTTGTACTGGCCGAAGGCCCGCAGGCCCTCCCCCAGCACCGTGCCCTGCTCCTGCCCCTGATTCATCAGCGCCCGGGTTCGCGTGTCCGGCATCAGGACGGCCAGGTCCCGCTCCTGGTGAATAATCCCCATCAGCTTGGTCTGGACGCCCTCGTCCGCAATGGTGGTCACGTCCAGGAACTGCTCGCCGTTGCGCTGCCGGGTGCGGGCCTTGCGGATCTGGTCCCACTCCCAGGGGGTGACCCCGTAGGATTCCAGCATCCGGCGGAACTTCGGCTCCACGGCGTCCAGCGCCTTGCCGCGGTGACTGGCCAGGGTGTAGGCCATTTCCATGAAGTGCGCTCGGCGCATCATGTTGGTAAACGCATTCAGGCCCGACGCACGAAAGACGGTATCCGCCAGCCGCTGCGACCAGTCGGCCCCGGCGGAGTCATCGAAGCGTACCGCCATGCCCACGTTATCCAGGGCGTAGTCAATCGAGCCGCCCAGGCGGGCCGCGAATACCCGCGCCTCCTCACCGGTCAGACTGCCCACCCGGCGCAGCATGCGGGACCAGCCCAGGCCGTTGAAGGCCGCGGCGACCGAGGCGGTGCCCACGTCGCTGAACGAGGACAGTGTGGCGCTCCCGAGCTGGGCGGCGGACAGGGCCGGCCGCAGCGCGGCGTTGAAGTTCATCAGCAGGTTACCGTCGGGCCGGTTCATCCCCGCCAGGTTCTTGAACAGCGCCTCATGGTTGACCAGGAAGGCCTTGTCCAGGCCGGCGGTCATGCGCTCGAACGCCTTTGCAGGGTTCGGGCCCATGGTCTCGATAAAGGCAATTTCCCGGGACAGGCGCTCGATGTGGTCGGTGATGGCCTTGTAGTAGTTCTCATCGCCGAACCGCTGCGCATAGTCCCGATAGGTCTTGCCGTTGCGGAAGTGCAGCTGACGGTGTTCCTGGTGCCGGTTGGCTATGGCCTGGGCGCCCTGCCCCTCCTCCACCAGGCCCTCGCCGACCATGTTGTGGTAGACCACAGTCAGGGAATCGCGCAGCTCCGCATCCGTCATGGGACGCCCCTGGGGGGTGCGCATGCGGTTGCGGTCCAGCAAGGGGAGTGTGGCCTCCACATACTGCTCCACGCCCGCCCGGGCCATCTTGGAGGGGTTGCTGGTGTGGGGCATGGCCCAGCCCTCCAGCTGCCGGATACCGCCGCCAGCGCGGTTGAAGCGTAGCCGAAGGTCCTCCAGCACCTGGGAGACCTCCCGGGCGAACTGCGCCGCCTTAGCGTTGCGGGTGGTGCCGGGGTTGTGCAGCTCGTCCGCCAGATCGTCCAGCAACTGCACCTGCTTACGCCAGCCCAGCCGGTCCGGCTTCATGGCTTCAGCGGCCCGGGCAATGCGCGCTTGGTAGATGGCGGTGATGCCCTGGGCGTTGGCCTCAATCGAGACCCGCCCGGCGCTGTCGTCCAGGCTACGAACCAGCACATTCTCCAGGGCTTTGCGGCGGTTCTGGTCAGATACGCCGTATTTCTGTTGGTAGTCGTGCACATACTTACGGATCCGGGCCAGCCGGTAGTCCTGCAGAATCTCGCCGGTCTTGCCGTCGCGGCGCAGCAGCTTCTGGTGGCGTACCCCGCTGCTGATTTCCTCGTCCGTCAGCTCGTCCAGCCGCTCGGTACCCCACATGCGCCGGCGTTGCTCCGGTGTGAAGTTGGAGGAGGCCTGGCGGATACATTCTTCCCGGGTCATCTTGGCCATCAGCGAACCTCCGCCGGTAACAGGGTGCAGGAGACCAGCGCGTCCAGCTGCTCCTCCTCGGCGCGCAGCTCGGCCTGGTACTGGTCGTGCAGATCCCGCAGGGTGCGCACTTCGCCGGTCTCGGTCTCGATTTCCAGTTCCCACTCCCGCGGGTCCTCGGGCTCCCACAGCGGCGCCAGATCAGCCTCCAGGGTTTCTCCTGTCTGCCCCGGGCGGGCGGACTCGGGCTCCCGCGGCTGCGGTGCGAAGTCGGGAAACTCGGGGTGATTGAGCTGCTGCTCTGCGTCCAGCAGGCGGTCCAGGTGCGCGCCCACGGTCTCCGGGGCCTCGGGCACGTCGCGCAGCTGCCCCAGCTCCTCAGCGAGGCGCACGGTGTCGGGGTTACCCGGGGCCGCGGTGCTGTCCTCCAGGAACTGCTCGGGCCGGCGGTTCAGCAGATAGCGGTTTGCGCCCAGCGCAGCGAGCTGGACGGTGCCACCCAGGACGGCGCTACCAGCGCCAGCGGTGAGAATGTTGCGGACCTTGTCTTCAAAGGTGAACGGCGAGTCAATCCGGTACTTGAAGTCTTCCACCTGCTCCTGGATGGGGATTTCCGTGGCGATGCCCACCATGCCCTCCACCAGGGCGGAGCGTGCGACCACGGAGCGCAGGAAGCCCGCGGCGGGCAGTGCCTCCGGCCCCAGGGGAAGGGTGACCAGCGTCACGCCCAGCAGCACCGGGTCGGTCAGGGCAGCGCCCATGGTGCCGAGCAGCTCCCCCGCCATGTTGCCGTTGCTCAGGGCTCGCTGCCGCTGGTTGCGCTCCCAGCGCATGGTCCGGACCATTTCCGCGTCGTCGGCTTCAAACTCGGTGCCAGCGTTCTCGTTCGTCCAGGCCGCGAGGGCGTGGTAGTCCAGCTCGGTTTTCACCAGGCCGGTGATCCGGTTCATGCCGACCGCTTTGGTGTGCTCCTCCAGGACCTCCGGGGGTATCTCGCCCTCCTCGGCCATGCGGTCCAGCGTGTGGTTACGCGCGCCGTAGAAGCGTTCCACCGCTCGGGATTCGGAGTTGGTCATGTCCTCCGCCCGGAACTGCTCGAAGGCGGTAGAGACCGAGGCCCCGAACCCGAGGGCCAGCGGATCGTCCGTCTGATCCGTCATCAGCTGCCGGCGGCGGTTAATGGCCGCCTGGTTCTCCCGGAAGCTCATTGCGGCACCTGCCCGGCCACATAGTCCGGCGGCATGTAACCCCGGCTCATGGCCTCATGGTAGCCCAGCGGGTCCTGGCGCCAGCGGCTCTCCACGGTATCCAGCCCGGGCCAGGCCAGCGTGGCCGGCGTGCGGCCGTCGCCGGTGGTCAGCAGGGTTCCGATGTCCACTCGTTGCAGCTCAAACCGGCCTACGCCCGCGGGAATCAGGTTGATACCGCCGCCCTGCAGCTGCTCCAGGATCTCCTCCCGGCTGCCCTGGCGGATGAATGGCAGGTCTTCCGCGGTCAGGGTGCGCACCCAGTTGGCCACGTCGGTACTGTCTGCCCCGGGCTCCGGTGCGTTCAGGGTCTGCCCGTTGAAGCGCACCAGCCCGCCGGTAACCGCCTCCACGGCGTCGTCTATCGAGGCCTGCCCGCCCAGCACCTCCGAGGCAATGACGTAGTTCACCGCCGCCTCTGCCCGCGCCTGGCGTTCAATGGTGTTGAGGCCGTAGGCGCCGCCCATGGCGTCCAGGGCGTCGGCACGCAGCGCCTTGAGCTGGGCCGGGGTATACAGGTCCTCTTGGCGCACGTCGCGACCAGCGAGCACCCGGCCGGCGGTATGGTGGTCCAGGGAGCCGGCCACGGCCAGCACACCCGCGCCAGTCTTCACCAGCTGCTCCCAGAACAGCGGCGCCCGGTCATCCATCGCCGTGCGCACCATCACAGACAGGTCGGTGATGTCCTGCACGCTGGCAGTCATCAGCCAGCCTTGCATGGCGTCCGCCTCAATGGCGGTCATCAGGCCCGTACTGTGCCCGTAGGTCTCCTGCACGGCCATGTCTGCGCCGTTGCGCTGCTGCAGGGTCTCGAAAAACTCCGGGGCCTCCGGGGTCGGCAGCACGTTCTGCACCTGCCCGGTGCGCTGGGCGTAGCCCATGGAATCCGTCTGGATAGCGGCGGCGGTCCCGTCGCGCACACGCTCCAGCTTGCGCAGCAGGGTGGCCCGCTCGCCTTCCTGCTCCGCCGGCAGGTTCAGGGCCTTCAACTCGTTAATGCGCTCCTGCTGCTCCAGCGGGCTTTTCCGCTGCGCCTGCTGGATCTCTTGCATATAACGCAGATTTTCCAGGTAGTCGGCCGCCTCAGTGCGCAGGCCGTCCGGGGTGTCTTCCCCCTGGACCAGGGCCGCGGCAGTCTCGGCCATGTCGGCCAGCTGCAGCGGGTCCGGGAAGTGACCAGCGGCCATGCCCTGGTTGAGCTTCGACAGGCTGCGCTTTACCTGCCACTCCGCCACCTTGTCCCGGGTGCTGTTGGCCCGGGCAATGTCATTGCGGGCAGACTCCAGCGTGTTAATCCAGGTGTAACGCTCGTGGTCGTCCAGCTTGCCGGCGTAGCCATCGGACTGCAGCGCCTCGATGTGGGCGTCAATCTCCCCCGGGTCCTCGGTGCGCATGGCCCGGTAGAACGGCGCCACCTCCTGGGCCAGTACCTGCTCCCGGGCGCGCTTGTAGCCCGACAGGAGCGCATCCTCTGCCCGCGCCGCGTTGGCCGGGTTAAGGTCGGTCTCTCCCTCGCGGAGTTTTTCCAGCTCGGCCTCGATGGCCTCCACGCTGTCGCCGTCGGCGAGCAGGTTGACCCGGTGCAGCTCGCGCAGCTGGGAGTTGTCATCCCGCATCAGCTGCCGGAAGTCATCAGAAACCGGCAGCGCGTCGATCAGATCAGAGGCCTGATCAAACAGGCCCGACTGCTGGGCCTGCTGAATCTGCTGTTCCCCAAGCTCCAGGTCATACCGGATACGCTCCCGGCTGGCCATCTGCACCGCAGACTGCAGCAGCTTGGAGGCCTGCCCCTCATGTCGCGCCAGCCACTCCTGGCGGGCGGACCGGTCGGCAATGGCGGCGGAATGGGATTGGATGGATTCGCGGAGCGTGCGCTCCAGCAGGTGGGGTTGCACTTCGTAGGCCGGGACCGTGTCTTCCGGCTCCTTGCCGGCAAGATCTACGCGGCTTTCTAGCCCCAGCTCCCGGACCTCCGCGACGGTGTACTGCGGGCGGTCCAGGTGCTCCTGCATGAAGCTGGTCAGATCATCGGTGAAACGCTGACTGGCGCCAGTGGACTGCCGGGTGGTCGCCATATCGGCCAGGGTGGTGCCGAACTCCTCCAGCGCCTGGTTCACTTCCTGCTTCGCCCGGAACTCCAGCGCGGCCGCATCCGGCGGAATGCTCCGGCGTGGCCCCTGTACCTGGCGGTAATTGATCTCTGGCAGCTTCATGGGTTTGGCCCCTCCTGGGGATCATCCTGCCAAGTTCCGCGGCACGTCGCCCCGGTCAGTTTTGGGATGTTTCAGGCCGTACTAACCAGCACTGCGCGCTTGCGTGCGACATGGCGTTGCCAGATCCGCTCCGCCCAGCGTTTTGAGTTGAAGCCATAGACCGTGGCGCAAGTCGCGGTGGCATAATCCAAGGTCATGCCCTCGGCCAGGGCCTGCTCCATATAGCGAGCTGCCAGCAGGTGGCGGCGGCCAATCTTCAAGCGGGTTTCACTCAGGCCAGCCAGCGCCACAGCCCGGGCATCCGGTGACAGGTCGGCCGCTTCGATCTCGGCCACGGCTGCCGCGTAGTTGTAGGCCCTCAATGGATCATCCCCAGCTTTACCTTGCGGCCGTGCAGCTGGATATGCTCCGCCAGCTTCAGGACCCGGCCCTGTGCCGGCCCGAGGAATCCGCGCTTCTCCTCCTGGGCCTCCTCAAGCTCCACCATCGAGGCAAACCAGGTACCGGCGCGCCAGAAACCGTGCTCTGTGCATTTGTCGGGCAGAGCCAGGAACACGTCGGCCAGCGTCCAGGCAAACAGCTGCTCTGTGCCGTCAACGTCGAGAACCAAATAGTCCCAGATACGGTAACCGTCGATTACCTCAATAACGGGGTCGTAGTCCGGTGGCAGGTATTCAAGGTTTGAGTTATCCGCCATGGCCTGCCCTCCCCTGATTTCTGGCGTGCGCGTCGTGGTCAATGTGGCGCCGGTGATGCTTCAACAGGTACTGAATGAAGTCTGAGTCCGGCTTGCCGGCCTGCTCACTGACAAAGCGGTGCGCCTTACGAAAAATAGCCTTTCTCGCTCTGTCGTCATTCTTCCAGGTAGGCAGCAGAATCGCCTGCCTGCCGTGAATAGTCCTGGTCAATCGGGCGAGTAAAACAACAACGTTCGCCTGTTCTTCACTAAGCTGGTTAAAACCAGGAATTTTGTGCCGGGGCTGGACAGCCTCACGCACCCTTTGAAGTTGCTTCTCAAACCGCTGTAAGTCGCGCATGGCCTGGCCTCTCGTTCAGCTGCTTGGTGATGGCGTCCAGCTGCTCCTGCATTTCCTCCAGCTTCACCGCGACAGCGACACCCTGGGCGGCGGCGATCAGATCCCGCCCCTGATCGGATGACAGCTCACCATCGGCGACCGACTGCAGAATGGACCGGAGCGCGGTGTCCAGGTTGGTGAGGTCCAGATCCACCTGCACCGGCGGCGCCACTGCACGGACTGCGGGAATGCGGCGGGACAGCAGCCACTGTGCCCAACCAT
>Ga0163101_100183_pt1 | contig 14601 bp, 7 predicted proteins | sample TAMARWmetagpilot_2_FD_111548 | JGI IMG/M metagenome (GOLD analysis project Ga0163101, IMG submission 111548) | Phycosphere-associated microbial communities from TAMU algal ponds, Corpus Christi, Texas, USA - TAMU ARW1 11/11 metagenome pilot | ecosystem: Engineered > Artificial ecosystem >...
AAAGGCTTCCTTCGTCCCGAGTATAAGACACTCGTCCCAGGTCATGTTGGCATGTGGATTTTGAGGCGGTCTCCAAACGCTGTGGCTTAGAAAGGTTTTTTCCCCGTAATGAACACATCCCCATGCTCAAGACTTTTCACGGAAATACAGTTCCTCCAGGCGAACACGAGTAAATGACTGGACCAAGTGGTCCTAGAGGAGAACCTCGAATCTATCTTCGCCACCGACAAAATACTACCGTATCGAGGTTTCTCAATGTCAATTAATAGTATATACAAAAGCTCGAACCCAGCAAAAACACGTCCAATAAGTGGAATATTTGTACTTCGTCTTTGTAACGTTTGTGCCGACAAAACATACCTACTTTCTTAGGTCTACTAGTGAACAGTTTATCTCGCTGCATAGGCACATCAAGTCTAGATATCTCTATCTATATTGGTTCCAGAAATGCTGTGACGGATACTATCTGTAAGTTACCATATCATCAAGCGCATGAATTTCTCGAAGATTCACCAACATCGATTTTCGTCACACAGATCGAGCATGGCAATGTTTCGCGTATCCATGTTTAGGGCGTCGATTGTTGGCTTTGTTGGAACTACTGTTGGTATAGTGATCACTCTTTGGAGGACGAGATCAAAAATTAGGCATCGCCGATCGCTCTCGCTGCTCTCAAGCATCAACAAAAAAGATGTTGAGAAATTGCGACTGAAACACTTTGCAAAATCCCTGACCGTCTCCTACGCCAATACTGGGCCACTCATGATCGTTGAGGTATGTTCTCAATGCTATCTACGACCTTGTGGATTCACTTTATCGCCTTGAGTCCTCATCTACGCTCGTATGGGTAGGGTAAAGGCGCGCGCTTGACCGATTCAAACGGTGTGTCGTACCTGGATACGAGAAATAATGTAGCTCACGTCGGACACTGCCATCCTACTGTCGTCCAAGCCGTTCAAACGCAAGTCGCGAAGCTTAACACAAACTCACGCTATTTACATCCTATTATGACGGTTCTCGCGAGTCGGCTTGCCGAGCTTTTGCCGGATCCGTTAGAAGTTGTTTTCTTTTGCAATTCTGGAAGCGAAGCCAACGACTTGGCGCTACGTTTGGCCAAGGCCTACAGCTATGGTCACAGCAACAACACGATAGTTGTCGGTGGCGCATATCACGGTCATACCCTAGGAACGTTGGAGATTTCTCCTTATAAGTATGAGCACGGAACCGAATTTGCGCTCCAAGATTCGCCAGTCAATCAGAGTTCCAATGAGTTTCAGTCACCAGGTCGGCACATTTGGAAAGTTCCATGTCCCGATACGTATCGTGGTAGGCATCGGAATCCAGCTACTGCCGCGGACGACTACGCCGAGTATGTTCAGGAAGCGTGTCAGTATTTTAAGAGAAAAAACGAAAGCGTGCGGGCCTTCATCATCGAAGGCGGCATGAGTGTGGCTGGTGTAATCCTCCCACCGACGGGTTATCTATCTGCTTGTGTCAAGGCTGTGCGGGAGGCCGGTGGTATATACATTGCCGATGAAGTACAAACCGGCTTTGGCCGACTAGGGACGTCACTTTGGGCCTTTCAACATCAGCAACACGACAATCACGGACTCGAAACGGTCATTCCGGATATTGTTACCGTGGGCAAACCCTTTGGTAACGGCATGCCCTTAGCAGCTTTAATTACCAGTCGGAAAGTGGCGGATGCATTTGACGCATGCGGAGTTGAGTACTTTAATACTTTTGGAGGCAATCCGGTTTGCGCCGCTGCTGGTATGGCCGTGCTGGATGTAATGGACTCTGAGCAATTGCAAGCGCATGCTTTAAATGTGGGTTTTTACCTACGTGAAGGACTCGTCAAGTTACGAGAACGGATACATCTGATTGGGGACATTCGCGGGTCGGGTTTGTTCATAGGCGTGGAGCTAGTGTTGGATCAAGCGACGCTGGAACCAGCAACCCTGCAAACGTCGTTTGTGTGCTCCGTTCTAAAAACCAAATACCACATTCTGACCAGCATAGATGGCCCACACAACAACGTTTTGGTGATCAAGCCTCCTCTTTGTTTTAGCGAGCAAGATGCAGATTTCCTTTTGGAGTCGCTTGCCCAGGCCGCCACTGTGGACCTTGCTTCGGGGAGTGACTCCAATGCCTTAAGGAAACAAACTCCAACTTAGACTCCTGTATATGTTTGTTCTTAGAGTAGAGTGTAAAAGCTGCTGTGAAACTACTTTGAGGAATTCTGTCGTCATGGATATGCAATAACTGAGGGAGATGTTCTGGTTCGCAGGAAATGCTCTTCTCGAGCTAGGGCGATTTTCCTACTGTAGCAAGACGAATTTGGAATCGACCGATTCGACCGAAGCGCAGGTCGTCCGTGTGCGTACGAATGCAAATATGACTGTCACATCCTCACCAAGTAAACAAACATGCGTCCGAAGCCACGAAAACGAAGAAGGGCTTCTCAACGGATTATTACGGCTAGGATCTCGATTCCTCGTAGGTTGCGAAGATCCGTATCGATTATCGGAGGAAACAATACAGAATTGTTTATCGTCCAGGATTACTATGCGTCTCACAGCCGGTGCTTCTATTCTTCTGGCGTCTTCTGCTCACGCCTTTACCAACCCTGCCTTTTTTCCTCGCACAGCGACCTTCGCATCGACTAGTTCTTACACCAGTGCTCTGATTTTAAAAATGGGAGTTGACCAGGACGAGTTAAAAAAGCAGGTAGGCTACAAGGCCGTCGATGACTATGTCAAATCCGGAATGGTTGTGGGTTTGGGGACTGGTTCCACCGCATACTATGCTGTGGAACGCGTCGGCGAAAAGCTCAAGTCCGGCGAGCTGAAAGATGTCCTCGCCATTCCTACATCGATTCGGACGAAGGAACAAGCGGAATCTTTAGGCATTCCCCTCGTCACTTTAGACACCCATAGCAAGCTGGACGTGGCGATTGACGGTGCCGACGGAGTTGACCCTGAACTCAATTTGACCAAGGGAGGTGGCGGTGCCCTATTTCGTGAAAAAATTGTCGAGATTTGTGCCGACAAGTTTATCGTGATTGTGGACGAGTCCAAGCTTTGCGACGGACTGGGACCCGGCTTTCCTATTCCGGTGGAAATTTTGCCATTCTGCCACGAACATACTATGCGTGTGATTGGTGAGTTACCTTCGTGCAAGGGATGCAAACCGGTCTTGCGCATGGGTTCATCGACGAACAATCAGGTGGATGGTGATGAAATTGCCATTTCGGACAATGGTAATTACCTCGTGGATTTGCACTTTGAAGATCCTATCAAAGATCCGGCAAAGATGGCTCAGGAACTCAAAAATGTGGTTGGTGTCGTTGAGCACGGTCTTTTTTGCGGCATGTCCACAGCGGTAATCATTGCTGGAGCGGATGGTATCAGTGTCAAAGAAGCGAAGTAACCGCTGTACTACATCTAACACATTAAGGCTATAAATCATCCAACCCTGAAAGCTTCTCCTTTTGACAGAAACTGTGCGTAGATGAGAGGAAGCTGCAAAGAATAGAACACTAGCTCTAGAACAGACAATCACTATTTTACGATTGCGAGCGCCTCAGCTTTACTCACTGGCTGAGTTCAAAAATCCGTTCGCTGTCCGGTATGTTGTCGTTTAAAAGGTTCTTCACGACTTCCATGACATCGGCGACCGACTTGTTCTGAATAGCATTTCGGAAACGGTTTTCGTGTACGCGTACACCGGCCATGTTGTTGATGCGCCTCGTGAGATCGGAGACTTCGGCTTCGGAAATCTTCATATCTTGATCGGTATCACTCCGCAATATGACTGACAAGAGATTCTGCAACACGTTAGCCTTGAGATTGGTTTGCATTTGCGCTAGTATTGATTTGTTCTCTTGCACTTGCTTAGCAAAGGCGTTCACCGACTTTCCTTGTTGCTGCGTAAGGATTTGCAGAGCGTCCTCGACGTCCTTGAGATTGTTCACCGATCCCGTCAGGTGATCAATATTCGACGACAAGCGGTGATTTTCGTCGCTGAACCTATCTACTTCTTCTTGAATGGCTGCGTGTGTTTCTTTCAAGGCCTTGATATCCGTCAAGCGCGTTTGCTGCCAGTACGCGTAGGGACCGACGATGGATGACAGTATGCCGCCCAAAATGACAATGGTGGACTGCTCCACAATCATGGCTGCGAGAGCGGTGACGACACAGGCACCGCCGACGATGCCCATGGTTTTTTCCATGGGCGTGGTTTCTGGAATGGGCTTCAGAAAGCCTTTGCCTGTTTCCGGATTAGGTGGCAGGTTCAGCGGCCCGCCTACCCCGCCCTGACCGGTTTCTACGTCCCCCATGGTCTCCGCCGGCTTGGTCATTTCAACCGCACTCATGAGGCCACAGCAATCCACACAGTCACACTGTGAAATTTATGTTGCTGTGGAATAACTGCAACGGTGGACTGGAAACACTTTTAGAGGTTGGCAATAAGTGTTCCTAATAAGGATGCTACTTCGGATGAATTTGATCGGAAGCGAGGCTGAAGAATCTGGTGCTTATTACTGTTAGGAAAAGACAGACAAGGCTGACACGGACAGTGAATAAAGAAGTACGTAGAGAAAATATACTGTTTCTTGCACCGTAACTCCGGACAAAGACGGCATGTTCTCGCTGTAACTGTATGCATGGACTTTCTGATAGCGGTTTATAATGTCTCATTCGTGACCAAAAGTTCAATACGACACAGTACCCCCACCCTGCTGGAACGCGCCAAAATAGTTTCTCTCAGTCCGTTAACGAAAATCGCATTGACCATGATACTTGAAGCGTACCACACGGTTGCGTCGTAACAACCCATCGCTGTTCCGGAATATTCAAGGACAAACGCCTCAAGGCAACCACTGCGCCAATCGAATCGTGAAGAATTGTAGGACATGACGCAGAAACGCAAGCGCATCGAAGTATCGCCGAACAGTGCGTTCCCCGTGGAGGTCCCCCGAAAAACCACAAGCTCCACTTGGGCGTGCACCGCTTGTACCTTGCTTAACCCCATTCGTCGACGCCGGTGTCAGGCTTGTCAAGCGTTTCCTCCCGTTGATGCACCGGTGATCTTAGGACCCACCGGTACGGCGTCCAATCTGGGGACAGTTGGTACATGGCTGGCGTCCCGACGCCGTAGAAGTCGCACACGCCCGGGAAAGTGTGTCTCCGTTGTGGTTCGAATAAGAGTACACGAAGATGTTAGTGAATTTTCGGGGCGAGAAGCGCAAGTCGACGTGGATTGGTGGAAGACAATATCATCGCAGCGTCGTCGCGTTGAGTTGCAAGGCACAAGCCCGGACCCGCCATTGACAGAAGATCTCGTGGTATTGGCACCATTGGACAATCGGCTCCAGAAATCAGAGGCATTCGCGACACGATTGAACTATGTGGTTGATGACAGTTGCGGGGAGAGCATGCAGTGCGTTTCCAGAAATTCCCTGGAAACAGCGTGTCAAACACCGTCCTGCAACAGAACGTCATCTACTCTAGGTCCATTACGACACCCAGAGTCTTTCATACCGACTGTGCCAGCGACGAGTTCCGTCAATGATCCGGCGACGATCAGTTGTCATTTATCAAAGATCTCACCATCTGGATACATGTGTACGTCAACAAACAAGAAATTGTTTGTGACAACAGACAATTGGCAACTACAAAGTCCCAACGCAGCAGGTCGTCAGCCTTTGCAAAGGATAGAGCGGGTAAGAGCGTCCATCGGCAGCGGTGATTCTGGAATGGATGGGAAAGGTTGTTCTTCTCATGTGCCTTCCGAATCCAGGCGGTTGTTGACCTTGTCTTCTTCCAAAACGGATACGGCTACCGCGTCGAATGAACGACCTAACACGATGCCCTTTGTGCCAACGACGACCGAAAAGGTGATTGATAGCAGCACGGCGCAGAATTTGTCACAGGAAGATCTACTGCCTCTGGGCCAGCATCATAGTGCTTATAACACACGAAGGGAAACTGGAGCCCCAATGAGTCGCACTAAAGATATACATTCTGCTCAAACCACTCCAACGTCACGGCGACACGATCGGGCGAGAGAAAAGCATGCGGTCGATGATAATGGTTTTTTTTATACCCCTGCTACTCAATCGCAAGATCGATGCACCCAGGAGACTCTCAGCCAATATGAATTGGCCTTGTACAGCGAGCCGAACATCTGTGGGCAGGCGGCCAACGGCCATTCCCCTCTACGGGAGCCTTCTGCAAAATCAACAGGAGAAATCACTGCCCCGATTGCGACACCTCCAAAAAATGCTGCGCAAGCAGACCTCCGCATCGTAGAACCAGAAAAGCCGTCCGTTCTATCGCATCGAGACGACTGCTGCCAATCTATAGAAAACATGGTATTGAGACCTTTGCACAAGCCTGTAACGTTTGCCACCGCTGGATCTGGAGCTATCATATCCATAAGTCAGCCGGCTTTGGCTAAAGCCGGCGCACTCCTATCAAGCAGCCCCAGTCACGTGGTGAAAGCGGAAAGGTCGGCGTCGATTCGTTTGCCCCGGCCCGCACAACCATCCCTTAGTGCGGTAGTGTTGCCGCACAATCCGAAAGCTGAAGTCCGCGATATCACGGAAACAAGTGAATCGACTACCCCTCTAGCGTTCACGACGGCAGGTCGAGGTGTTGCACTTCAAATATCTGAGGACTCGCTGAGCACAGCGAACCGAATTCTCGACATAAACCGTGGTAGAACTAACTTTGAGGCGCAACCAACCAAAAAGCGTCGTAGGCCTGATTCCAATATCGGGCAGAATTGTGAATTGAGTCCAACTATATCCGAGTTTTTTTGCAGTGATGGTGGATCAAGACAAGCTGTGACTTTTTCCACGGCTGGGTCCGGTAATGCCATTGAAATACTGTCTTCGTCTTTAGCGAGGGCGGAAAACCTTCTCGAAAATCGAACGACATCTGCGTCGATCAGCGATGTCCACAAAACCACGAATAGCTCCCTGTCAGCACGTACCTCTTACAGAGACGTGGCAGAGGTAGAAAATGGCGAAGAGTCAGCCACACCTACTGTGGCATTTTTGAGTGCCAAATCCGGGAAGAAAATTGCTGTTTCTGCGTCGGCTTTGGCCAAGGCGTCAGAAGTACTAGAGGATTTGCTCGAGCCACAGTCAAAGGGAATGATTCACGGTCGAACGCCAGCGAGCCCCTTATGTCGTTCTCGTCTTTCATGTGGGGTCTTGACAAACAATCGCGATCGTCCTGTTAACTTCCAGTGTTCAAGCGATGCTGAATGGAATGCTCCGGTGGCCATCAACAGCACCAACAGCGGTCAAAGCAATGACAATTGTGCAAACAGCGCGATAATGGTAAATGGTCTGCTTGACTACCGGTCTTCTTTAGACTCAGACACTATCCCCAAAAACTCCGACCATGTCATCTCCGCCTCGCGTGTTTCGCTAGAAGCTCTATCGCCTGGTGAGCTAGCTGCAATTAGGCGCAAAGCCTGTTCAATGCCTGCTCATAGAGCGCACTCTTCTGTGTCAGAAACAACTGCTGCCTCTGGCTCCAGCATTTCCGTTTCTGCATTGTCTTTGGTGCATAGAGAGTACAAAGCACTGAAGGACGAGTTCAACAACGAGGTGGAAACGCCTGCGAGGACGAAAAGGCCCTCTCGTGTCTCTTTCGGGTTGGCGACGGCAGCTAGAACTCGGTTTTCCACATTATGCGCTTCGAGAACCATAGAAGATAAAACAAGTACAGCCATGTTCGCAAGCGCCGGTTCTGGGAAAAACATAATCGTTTCTCTATCCGCCCAAAAAAAGGCGGAGAAGCTACTTGACGCTGGATGCGTGACGGATTTCGACGGTGACGTGCATACACCATCAAAGTCTAAGCGGTCTTCCCGAGTTTCGTTTGGAGCATTGTCAGAAGCCAAGAAACAGCGTGATGCTTACGCGAAAATCCAATCAGATTCGAGATACGAGAGATCCGCGAATACTGCCTCCGGTTGTACTGCTGCCCTCGCGTGGTCCTCGCCACCTTTATCCGGAAACACTGCGTCGAAAGTTATCCAGAAAATCAATAGTGTGAACGCCACACAAGTCCGCTTCGACGGTGACTCTGGTCTTCCCCTTTTCATCTGGACCGCTAATGAAGCCTTTTCTAGCCTTGTCGGCAACGTTCAGGACTACAACAATGCCTTAAGGCATAGAGGATGTGACACGGAAAAAATTTCGGAAAAATGGATTCGAAATCATTCGCGTTGGATTATCTGGAAGCTTGCTTCGATGGAAAGAACATTTTCCCTTCGCTCGAGTAAATCTAGACTTTCTTTCGATCAAGTAAATCAGAAACTCTACAACAGGTTCAATCGAGAAGTTGCGCATGGTTCGAGATCTCCCCTCCGTAAAGTTCTCAATCGGGACATCTCTGCAAACGTCATGATGATTTTAATGGTTAGCCGCATCGTTAATGACGACGATGCGGTATCTTCAGAGAAGCATACATCTGCTACAAAAGTCGTCGTGTTGGAACTTTCAGATGGCTGGTACTCGGTGGAGAGTTCCATTGATGTGCGGCTCAGAGAGCTCGTTGAGCGCAAAACAATACGTGTGGGCACGAAGCTTCTCGTGTCTAATGCAGGACTTCTCGGTGCACCCGACGGCGTAGACCCTCTTGATGCATCGTACGACCCCTTTTCTGCACGAGGAAATCCAATACTTTCTATCCATGCTAATTCTACTCGAATGGCGAGGTGGGACTCAAGGCTTGGCTTTCTTCGCCCCACAACCGTGATGAAAGATTGCGATGGCTTGCTGCTGCTTTCAAAAATATCAGCAATCCTGGAAGGAGGAGGGCAAGTGCCGCTCGTTGATGTACGTATTGTGCGAAGGTACCCGATTATGTTTTTCGACAAGCAAGATGATGGCAACATAGTGAGCCGTAGAGGAAGGGTCTTGAGCGAAAAAGAGGAGAATCGTCGATTGCAAGAGATCGAACTTAGAAAGTCGTGTCTGGTGGATCAGTTCACAATAGCCGCAGAGTTGGATTGTGAACGAGTAAGTCATCCTACTTTTATCCTATGCTTTTCAAATTGTTTCTCATCTCTTCACGCGATTTTTTAGGATGTAGACGAGAATGCCCCGAATTCTTGGAAGCAACTTGTCGCCAATGGTTTGGATCTGACCGCTGCCGATAATGAAATCGATGGTAGTTGCAGAAAGGAAATTCTGGAGTGGAATGAGCGCCGATCTAAACTGATCGCAGACTCTGTGCGTAAACGAGTTGAATTCCAATTGAACGAGAGCCTTTTGATTTCAAAAAGTGTTCCTTTCGTCCGAGTCTTAATTCAAAACGTTAACAATCCTTCCATGGATGAGCAAGCCATGTTGACTCTTTGGAATCCATCAGACGAACAGCTCGGAGCTCTCTCAGAAGGCTCCAAAGTACGGTTGGAGAATCTCACTGTAAAAGACAGTCGTTATGAAGGACTCATCCAGCTCTCCGGCAATCGCTCAACTCGATTGAAGCCCATTATGTCAGCTTCCTACTCAGTTGTTCAAACCGAATTGAATCTGTTTCAAGTACACAAGCTTGCGAAGGACTTATATCGTGGCGCCGTACAATCGTCTAGGCGAGTAAATGTTGTTGGCTGTGTTGTGGGAATGAATTGGCTGGGCCGAACAGAATGTGGCCATCTTTGCATCACTGATCGTTCCGGTCTCGCCCTGCTCATCAAATACGATGATCAAGTGCGGTGTGGGTCTGTTTTTGCTGTGAATCAAGTAGAAAGTGGTCATTTCGGTGAAGCGGTTTTTCGAGATCTCACGTTGCCCGCGTGTGATCTTTTCACATCACAACCTTTTGCAATCTTTACGAGAGATTCCAGCGTTTCTTTTAAGTCGAACGAGCCTTCAATCGGAAAGTTGAGACAATGGTCAAAAGCCGAACGTGGCCGAGCTCGACTCTGTGCTATTTCAAATTCTATAAACGCAGGACTGCCCTTGTTCCAGGGACGAACGGAAAAGACAGCCGTGGGCTACATTGCTGATCTGATTGTTTTGCGAAATCAGCAACTTCTTGTCAAAGTTGACAGTGGCGGATCAAAGCTCCGAACTTGGAGTTTACCACTTGCGCTCGTGACCCGTTTGGTGTCTTTTGATAACGGCTTCTCGAGTGTAGCGCTAAACCCGACAGAAGAGAAGCGAATTTGTCAGTTGAAAAGTTTGGCCCAAGCGTTTCGAGCACGCAGGCGCCTCTTTCGCTTTTCCGTCCTTTCGTTGCGACAGACTCCACGTGAATGCCCTGAGTGCGATTTTCAAATAGTGGAACTGGAACCCATCAAACAGGAATCTTTTCTTTCTCTCTACGTTCGGCTCTGCCGGCAGCAAAGTGTTTCAAGAGTGGATAGCTGAAAGGAGAACATATGGTCCTATTCTTCACAAATCTCATTAAGTTCTTACGTCAGTGCTCGAAATTGCATTCGCAAATGTTGGCATTAAAAGTTGTTGTTCTGTTCACAATATAAGTTCCTTTGCATTTGTTCCTTTCAATTCAAGCAATCCCGTACCCTCGGAATGAACGTGGTGGCTTGCGAAGGGCACTTTTCTCTGCGTCCCAAACTTGATTGTAAAAATAGCGTGAGGGACCGTCCTCAAAATTGGACAAGATTGTCGAAAAGCACTGTGCTGCCGTTTCCCAGTCTCGAAGATAGAAGGCTTGCAATCCCGAATTGAATGTTTGAAAAAAAATTCCATCATAGAACTTCACCCGTATCTGTTTCATCTGCTTGCTCACCCACACATTTGCATTGTACAAAGCTGGGCCAACTGGCAAAATCAACTCTGGGGGACCGCCATCGGCTTCATTTTCTCGTTTGTCTTGATTGCCATTTACTGCGCTTCCAAGAGATCCCAGATTACTGTCGTTCAATTCGTCGCTAGCCCCATCCCAAAATCCGTTAAGAATGTTTCGCCGGCGGTTTCCTTTCTGCAGAACAGGGCGTCTTGAAGAGGAGTTCTTTGATGAAAAATCCCGCTTTGACCTATGGCTTTCCCCCCTGTCAGCTGCTGATTCAGAATCAGAATCCGACACATCAGCTATGGTAGGCTTAGGTTGGTTACGCCACACGGCGGCAATGTCCATGTCAAAGGTAAACAATTCCAACACGGCTAAAAAAGAAAAGAAATCTCGGATTAGGAAATCGAATCACAATCAAATAATACGCCAACTTTGCTCACCATCGTAGTCTGCCTCCTCGTTTTCATCCTCTCGGCCAACCAGTACCTGATCAATCTTTCGACATCGACCACGCGTTTTCGGCTGGAGTAGTCTGTGGAAGCTATCCGATAGCAACATCTGAACTCCATATTTTTTCGTCGATGATTCCAAGAACTCCGCGCGTTCGACTGCTTCCGACACATAGGTCGCATCAATTTTTCGCTGCGATCCTATCGCTCCCTGTACGGCCTTGCCAGCATGAAGCCCGAAGCCCATCTGTACAACAGGCCCATTGCGTTTCGATAGCTTAGCTATGAGGGATCGACGGGCGTGGTCGCTCATGTTCTTAATATAATATTCGTCGTAGTGGAGAGCAACACAGATTTTGACAACCGAAAGTAAGGCTTTGTCCGCCTGGTTCTTGTCCGCCACAAAATTATCATTTCCGCTTCTTGCACGGCCACGCGTGCGCTCGGAGACCATCGTTCCCGAGTCGCCCGATTCATCCAGTATCCAACTCAACAGAAAGGCGTCTCCGATATTTTTGTTTGCCGATCCGCCATACGAATGACATATGGAGTGAACGACCCCTGCTATACGGTTCGTAAAAACGAAAACTTCTTCTTGAAGGCATTCTGTTGCATCAGTGAATTGTCGAATGTCACAGAACAGGAATATGCACGAAACCGTTGAACCTTGGGAGTTCAAATCAAGCATATTTTTGGTTTGACCTCTCTCAAGATTTCTGCGAATGATTTCCACGCCAGCACTGCCAAACCCAACTTTCATCAACGAGCCTATTCGTAGGATAGTAGACATCAAGAACGACGTTTCCATCCCTTTCAATACATCCTTTGTCCATCGTGTGTTTCTCGTTATATTGTTTTCTTCGGCAACGAATTTCTTGTATCGAAGATTGCTCTGATAGCCAAGAGGATCGCGCATGAGCATCCCCAGAAGACGGACCATCCGTTCAATAGGAATTACAACGAGTATCATTACAGGGCCTGCGAACGCAGTAACTCCAAAGAACCAAACCAGCAGAACAAAGATTGTTGATGATAGCGTGATGAGTGCGCTCTCTTGCAGCTCGTCCTTGAAAGAGAACAAGCCAACAGTAGAGTTTCCGCCATTTCGGGTGATCGTAATACGAATGCGTTCCCGACCACGTAGCCTATTAATGTCTTCTCCTTCCAGATCAAACGAACGATTGGTTCCATCCCCGAATTTGTAGTAAAACAGACTAGGCAGACATCGCGACCTTGTCGAGTCGAGTGCACGGTCTGCAAAAAGAGGGTCGGCAGTCTGATTGTGTAGGACAATCATAGCTGTGGGACGCGTGGCATCGCTTTCAGTATAAGTGAATAGAACTGTCACAAGCAGAGCCACCATTATACCCAATGCAACCCGCTGTCCAGTGAGTTCCCGCATCGTTGCTCCAACTTTGATCTTGCTTCGCGAAGGTCCCAATCTTGCCAACGAAGATAGTGGACGATGCGGTATTTCCGCGCCATCGTCCGAAACGGATCGAGTACCCCAACGTTTACCATTGTTATTTTGCAACGCATACTGATTTAAAAAGGATTTTTTCATCAAGGCCTTCTCTACCGGATTGCCAGCAATGACACGGCCTCTCCAAGCTACATCAGTTTCATTCCTTTCGCTCTCTCCTTCTTCAGTGAGATGACGATGAGAAAGGACTGCTCGCCAAGCTCGTTGGATCTTTGTAGCTGCAAGATGTCGTTTGAAGCGCTTAGTATCTCTCTGTACGATACCGAGCGCGTGTGGAAGTCGCTTCCACCAGTTATCGTGTTTTCTAGCTTCTTCGGCTTCTGCCTTGGCTCGAATGGCGGCAAGTACACCTAGTCCAACACCACCCCAGGACGAACGTCGAAGCATGCCATCTTCTGGCCCGTTGGAATCACTTCGGAGAGAGCCACGACTACTAGCATCGAAAGTATCTGTTTCGATGGTTCGACTTAGCCTTCCAAATCCGCATAGACAGGAATTTATCCAGGCACGCGGACGAATCAAATTGTAAAGCCGGTACCAATTGATACGGGATGCTAGTGTTTCAGCTGCAGAGGATCGAAGAAAACGGGCAATGCGTGCAGCCTTGACGACTGCCAACAAAAGGTCCGTATCGGTTTCAATAGGAGCCGCTTGGTTGACATCGGCAAGACCCCTTTCCTAATTGAATGTAGTTGAAACGAAAGAATCTGCTGTCAGCCAAACGATGAATTCCAGCGCCAGCCGAAGTCTCTCTATTTAAGTGAATATAAAATGAACTTACCGGAACACCAAATCGATTCAAAACAATGTGCAATGTCTGCTCAGAAAATTTTGCGGTGTTGACGTAAGAAATTTCAGACAACAGTACCAATGTCGACAAGAGCTCGCAATAAAAAATGAAGGATCCGAAATGGCAGCTATTGCTGCAGCTTCCATGGATCGATTTTTCTTCATGGGGCGCGGAATGACAGCAGTAAAGGTGAATGCTGAAATAATTCGGTTCGACATCTATGCGCATGCCAATATCCACCAAGAAAACCACCAGGACAACAGTGAAAATGCCATCCATATAGGGATCCGCTTCTTTCGGCAAGACCAGCGTCCGAAATTCTGCTCCAAAGAACAAAATTATAGTAAAAACAATCAGCAGTACGCGCCAGAAAGTCGAGGAAACGACACGTACAAAAAACATTTTGCGTTGTTCAGCGCGGATTGTGCCACAACGAAATGAATGACTGAATGTATCGTCATCGGGTGCACCAAGAACGTCGGTGGAACGATTTACTGTAAAGAAAGTACGACCAGCAAAAGATATCCACGATGAGCCTCTACCATCGTTGGCACTCCCACTCAAAGCACCACCGGTGCCACTACTTGATTTCGATCCGCGAGGTGCCGGGGTGGAAATTTCTTGGGGGCGTGCCGAGTCGGCACAATAATCATTCCTCCTACGCCCCATGACACGGTTGAACATACTAATGGTGCGCTTTTGGCTCGAGGTAGAGCTGCGTATGGAATGGGCCGTATCCAAAGAGTCTCGGTGGATATCTCTGTCATTTTGAGGATTCGTAAGACTGGGCGCGGATGATGCGGATACACTCGACTCGTTAGGCAGCGTCGTCAGCTGAGCAAAGCCTTCCGCAGCCAACATTATGGCCACACACGCGTTTTCAATAGAAAATATCGGTACAGAAAATATTTGATGGATCTCACTCAGTAACTATCGAGTACTTTACTTTGACTGAACAGTAAGCTGTGTAATGTCCCGGCCTCCCAACTTCTTGGCGTCTATCGAAAAATTGTTTCCGCGAATTGTCAGCTGTGAACAAGTTGCCGGTACCAACATTTACAGGAAACGCGAACTGACTGGGATACCGGCAGT
>Ga0163101_100186_pt1 | contig 14556 bp, 14 predicted proteins | sample TAMARWmetagpilot_2_FD_111548 | JGI IMG/M metagenome (GOLD analysis project Ga0163101, IMG submission 111548) | Phycosphere-associated microbial communities from TAMU algal ponds, Corpus Christi, Texas, USA - TAMU ARW1 11/11 metagenome pilot | ecosystem: Engineered > Artificial ecosystem >...
TAGTTCTAACTTTAAAAATTATGACTTGAATATTTTAAAATATGGTCTGGAATGAGTCCGTTTCACCTCACAGTGGAGGAATTTTTGAATTGACTGTGAACACTGCCTCACATTCACTGTCTGTCTACCTTGTCCCGCAGTCTTGGCATTCGTGTTTGTGAGTTCCCATGCGACAACGCCATGCAGAGACGCACACTGGCAGCTGCTGCGACATTCAGTTTGAACGGGTTGGTGCGATATTTTTAATCGTTAAAGTCTACGACGTGCTTGTGCCAGGCTTGGAGCATTTGATTTTTCGAAGGCCTGCCTGTTCAATTCACTTCACAAATCGAAGATTGTGAAGGATTATAATCAAAACATATCGAAACCATGGCGCCCAACGACTACAGTGATGAGCTTGAGAGCGAAGAAGAGGACGAAGTTGAAGAAGAAGTCGAGGAACCTGTGAAGAAAAAGCGTTCCGCCAAGAAGTGGAAGGTGTGTATTGGATTCAGAGAACCATTTTGGCGAAGCCGGTCGATAAGAATGGATCAGCCTCCTCTAACTCTTGTTATGCAAATGCTATCATTAGGACCCCAACAAACCGAAGCGTGCCATGAGCGCATTCTTCTTGTTCTCTCAAGGTAACCGCGTGAACGTAAAGGAGGAGTTCCCTGAGGCTTCCTTCGGAGAAGTGGTAAGTCATTTTGGAGATATTCTCAGTGTCAGCGAAAGTTGTTCATGGCGTTTTCAGCGCTCTTTATTGTGTTTTTGGAGTTTATAGATTGGATTTCGTGCCATGGTGTCGATGTTGCGAGTCATGAGTGATGGGGACCCTACGTGTGTAGTTGTGTGCAAAGACAGTGCACCAACAAGTCGCCGTACATCGCGAGATCACCACGGTCAAAGCGCTCAACACGAAGCATCGCGATAGCAACAAAACGCACTGTTTCTTGGCAAAAAACTGTTATCCCTTGCAAATGTGTCACGTTGATTCCAGTACATTTTCTACGTCTCTTCTCTCAAGTGGAAAGTCTACCCAATCGGCGACAGCGGCACGTTCCATGCCAGTCCTTGTTCGTATTACCTTGTTCGTCTGTCTGTGAATCCTTGTCTTTTGTGACTTGTCTGTGCCAATCATTTGACTTCACTTTTATCGCGTTTGGTCGTTTGTGCTTTCATCGATCTTTCATTTTTATACTGGATTCTCACGTAGATTCATGTTTGTGACATTAGGCCCGAATTCTCGCGCGAAAGTACAAGGAGCTTACTGAAAAGGAGATGCGCAAATGGGAAAAGAAAGCCGAACAGGACAAGATCCGTTACCAAGAGGAAATGAAGCACTACGTGCCGGCCGAAGATCCCACCGGCGGCGGTAAGCGCAAGAAGGCCAAGAAGGACCCTAATGCACCCAAGCGAAACATGTCGGCGTACTTCTTGTACTCCATTGAAGTCCGTCCCACCGTCAAGGCGGACAACCCCGAAGCCACCTTTGGAGGAATTGCCCGGCTGATCTCAGAAAAGTTCAAGGCCTTAAGCCCCAAGGAGCGTAAGGTGTGGGATGACAAAGCGATAGCTGATAAAGAGCGTTACACCTCTGAAATGGAGATCTACAAGGAGGGATAAGCGTGGGGACGCTGTTATTCGCAGGCCGATTGTATTTGTTTTACGAAAAAGGATATTTCACAATATAGTATACCATCAAGTATTCCAACACGCCCATCTTCATGTCTATATACTATTAGTAATTATGGAGATTAAACCTCGTCAACTGACGATATTAATCCCCAGCGATTCTAATCATTGTATTCTCGTAGCCCTTGACTCAGAGATGCGAGCTGATACGTGAAAAAGCCCGTGACTAGCAATTTTCAACAAAGATTGGAAATTCATGAGAAAAGGCATGAAAGTCAAATGCAGTAGGTTACCAAGTCACTTACTGGCTGGCAGCTCTAACAGGCCTTGCGCTCGGAACTTTCCGACAATGATGAATAAAATGAATAGGAATGCGAGACGAGCTTGCCCGACGCCATCACCAGGTTCCGGAGCATCGAAAGAGACCACACCGATGCTCTCTACATATTTTCCGAGTCCGTAGGCGTACGCCAGCCCCAAAGACGCACCAAACGCGTAAGAAAAGGCGACAAACGGATTGTCGAAGACCGACCAGAGGCTGCAAAAGATGAAAAATCCAATAAAAGCTGTATCGCTGACCAACGCATTCCGTCGTATAGCAAATTTTTGCTTTTGCTCCGCCCGAATTGCTCGTTCGGTCGCTCCCGACATCTCTCGTATGAGTACTTTTTGCTGCCTCCAAAACTCTTCGTCCTTCTCATCGGCCATGCGCAGCGGTCTAATCGACGTGGCTCGACAATCTGCAAGTACGCCGCCCTGTGCAAGTGACGCGAGTGTTTGCGAACGTGATACGGCCGTAAAAGCGTTTGCTTTCGACAGCGCCGCGACTACAAAGATACTCACGAAAAGAATTCTCATCTTATCATACAACCTTCGATAAGGTAATAACGCCTAGATTGCTCTTTCCTCGTTTGTGTTGGGAAAGATTTTCTATTCCAAGTGATTGTGTCTGTCTCAGTTGGGGCCTGTGAATTACGATAATTTCTGGTAGATTTATTGACTGTGAGATTGATTTGGTAGCTGGTTTTGGGGGGCTGTTTATGCCTATTTGTCATTCTACTGTGACAAACACGTTTATTTTCTTCGTCATTGGTGTTATATATTTGTTGTTGCGCGACAGTATGATAGGAACAGAGATTTGAAACCTAACCCCGAGGTGTACTTTCGACAAGCTACCCCAAAAACAAGAGGCAAACACGCGCATCCATTCCAGAGCGGACCTGACCCACTCACGTCCGGGACCATCAACTTTCTGTTGATTAAAACACACCATCACAACATTGTACATTACGCTGCGTTTGGATGAACGATGGCAGAAACTCCTCTTCTTCACAGTCGGTTAGACGAGATAGGTGCTACCAGCTGCTCGAGTGGCATGAGCGTCGAAGCTTCCAATTCGGATGAATGGGTGCAGGCAATAATTGGTCGCGATTGGGAGATTTTCTGGGGACAATCCAACCCCGACGACCGTAAGGAAAAGGCCACTCCTCCCACTCAGGAAAATATGACAGCTGTAGAACTGGCGGAGACTGGTAGGTCGGCTTTGGATATCCGTCAGCACGGTGCTGAGTTATCTACCACTGTTACACGTACGAACACTGATGCTGCTCAACGCGACGGCGACGCCAATACAGCGGACGTACTTGGTGATACGGAAGGCGAGAATGACGGGTCGGAACATAGCAGATGTCCAAAGGATGAGATGGAATTGGACGAAAGCGATATTGAGCATGAGCCCGATTGGTACGATGCGAGCGTCGTAGCCTTTAACCCTGACGATCAGAGGTTTGACGTTCAGTTTGTTGGCGATGAAGCAATATACCGAATGAAGTTACGTCCCGAGGTGGTTCGTCCGAGCGCCGTATCCTGGGTCAAGAGAACAAAAGCAATTATGCAATTCTCTGAAATTGAAGCCTCCTACGATGCATGGAAGCTTGGGCTACCAAACGATACAAGGTTGCCAAGAGATCGTGAAGAGCTGGCAGCGATCCGAGCTTCCGTAGAAAGAGACTTTAGACCCAAAGACGCAGTCTTCCCGATAGACTTGCCCTTAGACCATATAGAACATGCGGCGGAGCTTGTTGTTCTTATTCGAACGCAGATTTCCTTGAGACGTAAGCTAGTACCAATCGTTTGTGATAGTGATTGTTCCGATGATGAAGGGCCAACCGAGGCATACGTTAACTATCTTGCCTCCTGCTTACATGAGTTGGAAGATTGTTGCCAATGGTTCAACCAATGTTGGACGCTGCATCGCAAAATATTCGGCGTTTTGAATGATAATCACGAGGAGATGACTCGTGTTACCCCCCACTTTTTGGTGAAGGAATGTCTGGAGAGGGGACGCACCATTTTGTGCAACATCTTTAACATGGATCTCTCAGTTGCGGGTTCAAAGCGCAAAAGATTACATTGTATAGAATCGGTGGACTGTAAAGGAACAAGGCGAACTAAGCGCCACAAGAAGAAAACGGTAGCAGACTTGAGAAACAGAGAGGGTGAAGATGATTCCAGCGGTCGCATGTTGGATCAAGAATTGGAACACGTCGATTTACTTTCACCTGAAAAAGTCAAGCGAATGATCCTAAAAATGACAAACGTGTCGCCCTCATGGCTTACACAAATGTTAGGGTCCATGCTTCGGAGTTTATCGGAGAACATTGTCTCGCCATATGTAAAATGGGAGCAACGATGTCAGTTCTATCTTGGAGGGCGACAAACTCTCGATGTCGAGTCAAGCGATGGGGAGACAAGCGGAAAAGAGTCGGATGCAGTTGGCATCGACGACGTTTCTACTCCACCTAACGCACATGCGTATGTCAACTACGAAGATATTGTTGCATCAATTGAGTGCACAAAAAAAGACCGAGTCCTTCAACATATAGACCTCTCCATCATACTGGCCAATTTGTCAGAAAAACTATGTGCTATCGTTGATTTTGAGTCAAGCCTGTGGCACTTGATTCAGTCTGTGTTTAAGGATGAATGTGGAGAGAACGCAAATGACAAGGTCCTGGAGGGGTTGCGAAGCCTCTCTAACACTGCGAAAGCAATTGATTCGCCAGTTAGAAATGTTGAACCGTTTGGACGGAGAGGTTCTCCCCTTAATCGAGAGGTCATAGAGAGTGCGATTTTATATCGATTGTGGTTTCTTGACCTTAACCGCGTTGAGAAGTCTAGGGAACGGGTCGACGTTGTGGATGGTGTAGTTTCTCGGATGTCAAAGCTTCCTTCACTTCCTTCCCGTCTGCGCTGCCCAAGAGGGGAAACAATTGATCCGTCGAAAATGCTGAGCACCGTGGCTCCACGTGTAAAGAAGCTTTCTGAAAACTACATCGACTTCAAACAGTTGTTCAGTAAATACAAATCTATGTTAGAGGATCGCACGCGGAAACCCCATGAGCCCGGTTATCTATTATCAGCGAAGGGAATCCTTGACGCTTTGAACGATCTTCAAAAAATCCAAGTTGTATCAATCGCTGAAGAATTTCTTGCATCTCGACTAGATGTCCTTGCTTGGATGGACAGCGCACAGCGTGTTCTAAACTCGCTATGTCCCTCGTTCGATGACTTGTCCCGAGTTCACGAATTGCTAGTTCGTCTCATGAGTGGACGGTCAGAAACAAGACTTCAAATAACCAAGGGTCTGCTGTTAAATTCTGACATCGAAACGGAGGTCGAGGTTTTTACGAAGGCCGATTTGGACCTGTTTTGCGACTCGATGGTCAAGGATATTGCTTCAATGTATAGAGCATCCGCTTCCTGGAAAGAGAAAGCCGACACCGTTTTAGCAACACTACACAGCTTCGGAAACTGTGAAGTTCGGGAGGCTGGTTCTATGCAGAAGCCTTCTGCGATGGTAGATCTCAAGCGGATTGAAGAACTTGTACGAGAGTATCCGAGTCTCCGGGTCGACGTGGAGATTAGCATTCGTCAGTTACGGGATGTGCTTCAAAATTGTGGTGAATGGTCATCTGCAATCATGTCTTGTCTTTCCGATGATTCGAAGACGTTTGAAGAATACTTAGGCAGCATTCGTAATATAGGCAATCAGACCAGGCCAAAAGGTATCATTATGGATCCAACGAGGCAGGCACTTGATACTCTGGCGGACTTGCTTGAATGGTATACTGGGCTTAAAAAGGAAGCTAACAGCTTTGTAAAGAGATCAGAGCGTTTGGATCTTCTCCTCCACGAAGGATTGCATATCGTTCGAAAATACAGTCAAAACTTTCCTTTGCCGCACTTCGAAGTCGACATAAAGTTGGCGTTGGGCGTGATGGAAATTTCGCGGGGAATAAGCAAGCCGCCGAAGCTTCTAATGCCAGCCAAGATTGAAGCAATTGGCGCTGGTCAGGCTTTACTTGCTCGCATGGTTGACGTGGAACGTGACAAGGTCGAAGAATCACCTATGCTCCTCCTCTTGTCTTTGTTGTGGCAATCAACAGTCGACCACTTTTTAGACAAAACTCCTTCGCAGGAACAGACCCTCCAGCGAGCTTTGGCGTTGAAGACCGTGGATCCTGCACAGTATGCTACTCTGAATCGAAGAGACACTTTGAACATCTCAAGCCAAGGGTTCTACAAACTGGTGCAGGAAGGGATCAAGATGGAAGTGGAGTGTACAAGCGCGCTGATCGAAGCAAAGAGTTTATTACGGGACTTTTTGACTGACCGAAAATCTATCCGTTCTCATCTCGCTCGCCTTAAGGACTCTCTGTCGAATCTGAAGCAACGATCTTCACGTGAAGCTTGCATGAACAGGCTGGTTCTCGATAAATCGCTCGAAATTAAAATGGATCAATGCGTTAAACAATTCAGCTGGCTGGTAAGTTTGTGGTTACTTGGCTTTATTAAACAACTTCAACGAGCTGACTCATGTCTTTTGATTAGGCCCGTGCTTTGGACTACCCTGTCTTTCAATCGCGAGACCATGATGTCGAGATTGATGTTGAACGTCGACTTTCATGGGAAAATCTTGTGAAGCTATACGACAGTATTCCACTGGAGGACGAATCAATGGGAGACTTTGCCTTCGTAGTTTTGTCGGTAAAAGAGTTGTATGACGCAGCAAAATCTTGGCAAGAAGAGATTTCACGTCTTACAATGCTATCCCTGCGAGGGGGTAAACGGAGATCCAATGCCTCCCCTTCGCAACCAAAACTTTCATTGACGGAAAGTCAAGACGACGAATCTTCATGCATGATTGACGTTACGAAGGTGATAGAGCTTTCAGAACACCCGATTCTTGACAAGGTAGTCTTTACTGGTTTTTATATCTGATGTTACACTACAATCTCACATGGGTCTCGCTTTTATGTGACAGATAACCATGCCCCGAGAAGATGCTGTTCGTTGTATGTTGAAAAATACAAAACGGTTTGAGGTAGAGTTGAGTTCGTTTCTTGGAGAAGACCACCCTTGTCCCGACAGGGCCCCCTATCCAGATATGGATTCCCTAGTCGGTGTAAATGGCGAATTTCTTTTATTTAGATTGACAGGTAGCCAACCTTTTCGCTTCTTGAAGTCATCTATATCTTCGATATCTGCGATAGCGAGCAATGTTTTTGCGAACACTCCAGGAATCGCAACCTTTGACTGGATCAAAAAGGCGGTTGAGTGGATCGACTTGCTTTGTGATGTAGTGAAACAACACCCGTCAGTGTTTGAACGAAATGAACAAAGGCTTGGGATAGACTTTACAAGCGCATTAAAACTTTTGAAAGAAGGTGAATCTATCTTCCTTGATGTTCCGGACGACCTGCGAAAAACGCTTAGCAAGCATAAAATATACGTATCGACCAACAAGGAAGGTAGACTTACGGTCAAGTCGAAAAAAGGGGGTGCTCATTACGCGGTCGGAACCACCGCTATTCGTTGGTGTCCTGTATTATTTGAAGCCCTTAAATCGGACGTTGCACGTACCACAACATGGGAAAGTGCAATTAATAGGCTTTCTCTCGAGTTTCTTGAGTTTCGAGATCAGCTTGCAAGTGCAGAGAAGCTGTCGGACATTCATTTACTTCGGTATCATGCATTCCATTACCAGCTTGCCAGACTTGTCAATGAAGGAGCTAGCTTGGTAGTCGCCCCTCCCGACGGAATGGTAGCCTCCTCTCTGAAACTATTGGAAAACCTGCATTCCTTCATTGGTGAAAGCTCGAATGTTAGGGTTGCGTACCAATTTGCTGATGAGAAATTCAATAGCGGACAATCAGTGGTGCAGGACCGAGCACCACTGGTCGAGGCTCTGGTGAGAAGGAAGTCTATCTCTGCAGGTTCTTGCGCTGAGCTGAACAACAATAGTGATAATGGGTCGTTTCGGCAAGCTGGTCGACAGCATTTTGCCACAGCGTTGATGAAAGGGCTGGAACATTTAGGGCTTCAGGTCTCATCTGATGAGTCGAGGACACTCTGCGCTCTGAAAGCAGAGGAGATTGAAAGGGCACTATTTGATCAATTTCAGCGTTTTATTGGTGAGCAAGCCATCTCTCCTGAATACAAAAGGCAGGCAAGAGCAATTAAAGCCGGCATCGCAGATAAAGGCAATGCGAAACTATGCGGAGGTGTACTACAAGGGGATGTTGATCCTGCGATATTAGTCCGAATGTCAGATGACGAGTTAGCCAGTCCGCAGGTCAGGCAAGAACGAGAACACGCCGAAAAGGAAGCGAAGAAAGGTGTTGTGCTGGTTCCACAGTCAGCGGCCGGTCGAATTGTCCAAGGCAATCATCCATCTCAAAATAGTCAGAGCAAGGAGAAGCTGCAATCGCCCTCTGACCTTTCAGCCGTGGACAGCGCCGCATCGAGAGAAGATGCGAGTACCATTGAACGCCAAAAGCATTTGCAATCTACTACGTTTGGTACTTTAGTTAAAGCAATAGTTTCTAGGCAGCCCCCTCCTGCGCCCCCCTCACTTGCCGCCTCTATTGCAGCGTCGCAACTCTCAGAGATGGATACAACGTTTCTGTTAAATTCGTCTGGTGGAGATCGCATTACTTTGTCCTTCGGCGATGGTTCTCGACGATTCCTTGTTGGGTTCTGCGCGGAAGGCGCTGTTGTTGACGGTGTGGATGGTTGCCTTCCAAATACATGGGCGGAGAAAGGGCGCTTAAGAATATCTGAGTTCTCGAAATTTGTCAAAGCAAAGCTAGGAAGCGGGAAGTGGGCCGCAGCCATACTTCGCTTAGTCACGTTTGCCGATAAAGAAGCCAGAGAGTTCAAGAAATTTTATATGGAATACGAGACGAAAGAGCGGATCGCTATGCTTAGTTTGGATGAAACAACCAAGGCTTACCTGGTAACGCCGAAATTTCACGAGCATGTACGCGGAATAAGATTTGAAACGAGTTCAAGTACTTACGCGGTTGTTCTCAAGAGGCGGGAAGAATAGTGCATGGAAATATCAACTTTTAAGCTATAATCATGGACGTATCGACACAGACTATTTGATTGCGAGTCGCATCTTTACATTCATGGCAGCGAGCTCGTTGACGAGATATCGATATACGTACGGGAGTACAATCGGCTCGACAGCTTCGTCGTTTCCATCCATGCGATTGGTCGCCTTAACACATCCGGCGCTTCGACAATAAAGCCGGATCTTCGGTTTATTGATGGCTTCGTTCGCGCTCTGCCCAGTTGTCTGAACAGTGCTCCTCTCTGTGGCCGACATAAGCAAGTCACCGCACCGGCAACACGCGTATGCAACATGTTTGTCGCTGCAATTGAGCAATCGGTCTTGGAGCAGGAAGGCTGTTCCGTGGCTAAGAAGGCTGTCGCGCTCCATTTCGCCAAGCCGGATACCACCACCTTTCTTACGTCCTTTTATGGGCTGTCTTGTAAGTTCGTTTGTTGGCCCGGTGGCTCGGACCTGATATTTGTCTAAAACCATGTGACGAAGCCGCTGGTAATATACCACACCAATATAGAGATCAGCTTGCATCACACAGCCGGAAACCCCACTGTACAGAGGCTCGCTTCCGTAGTAATTATACCCTGCGGCCTGTAGTTGTTCACCGAAATAATCGACTGACACTTTATCCCCTGATTCATGAAACGAAAATGGAGTAGCATTCTGAAAGTTTCCATGCAAAGCCCCACTTTTTCCTGCCATGCTCTCCACCATCATTCCAATGGTCATTCGGCTTGGGAATGCATGAGGGTTGATAATCACGTCAGGGGAGATACCAGATTCACTAAAAGGCATGTCCTCTTGAGGCCATAAAATACTCAAAACTCCCTTTTGACCATGTCGACTCGAAAACTTGTCTCCCAAAACTGGATTTCGTGGAAAGCGCAGCGTAATTGACACCTTGTTGTCAGCTCCTTTCCCACTGTCATTGCCAAGAGCTCGAACGGACTGGACGTACGCTATTTCACGCTCTTTGTGCTTTGCAGCTCTATCCATTCCACTGATGGAATCGACGACACAATACAGAGGATCACCCTCAGTCATACAATCGCCAACCTGTGGTAAACCGTCGTCTTGTAAACTTGGATACATGACTTTATCGAATTTCACTTTATTCGAAAACTTCATGCGCACATCTTCTCCTGATGACGACGCTCCTGTCATTTTGGCCTCCTCTTGGAGGCTTACATCAATCGTTTTGTAAACGGAAGCATGTGCAAATCCTCGTTCCACCGAAGACTTGTTCAGAATAACGCTATCCTCCATATCAAAGCCAGTATAACTCAAAACGGCTGCACAAATTAGGAAGGTTTGAGGAAAAACTATTTTTGCAGACCCGATGTAAAAGAGAAGTGACAAGTAACTCACCAACCACCGCATTTGTCCCGTTCGGATATTCATCCATTTTATATTCTCCATGAATACTAGTCTGAACCACTGGAGCTTGAGGTGTTTGAAGCCGATATAATTTGTTGTCTGGTCTGTATGGGAGAGAGTGGGCGGGAGTTCCCATCGTTTGCTTCCCCATTTGACACTGATACATGTTTCGTGGCGATTGGTTTTGATCTGAAAAAGGCGTCAGATTGGCAATCAAACTCAGCATATTGGTAGGGTCGAGTTCTTGGTGTGTAGTGATTCCTTCTCGAATATCTTCGTCAAGGCAAGCAATATCCATATAACCTTGCTCCAATGGACCTATGAACTCCGTGTGACCGGAAGCACGGTTCAAAACAGGACGCACAAGTCGAGCCGCACACGTGAATAGATAAAGCCCAGGATACGGAGCACCGGGATTTCCCGGGGGAACAAGACCAACTTCAAGAGTTGGTGGGACAACTGGAGGATTGTCGACCTTCAGCTTTCTCAAATGAGCAGCGATAATCTTGAGAACAGAGGGACTAGCTCCACCTACGATGCGCCCATCGATGCTCACCGGTAAATGTAAGTGAGTCGATCCAATTCGTCCGTCTCCATTTCGGCTACCTGCTCCACACGGCGTTACTCCTAGAGACAGCAGAAGGTCATCGAGATCGATCATACCCTTGGCATCCAGCCGGGAGGGATATGCCATAACCTTGCTTTTCAGAGCCAAGTGACTAAGTAGACCGCAAGGCCCGCCATCAGGAGTGTGCACTGGGCACAGAAATCCCCACTGATCTGGCAACAGTTTCCGAACCGCTGTTGTCTTCATTTCCATAAAAAACTGCCCACGATGCACGGAGCGAAAGTGCGCACAATATCGTAAAAAATTCAATCTTTCGGCTACAATAGTGTAGCCCGAAACTTGCATTAAATCCAAACCAGAAGTCGACACGATGTTTCCAGTCGACAGGAAGTGCTGCACTTTCTTCCCGATCCCTCCGGACGCCTTACCAGCGTGTCGATCCACCATTTTCCCCCAGTACTTGGCGTCAGTTAGCTTTGCTGAAGTTCGCGCGAAGTCCTTCCGGAGATCACTCAAGAGAGCGAGACGCAAGCTTGACAAAAATTCCTCAAACTTTTCTTTTATGAAGGTACACATCAAATGACCGGGAAGCAGAATTTCTTGGTTCTGCAGAGAATCCGCGTTGTCCACACCACAATCTCCAGCCGCAAAAGCATAAAGTTTGCGAAGCATCAACAACAAACACTCTAGTTTGTCTCTATACGTCGGTAGATGAATCAAGACGAAGCGCCGAATAATGTGATGACCAATCTCGACGTCGCTAGTTGTTTCGGCTTTTTGACTGAGTCGACGGAATCTTGTGCCAATGAATGCCAGGCACTCATCCGGAGTGTTCAAAGATCCAAAACGCGCCCTTGCGTCTTGTAATAGCAGTCCGGCCCGGGCGACCAAGAACGTATTCGATTGATCACCTTGCACGATCCGCTCGTACAATTCCTCGTCGGTAATGCCCATTCCGGTACCACCGGCTGCCACGTCGGCTGCTACCGTTTGCGACTCGGATCCGCTCAGAGCACGCAGAATGAGAATAGCGGGAATGAGAAACTCTTGCTTTTTAGCAACAAACTTGAGGTTGGCGCCACCGGTCGTCAAGTAGTGGACCGTGTTGGTAATAGCGCTCATGTCCCCGTTATGACGAGCGCATCGCATGGCCACGCCCAAATCTGTATACGTATTGCCCCGGTTTTTGTAGCTGGAGCGTTGAATAGCCGTGGCATGATTCCGGCGGGGGACTTGAAGCAAGCGGACGCAACGCTCGATGCCACCAACGATAAAGTAGCCACCGAACTCATTATCCTTTTTGTGAGAAAAAAATAGTCTGGGGTAAGATCTCTACTTGCCGGCATTGTTTGCAACCCGCCATTTCGATTTGCGTGTACCTACCTCTTCTTTCAGTTTCACCAGCTGTTTCGGAGTGGTTCCTTCCAAATGACAACCTTTACTCATGACCATGATTGGCATGTCTCCAAAGGTTTTGTTCAATCGGACGGGTCGGGAGGGGAAATCTACGCCATTTCGACGCTGTATCATGCGGTAGCAAAAGGTTGCCGAGATCTCTCCGGCATACACGAGCTTCCGTTCCCGGCATTCACGTGGCAAGAGTTTCTGAGACCGTTCCCCGGGGGCTTTGGCCGGTTTGGCAATCTGGGCGTGTTCGACCCAGAATTCGACCGAACTCGTTTCATTCCAATCAATCTGGACCGGATTGTCGCGTAATTTCTGTGGATCGACAATATTGAATTCCGCCGGTTCGATATCTTGGACCCCCCGGGCCAATCCCTGCTCCCAGAAGTAGTCGAAACTGTCCACGTGCGGGGCAGTCAATGTTCGTAAACGCTGCAAGTCTTCCGGCGTAGTGAGGTGCCCGCTCCGAAACGACGGACACGTTTCGACCCGTTCCTTGGGCTCAGTGGGAGCCATCGGAGGCCGAGTGACCTTGGTCGGACTCTTGGGATTGGCCATGCTGGTGCCAGGTCTAATCCACTGGAACGGAAACGGTGTGATGGGGTACAGGAAACACCAGTGAGCTTTGTTACTGACAGTGATAGTCTTGGTTGTCGATGTTTTTTTTGTTTTCGTGGCAGACGACCGACGGATACATTGTACAGTGGATGATGGCAGTTTCGGTCGCAAGCAGACGTATGTAGATCGAATTGCAAGTCACGAATTCGACGGTCCACAAGGGAATGGAAAGGGGCAGACGTGACGTGACGTAGGCATCCGGGACATTGCTTCCGCATCTGTTCGTTGTCGGGACGGCGCGCAGACACTCTCACGATCTTTCGGGGTGCTCTTCAACAAGTGATCCTTCCTGACGTCTTCCATCTCGACGGCAAAATCGTGCCCGTCCTTACGGCAAGGGTAGTTCGTGCTGGTTATCCTGTATGTACACCCAGTGGTACCGTACCGTGCCAGGGCTCTCTCGTTGCTCGGTGTGGTGTCGAGGTATCCAACCTTTCCCCTCGCCTTCCATACATATAACGCTTGTTCCCGGACCATGAAGTTCGCCATCCTCGCCTCCATGCTCAGCGCTGCTGCAGCTTTTGCGCCTGCTTCTCAGGGAGGTATGTACGGTACAATCCGTGAGACGCCATGGATGCCCGCATCCCTTTTGCTTGAATCGATAAAGCCTTTTTCTCACTCTAGCGAAATCTCTGGATTTTACTCCCTCCGAATTCTCGTTTTCTTCGGACAGCTGGCAAGGCTAGCGTCGCCTTGAATGCGGAAAAGAGCCCCGCCATGCCTTTCCTCCCTTACCCGGAGAACCTCAAGGGATACATTGGTGACGACATTGGCTTTGATCCTCTCGGATTTTCCGACTACTTCCCGATGGACTACCTCCGCGAGAGTGAAATCAAACACGGCCGTATCTGCATGTTGGCCGTTGTCGGTTACATCGCCACGGATCTAGGCATTATTGTGCACCCCTACGGATCGGGTCTGACGTCCGCCACCGCACACGACGCACTTTTGGAAAAGGGCGTCATGGGCAACGCCTTGATCTGGATCGGAGCCTTGGAAATGGTCTCCTACATTGCCACGGCCGAAATGTTGCAGGGATCGGGACGGGAACCCGGCTACTTTGGCTTCGGAACCAAGTACCTAGACGGAAAGTCCGCGGAACAGATCAAGAAGATCAAATACCAGGAAATCATGAACGGACGTCTAGCCATGCTGGCCTTTGGCGGTATGGTCACCCAATCCGTTCTTTACGACAAGGGATTTCCCTACTTTTAAGTGATTCCGCAACGATACACTACTCTCATTTTACGACGTTCGGAAATGATATTCTAATTGTTAGCTCGTAGTGCGGAATGACAAAGCCCTGGGCTTGGTTTCCTGTAGGAATCGAACATTTTGAATAGAGGGAGGACGATAAGGAGGGAATGTTTGGTTGGTCAGCATGAATTCCTATATCAGAATATTGACTTTCCAACGGTAGTAGTGTAGTAAGTAGTAGCACTGTTTCTCTTGGTGCACACGTTCCTTTTCTAGAATATATCATCTACCTAGCAATTGGGAAGGAACGATGCAACAGCGAAAAACCATCCTATTGGGGACACATCACTCCCACACCCTTACA
>Ga0163101_100189_pt1 | contig 14420 bp, 7 predicted proteins | sample TAMARWmetagpilot_2_FD_111548 | JGI IMG/M metagenome (GOLD analysis project Ga0163101, IMG submission 111548) | Phycosphere-associated microbial communities from TAMU algal ponds, Corpus Christi, Texas, USA - TAMU ARW1 11/11 metagenome pilot | ecosystem: Engineered > Artificial ecosystem >...
AAAGAAACTTTTATGTTTTGTATGGTCGCTGCACATAGGGTACTACTAGGGCTACAGAGTGGGTATCTATGTAAATTGTAGAATGCTCGCTATCTTGGAAAGTCAAACTACCTACTAGTTGTATTCTAAGAGAGGTAGGCTATCTTTAAGCTCAACTACGTATCATTGTGCTCACTTGACAATCATTTATTTCGGCAAGCGGAGGATTTTCTAATCAGAGGAGTTCGATACTGTTTTGGGGTTTTTCCATCAAAATGGCCTTGGCTCAGGAAACAATTTCCTTGTGAAAGTCATTGCGCTGAGAGTAGCCTGGGACTGAGAGATGGTTGTAGGTCACACTCCAACTCGGATTCAAGTACAACGTGGTGGAAAGCGGATTCAAATTCAAAGAATCTAGAGCTGCTACAAACTGAGCTGCCAAAAACGGTGTACCTAAAAGTCTCGGTAAGAATGGGCCAAGAGAGCATCATGTACTCCCGCTAGGACCCATGTATCTTCATCACTCTACACGTAGAGAATTGATTGTCATCATTGTCATTATGTCAGCGTACCATCGGATAAGCAGTTCGCCGGTTTAGGAGTCATTAACAGTAAGCCAGCAGCACTACTGCCTAGATTTCGTCGTACATCGAATCGCTCTCCAATGTAGCCGGTGTAGGCGGTTGCAAATGGAGTTGGCGATGCGGAATGGATACACCTTGCGTTGTGCAAATCTTCCTTTTCGACGGCTGTCAGTTCCTCCAAAATGCTCTCGGAATAGACAAACAAAATGGAGACGAACCCCCCATACAGGAGCGTTAGGAAGAGGCACGCTATGCTGAAGGCCGTCGACGACCGTGCGACCGCTGAAGCGGTTGCTACGCCATCTCGTTTCCGTCCTTCTCCTTCTCCGCATCGGTCACGAATCTAAGGCAGAAAGACGAAAAATATATGTCAGAGACGTCCAAAGGAAAGTCAAAAAGTGCTCTTTACCCGGATGAAAATTACCTCGAATTCTCCGAACAGAATGGCACATATGAAGGTCAGATTCGCGAACATAAAAACGGTTCCGATGAAACTGCCCAGGGACAGTGCGTTTGTTTGGTGTACCTTTGTGGAGCAGCAACTGTAATACCGTCCTGTGGGCGACTGCCATCCCAGAATGACAGTCCCGAAAATTGAGATTAGAGTAGCCAGAACAGCTGTCCAGAGAGCCGCTACAGCCATGCCTCGACTCGTCACTGCCACTTTTGGATCGCTCGCGTCTTGATCGTTCGTATTCTGGTTTCGGTTGGAATAGGAGTCGCCTTCTTGTACCCCAGCAAATGTAAAGATGAGAGCAACTATGAAAGCTAATACTGTCATTACTGTTACAAGCGACCATAGCGAAGCCAGAAGGCCCCTTTGGGACGACACTCCTCGTTTGAGAGATGAAGCCTTGGCCATGATGGTAATCGATGTGGTTTCAATAGTCGATTTCGAGAGCTGCTTTTCATGAAACGCTCTCTGTCAGTCTCAATTTTACCAGCTGTTACACGATTTGCCTCTATAAATAGATAAAATTTGAGAAAATACGCTAAAGGGGATGGAAAAGGTGAAAAACTCCCTAAAGGGGACAGAACGTGTTTGCTGTAAGTAGCTTCATTTGGCGCCAGTATATTATTATATTTTCGAACTATTTAAACTAATTACCAAAAATTTGTGGCGGATTCCAATGTATATATCGCAGCGCGTCCGATGGAGATCTCAGGGCAACCTATCTGCCACCACTAACGAACCAAGTTTGTACAGTATATTCTATCAATGACTATACAACGAGTAGTAGTTTGATTTGTTTGGCCTCTTTCAAAACGCGATAGACGGCCTTGATAACAGGCAATCCGGCAAAGTAGCGACGTAGTCTTTCGACATCCCGATAAAACCCCTTTTGTTGAGAAGGGTCCTGCTCCCAGGTTTTGATCAGATCCGATTCGTACGTCATGGAATCCAAGGATTGGATTGGATCTTTTCGCGTTGGAATGCAATGCGCAGTTGTCGGGGGGATGTTGTTGTAGCCCAAGATTGCTTCGTTTTCCACGTCGACGTCTTCCAGGTCGGACGAGACGCGTTGTTGTATCATGGCGTACCTGCGAGGGTAATGCGGGACAAGTGCAGGACCAAAGGCCTGCACTGGTTGTAGCAGCGACTGCTGGAATACGTTTCCAACCAGCACTTGCTGTACGCACCCGTCACAAATTTTTGGCATGTACTTTAAATAGTTTGAACAATTAACAATATACTGGCACCAAATGAAGCTACTTAGGTGAACACGTTCTGTCCCCTTTAGGGATTTTTTCACCTTTTTCCATCCCCTTTAGCGTATTTTCTCATAAAATTTTGGTGATCAATTTGTTAGTCCGAATTTTACATAACTGGTAACAAAGTCCGTTCGCCCTTGGCTTTTGCAGTTAGCACAAGTAACTAGGAGGATGTATCTAATTTCATCTTTCCTTAATATTATTTATTATTTATTGTAAGATAGTGCGCCAGTTGAAACGGTGTTGTTTTTCTTTGAGAAAATTCGCTCAAGGGGATGGGAAAAGCGGAAAACTTTTAATAGGGGACAGCACGTTTTCAATATAAATAGCTTTACACTGCACCCTTTTATAAGACGTATTATATAAATCAAGCTTTTTAACGGATTCCAACGTTTCAGGTAAAGATACTTATCAGGGGGTTCCAATGAGAGAGGTTGCCCTGCCTGCACGAAGGAAACAAGTTTGAACTTGAAAAACCAAATTGACGACTTCACTCTTTCTACCGCAAAGGACGAAAGTTTACAGAAGCAAATGCACAACAATATCCGGGGTACACTATGAAGTCGTTGGCTTTTGTTGCCTTGGCAACAAGAGCACCTGACAGTGAATTCAATAACAACATCAGCGATGCAGATATTTAATTGGATCCTGCATGTATCACATTATAAACATTGTTTGTTCCGGCTTTCAAGATGAGAGGGAGACAAAGTATGAGGGGGAGTGTGTGTGCTGCTGTCTTCTGTCTTGACCGTAACGGAGACAATTTTCAGTTACTTTGAACAGTATAGAAAGCTTCCAGTAACACACTTTTTTTCTCTTGATTGGTCAAGTTTCGCAGTGTGAATGAACCCTTCCCCTGGGTCTCGCCCTGTAAAAATTTTACCTGTAGGGCTTCCCGTGTCGTGCAGACTTGAGAACAAGAGCGCTGATTTCCACCGAACTGCTGATGCAACACCCAACGGTGTGTGTTCATTCTGTGTTTATTTGTTCATCTTTGCATTGAAAAAAAGCAATGCCTGTTCATTCACTGCATGTATTCGACCGCAAAGGCAAGACTCTTTTTACCAAGTGCTACGCCCAGAATAAGGCCAACAAAATGGAAGACGGAGAGCAACTTTCTGAAAAACGAAAACTAGTCTTTGGGATGCTGTTTTCTCTGAAAGAAGTTGCTGCGAGCCTTTCGCCATCTTCAATCAAAGATAACGGAGTCCACTCTGTACAGACTGGTGCCAGTACCTGCTATTGCCTCGAAACGGCCAGTGGCCTAAGATTTGCCCTATACATAACCGACGATGCTGACAAGGCACATGCCAGATCCATTCGCAAAGCAATGCAGCATGCGTACAACGATATCTGGATCCAGTCGGTTGTTAGATCTCCTCTATATAATCCCGTGACACCAAATGTACAGGCGACTAATTTTGAAACGAATCTTGACGCCTTTTTGGTATCGCAGTCTTGGTATCGATGAGGTATTTTTCGGATCCAGTAGAACGGTTTTGCAACTAACTATAAAGACTAGATAGTTCAGACTGCAAAGGGAATGGGTTTTTGAAAAGCATTTGGATATTTAGGTACTGGCTTTTTGTTTATGTATTCTTGGAGAGCAATGGGACACGTTTTCGAATATAGCGTTCATGCAAGAAGATTGAGATAATCAGTCTATAACCAAGCCAGATTTCGTCGTCCAGTGTAGGGCTATAAAGAGAGAGAAACCAATCAGTAGAACCGTGCCTTTCTCTTTCGAGAGCCTACAGGCTCATGGGATTGATCTAGGTCAACTGATCTTCGTTGCAGTCAAACTTAGTTGGCCAGCTGCCGATCCGTCTCGGAAATCATTTTTATCCAATCTCCAAGCCCGTTGTCCCCCCTTCTTGACACAAAAATCCTCGGGAATACCGCTAACACCCAAACTCCCTATACACAACGATTCCCTGAGCTTACAGGACTTTAGGGCGTGGGCCAAACGAGAGTGTGGAACACAATGTTTCCAAATCAATGATCTTTAGTAAACAAGGTCACAAGCTTATTGCCGCCTTGAAAAAATCAATTCCTTGTGGCGGGTGCCTGTTTTGCTGTGTGACCTCCATCAATTCACTACATGGCCGTTGCAAGATTGCGGTTGCAGAATCCTTTACCGACATACCGACCCACCACCTGATTACCTCTCCTACCTTCCAAACCTTTTTCGTTGCTTGATATCCGTTTGGGTAAGTTCCGCTTATGCTTCGTCGGTGACTGTGGTCGTGAGAGTCTTCTCAGTTGGTTACTGGCATAGTTTCAGCTTTGGACTTATGGATATTGGAGCCCTACTTGATCGTTCTCGCGCGGGCTCGTCTGCCGTCGTACCACTCTCGTTAACATAAATACCGGTATACCTGGCAAAGATGTGAGATACATTAGGGATAACGCTTCGTGGTTTACTGTCAATTCCATAGGATAACCTCAGAAAAATCGTCTGTCTTTCATTTGTCTTTCTCGAAATCTCAGTCAGCACGGTTTTCCAGTTACCTCGACAACGTGCTCGACCATGCTTTTTGGCTTCCATTATCAGCAGGATATCGCGCACGGATTGTGAGTTTAACTTTCAGCTGTCCCACACGGCTTACTGATCCAAGCCTGGTTGATACCGTTGAATACCCGCTGTTGTCTTTCTAAGTCGATCTTTCTTCCTCCACGTTGATGTCGTACGATTACGATGCACTCTGTCGAGAGTTTGCACAGCACCGAAAGGCCTCAATGGTGACGGAGAACGTGATAGAGCGCTCGGGTCATTTGCAAAAGGCAGTCCAGGCCTTGGAAACTCTTTCATCTTGCTGTCCCATGACACCTGCGCTTTGGATACAATACGCCAGCACTGCTGCGGAATGGATTTCACAAGCGTTGTTACGACAGGAGGATTCGAGTGACGCAGATTCGAGAATCAATAAAGAATCTCTCCAAACGCGTTTACAGACTCTGGAATTGGGCTTACAAGAATTTCCCGGATACGTTTTGTTGCATTTACATTATATAGAGCTCTTGATGCACAAAAACGCATGTACTGATGCGCCCAAGATCGAATCGGCGCTGCGGACGGCGATTGCACAAGTAGGAGGGGGTTCTCACCGGAACGAGGGTAGCTGGGTCGTGCAGCTCTACAATCATCTTGCGACCTTCTTGGTCAAGCAAAATCGAGTGAAAGAGGCGTTGCAGTGTTTTGTACAACGCGCCCGAATTCCCATGAAAGATGTGAACGATGAGATTGCCAGTGACTACAGAGGATTTTGCGAGAATCACGGCCTTACTCCTTCTACCAAGCACTTGGAACAAATGGAGCAGGGCCGGCGACTAGAAGCCAAACTTTTTAATCGGTATATAACGCTGGAGGACGAAATTGATGCAGTCATGCATAGCCAGGGGATTCTTCCGAGGTATGATGTTGGTGTAGACAAACTCGACTGGAAGATTATGCTTCACACGGATCGCTACGGAATGGGATTGGGAGGGGCAGACGTGGCAACCGCATTTGTCAAATATGCTCTCGAGTGTTCAAATATCTTCAAAAGCGCCGCTCGGCAAGTAGACGAGGACGACCAGGACCTAGAAATAGAAGAAATGCGTCGCCATATTTCTGGCCTGGCCTCGGCAGTATTTGAGCGCGGTGTGGCCGAATGTCCGACCGTCGACTCTTTGTGGCTTTCCTATATTCGCTTCTTGACGGAACAAGACAACGGAGATTCTCTGTCCCTGCTACCAAGCGTTTCTCAACGGGCCGTACGCAATTGTCCATACAGCCAGGCTTTGGCTTGTCAACAAATGGACAACGTATTACTCTTGGCTGACAAGGGTCTTATTGTTTTTGATCCCGATGCACTAATGGAACAGGTGCAGACAGCACTAGACACAAAATTTCTTCCAAATCCAGTACAGTTTTTGGAGCTCTACCTTTGTGTTATTCGTATCGTCAAGCGGCGCATGCTAAGTATCTTGTCTGGTGTGGCTGTAACTGAACAAAGTGGCAAGGCGGTACTACGGTATGACGAGGCGGAGCCTATCCTAAAGTCAAGCAATGCGAGATCTCCAAAACTTGACGGAAAGATAGACGGGGTGCTACAAGAAGTCCAGGACTTATGCGAGGACTTGACAGACATGTACGAACATATCGAACAAAAAATGAGGAAAGTTCTGGGAAAATGGTCAGAAGGCCGATCACTCTTGTGGTTGGAGCGAGCATATACGGAAAAATATTTCTTGAACCCGCTGCGTCGCATTTTTGAAGGCTCTGGTGATTCCTCCAGATCTACAGAAGACCTAGAAATGCTGCTATTGTGCGAGAAGCCAGTTCGGTCTCATAGTCCGCCCCATCCTGACTTGTACTTGCGCTACATCGAACAATACTTGTTGAGCTATCCTGTTGTGAACGCGACTGATGTCCTTCATCGTTTGAGACGTACTCGTTGGCTGTACCAAAAGGCCATTGTGGGGGTCGGAAGGAGCAAGGAATCAAAGCCCGTTCCTTCCTTGGTGATACCAGATTTCGATAGCGCGTTCGCACATTTAAGTCATCACTGGCTAGAGTTTGAACAGATGTTCGGGTCTCGAAGTTCGGTGGCTGAAGCGCACAAGGCAATTGCACGAAAGATGCACAAACTTGGTGATAACGTTTCACATCCTTCATCGGACCCCTTGCGAGAAAGGAGGAGTGATGCTCCATCTTCTATGAATGTGCATATGGTGCAAGGTCCCGATCGAAAACGAAAAGTACATATTGATTCTGATGATTTTGAAGGGAAAAGAATTCGTACAAAAACAGATTGGGTAGATCGAGACATTACGACTGATGATGACCGCTATGTCGATCCGGGGCAATCAAAAAATGCTAAAAAGCCAAACCAGGATTTTAAATATCATCCTTTTTCTGTCCGTGTATCTGGATTAAGTGAGAAAACAGACGATATGGATCTGGTGGATGTTTTCCGGCCTAAGTGTGGTGAAGTAGTTCATGCGAGAATCATCCGAGAGAAGGAAATTCGTCACAGCTTGAAGGGAAAATCAAAAGGATGGGGATTGATACAGTTTGAAGATAGAGAATCGACCGAGAAAGCCCTGGCATTGGACGGTATTATCGGTATACACGAAAAACTTGTTGTGATTGAGCGATCTTACATGCCTGCGGTAATGATTGTGCCGCCCGGAATGCACAGAGTTCAACCCAAGGGGGAGGGAAAGAGCTCAAAAATAAACGAAAGGCGCAAGGAACGAGAGCAAAAAACGACGCGATCCACAAAGTCAGGATCTGGCCCTGTATTAGGCCCCTTATCGGAAGATTCCTTCAATCCTCTGCAATTTCGACCCCGCGGCATTCAGGCAAAACCACGGTCGAAAGTAAGTGTAGACTTGCAATAGCAAGGCAAGTGCGCAATAGGTCACTATCACTTCGACTTGGGTAAAGCCTCTGCCACAGTGGCGTTATTTCCGACACACCACTGTCGCCAGAATATTCTTTGAAGTGGATACTACCATTACATTGAACTTTTAAACAAGCTTATCTGCAAAGTCTTTGCAATAGTCATCGAACCCTTATTACTGTTTATATCAATAAAAAAATTGCACTCACTTGCAACGCTATTCACTGTCAGCTTGCAAAACAATTCAGGTCATGCTCTCAAACACAACCTCAATGGTTTTGTTTAGTCATCAGTCATCACCACCTCCTCGAGCTGCGATGGCAGCTAACAGCCCTCCGCGACCACCTCCGCCTCCCCTTCCTTGAATCGCGCTGAGTAGCCCCCCTCGCCCACCATCAGCTGATGGCGGTCCTCCCTCTGTTTTGCTCTGAATAGCAGCAAGTAAACCACCTCTTCCACCACCGCCTCCTCTACCGCGTCCTGATATTGCACCTAATAGGTCTCCTCTGCCTCCACCCCCACGCCCTCGTCCTGATATTGCACCTAGTAGGTCCCCGCGGCCTCCACCCCCACGCCCTCGTCCTGATATTGCACCCAGTAGGTCCCCCCGGCCTCCACGCCCACGACCTCGTCCTGATATTGCACCTAGCAGATTTCCTCGACCTCCGTCCCCTCGACCTCTGCCTGACAGGGCGTCCAAAAGACCACCACGTCCACCCCCGCTAGTTATCGAGGACGGGCCAGCGGATAATACAGGTTCATCCGGTGGAATTTCTTCTTCTTTCGGCTTCATCTTTTCCTGGGCTTCTTTCTTCAGCTCACTGTTGATCCTCAGCTTCCTGGATCGTTCAGGTCGCTTCACTTGAAGGCTTTCAAGTGTGGCAAGATTACGCTCATGAAGTTCCGTTAGTACATTTTCTAGCAGCTCAACCGTCTTCTCGATTCTTGTATCTCTTGCCTTTATCTCCTTCATTCTATCCTTGATGAACGAGAAGAGCTCACGTGAACACTCTATGACTTCTTCGGAAAGCCCACATTCAATAAAACTACGAATGTCAGGACTGTCCCCACCGGCCTTCCGTTTTCCTGACATCTGCATACCAGAACGTTGAGCAAAATCAAGAAATGCTAACTTATGCTCGTTCAAAGCCTCAGTAAAATTGGCCAGCTCCTTAGCATGGTCTGCTTCGATGATATTTTCACCCTTATCCAAAATGAATTCAATCCATCGAATCGTATGATTCTCCATTTTGTCCATGGACTCGTCCATAGCCTCGCAGCTGCCATTTGCTTTCGAAACCTGTAAAAGTTTGCCTTTGTAGTGCTTTTTGAGAAGTTCAGCTCGTTCGTTTGCTTTCTTTTCTCGTGCAAGCTCCAAAGCCTCTTGCATCGCTTTCGCCCCCGGATCATCCGTGTCCGCCTTGCGCACATCCGAATGCTCATACTCGTCTTCTTCGGTGAATCCGTAGTCACCATCATAGTCGATCACCTTGTCAGCCTTCAATGGACACTGCTTGCCAATCAAAGGACAGCCTGTATCAGGATTTTCTCTTGTTGCATACGGATGGCTTCCAGGCGGACCATATTGGTCAACGTGCCTTTGATACGGTGCGAGATTTTCTTTGAAATTGTTCTTCATCATCTTGAACCAAGTCCATTTACGCTCAGTCATTTTCTCCGCTTTGTTCTTCTCCCATTTCGGTCCGATTGGTTTTAAATGAAGGTACAGCGCTCGACGCTCCGTGAGCGTTAGACCTGTAACTCGAAAACCTTCCACTGTTGCTGGATGCATTCTTTCGATATCATCAGGGTTAAGACGTAGGCATTGCAAAATGTTTGTCCGCTTGAACTTCTTGGCGATAGCGTTTGGTAAAAACTTGCCGTTGGGCGTCGGTGTATTTGTCAACTCCGCTTCACTCATGTTCCGAATCATTACAGGCATATGCCGGCGAACTTTCTTCAGTGCTTCTAGATTCGCAGTCAAGTTACTTTCTTCCCATTCTCTCTCAAGCCGTTCTTGCTCTGCCTGATATTCTTCGGACACCATTAAAGCTGTGTTGTATCGTTCCATATCTTGTTCGAGTTTAAAGTACTCCTCTCTAAGACGGTTCTGTTCTTCCTTATCGGCAACTTGAACGTCACTTCCTCCGATTTCGTTCATTCGTTTAGCAATCTCCTCCACCTTATTCTTTGCTTCGCCGTATTCAATATCTTCGGCAATGGCAACACCAGCTTGGGCAAGTTGCTTTTCGACCTTCTTTTTCCACCGTTCGGCCTCCTTTAATTTGGCGATCAGATCTCCGACGTCCCCTGTCTGAAGTTTCTCCAACAGGCTCTTCATATCAAGGTCCCCGAGGGCCGAAACGGCACGAGCTGCTTTCGCCAGGTCAGAGTCTACAACCTCTTGCCCATCTCCGACAGGTGCACCTTTGTCAGATTGAGCTTGTCCAGTCTTCGCAGCGCCTGCAGGTCTTTTAATAAGTGGGACAGCAACCTCGTATACGCTTTCGGGTTGCTCCATATCAACAGACTGCAAAACAAAACGCGGCGGAACGCTGTTTTGCGTACGCTTTTGAGCAATAACGGCTTCGAGTTCATTCCTACTCTGTCCTGATATCATAGCTAGCTCATCAAGAGTCATATGCTTCATCTCCGCTTCTTCCGAACTAAGATTCTGAGTTGAATCGTCCATCTTGACAGTAAACTTTTCGTCAGGACCACCTGTCGTCAGAGAAACTCCAAGCGTGCTATTCTTTTCTGAACTAGATGTCAAACCTTGTGGCTTTGTCTCCAAAACAACATATGTGGCGTTTTCCATCGTTTTGGTATCGGACGCCTCGATTTCGCCGTTGGGAACGTCATCGACGGCCACTGCCGTTGATGTTAGCTCCGGATTTTCTTCGCCATTTAGGTATGCAACTAATTTCGGATCTACTCCATCTTGCATTAGCTTGTGTATCACAGCATCTTCGGGTAGTCCCATACTCAGCATCTTCTTGTACTTATGTACTAGCTCCCTCTCCTCGGGTGCCAATCTCGGAAGGAATGGAAATGTAGAAACAGCAGCGTTTGGCACGTGCACGCAGGCATCAGTAGCCTTTGTTGGTGTAGCACACGCCGGCTTTTCTTCGCCAGCGAGATATGCAATTAGCTTTGGGTCTGCTCCGTCTTTCAAGAGCTTCTGCGATACCGCTGCTTCAGGTAGCCCAGCTTCCACCATTTTCCTGTACTTCATCATTACCTCTCTTTCTTCATCCGTCAATCTCGGTAGCTGAGAGCTAGATGTGTGTAAGGGTTCCGTATGTAGGCGCGTGCATGCTTCAATTGACGAGGAGGAAGCAGAATCTCCTTGATACAAAACGTGTAAAATAATCTTTGGATCGATGGATTCCATTTCCATCTTTTGGCGAACAGCGGCTTCTGGGAGGCCCATTAGTATCATCTTTCGGAACCGAGCAGCAATGAACTCTTCCTCATTGGGAAGTGAAAACTCTACGGCAGATGTTGTAGCGACCGGCTTCGTGTTAGATGCCTCTTCCAATACTTCAAACGGATGTGTTACTCCAAGAGTGGAATCTGAAAGATGAGATGGCTTTCCTGAAACGACCGGACTGACTGTAAATGTTGATTGCTCTCCGCAAAATTCGGAAAGGTCATTTATGTCAACACCTTCAACCGCTTGGTCCGGTTTACTAGTTTTCTCCAATTTCAAAAGGCGGTCGTCGATTCCGTGCTCTGCGGAATGCAATCCCAAATCTGCAGCACTCCCATTGGGGAGATCTCTGTCGGAGTTGCATTTTTGCGTAGAAGTCGAAAGCTCACGACCTAAAACAGTAACACAGATTCGGTTGTCTACTCCGTCCTGAATGAGTTTGCGTTCAACGGCTGACTCAGGCAAGTCAATCTCAAGCATCTTTCGATACGGAGAGGCGATCAGTTCTTCGGCTTCCGTCAAATCTACAGTAGTCGACAGCTCACATTTTGATCTATTGCTAGGTTGCTCCAGCGATGGTCTGACTATTGAAACAGAGGATTTTGACAAGATAACATCCTCGTTTGCAGCAGGTGTATCTGATCCATAGCCTTCCTTTTCAATCCTTTTTGATTGCAGCAATCTTGAAAAATCGGGCTTAATGCCGGAGTCGACAACAGTAGCGGAACTGTCTTGTGTTTCAGCAATTTTCTGTTCTTCGCTGCCCAAGAATCCGGCCAAGTCGCCAGCCAACTTTTGAGTTCCAGACTTTTTGACCCGTCGCACAAGTTTGCCATCGGCTCTGCGATAAACATCTGTATCTTCTGACTTTGCCGAAGCGACATACCCGTTTTTCTTTCGCCTGAGAATCTTCTTCCCGTCGCGGATAATTACGTCACCGTCGATCGTGGATTTTACAACGCGTTCTCCGGCTACAGTTGCCGATCCGCGAAGCTTAGAATATGTACCGACTTCGTTTTCGTTCAAAAACCCTGACAAGCTGTTTGTTTGCTGCACCACTGTCAATATATCATCCGTTGCTGCACCTCCTGGACTCCTTTTTACTCTCCGTACCTTTTTCCCGTCTTTATTAATGTAAATTTCGCCTTCGGCATATGATTTGGCCTTCGTTGGATTGTCGCCAGCGACTGTCGCTGAGCCAGATGGTTTCTTCCGTGAAGCACCCACACTATCATCAAGGAAGCCACTAAGTCCGCTAGATGCGGACGAAGCTGGCTTCTTTTTAACCCGGCGAACTTTTTTGCCGTGTTCGTTTATGTACACGTCACCAACCGATGTAGCAAAAGATGCATTGACAGGAACGCCAGTCACAGTAGCAGAGCCCGACTGGGCGCTTTGAGTAGACGCTCTATCACCAGATATTTCAAGAAACTTGGACAGATTCTTTTTTGCGGAATCTGCTTCAATGCTCTCGGACGATGTAGTACGTTTGACACGACGAACTTTTTTACCATCAGCGCGGATGACAATCTCTTCCTGATCCACAACGTTGCGCTCCCCACAAACGGTAGCAGGGCCCAATGGCCTGGGCTTGGTCGCTGAATCAGTATCCAAAAGACCGGAAAGACTCAAAACCTTGTGATTATCCACACCGTCCGTTGATGAAGATGACTTGATTCTTTTAATTCTTCGCACTTTTTTACCGTCCTTGTTGATGTAAATTTCACCATCCATAAAGGTTGAGGATTTTGTGGGCGTGTCACCAGCCACTGTTGCAGAGCCAGAAGCTTTTGTTTTGTTTTGAAAGCCGCGATGTAAAAACCCGTCGAGACGGTTTGTCGCTAACGATGTAGAAGGTGTCGTTTTGACGTTTTGAACGTTCTTTCCCCTTTCGTTCGTGTCGACGTCACCAGCCAAAGCCAATTCGGATACCTTTGCAGTGGACACACCTGTGACCGTAGCACTTCCAGAAAGGGACTGGAGGCCATTCGTGTCACTTCTGTCTTTTGAAAGAAACGACTTCAGCTCTGGGTTGCTGCTACGTCCGCCCTCGTCAGATTTCTTGATTTTCTTAATCCGGCGCACTTTCGTACCATCCGCACGAATGATAATTTCACCCATTTCTGCTTTTTTCGTCACTTGATCACCGGCAACGGTGTTCGACCCGCTCCGTTTTGATTTTGAAGAACCCGTAAAGATATCTAGAAAACCACTGAGAGACTTGTTACTACTAGCTTCACTGGGTTTTTTGGCAATTCGACGCACGCGCTTGCCATCTTCCCTTGTATAAATTTCGCCTTCATCAGCCGACTTGGCTTTACGAATGGTCGGTACGCCCGACACTGTAGCACTACCGTGAGCAAATGCCTTGCTGGCTGAGCCTTGGTCGAGGAAGGAACCCAGCCCTTTTTGACTCGCATAATTGTCGTCGGTCGTCTTGACACGGGTGACAGACTTTCGAATTTTGCGAACTTTTTTACCGTCGGCACGAATGATGATTTCTCCTTCGTCGGATCTAGCGCCAACTGTTGCTGACCCCCGCGACATTTTCGTTTTGGGGGCCGCATCGAGAAAGGAAGTTAATCCATTTGTGCTCTTGGTAGAAGCTACCACATTTTCGAGCGAAGTAGCCGACGACGACCGTTGGAGCGCTCTCCCGTTCGCTCCCATGCCACCAGGAGACTCCCCGCTAGCATTGGTCATTCTATTCATACGTCGTTTGACGCACAAAGGCGGAATGCCGATACGAGAAAGAGTATTACAATACAGCGCCACAGAAGGGCTTGCTCTTGTCGGTTTGTCTCTGGCACTACCAATTGCGTATCAGTTGATTTCCTCCTTGACCACTCTGGCGGAGAGTTTTCTTCGCTATGGTGTCGATCCGGCTCGACGTGTTAGCGTTTGAACGATGACTTGGAGTCATTCGAATACCTGATTCCACTTGACTAATCAGTAGGTAATTACCGAAGGAATCTCATGAAGTAGCAATTCAGAGTTAAACCAAAGTATTTTCAAATGACTCCTATTCCCTACATAGTAGTCATTTCCCGCCTGCACACGGGTTCCCATATAGCTCCCCAGTCAGTTACTTTTGGTCAAGATGAAAGTTAGACTCTCGAACGGGCCCAAGACATATCTCAAACGGATCTACCTACCAATTCTCACTCATCAGCGGTGCGTCCTTACGTCAACATTTTTCTATAGGTAGTCCTTCTTTCAGGTCTATCTAGCTGTATATCACAATATGCTCGCTAACTAGATAACGCTTACATACCCGTTTATGTTTGAAGACTGGTCGCCGAACCAGTTCGGCTCGTTACT
>Ga0163101_100191_pt1 | contig 14400 bp, 11 predicted proteins | sample TAMARWmetagpilot_2_FD_111548 | JGI IMG/M metagenome (GOLD analysis project Ga0163101, IMG submission 111548) | Phycosphere-associated microbial communities from TAMU algal ponds, Corpus Christi, Texas, USA - TAMU ARW1 11/11 metagenome pilot | ecosystem: Engineered > Artificial ecosystem >...
GCGACCCGGTAGAGAGAGAGAGGCCCGTGTGGGGCGCTCGATCCCGCGGCAAAACACCCCCAACACCGGTTGGACGTAGACTCGGTACTAGAGATACGTTTCCGAGCGAAAACAGGCGACTCAATTCTACACCCATAACCTAGTAATGAGGTAAACGTACCATCCCCACATTGTTACCGAAAACTAGAGCCCGGCAGACTGTCCCGTACGCGAAAGTGCCGCCGGGGAGGAAACTTTGTACGGTAGTCACGCGGTACCGCACACACCGCTGTTACTACGCGGGGCGTTTCTCTCTCTCGCTCGATCGCGTACCACCACACCGTCAACGTTTCCAGTGCCAATAATAATCATCTCGTAGTTGTCGTTTTGTTTCTCGTTTGGATTTGTCCATTCTCTTTCCATTCCTTAACAACCTACTCAATCTTTCAAGGTATGGAGTCAATCAGCGTGTCCCGTAATAAGGATGTATCAAACTAGAAACAAGCAACGGTGACGGTCTTTCGCCTCTGCGCTCGTGTCGTCGGAGCACGATGGACAGCGAGCATTTGGTGTCATGCGGAGGCAGCATCCGTATCCATTCTCTTTTTGTAGCGACTCGCTTGACGATTCTTCGTTCCCAACTTGATGTCTTTTCTCACACGTATCATCGTCTCATTTCGATTGCTCGTAGATGGTTCGCATGTCCGTTTTGGCAGATTGCCTCAAGACGATTTCCAACGCGGAAAAGCGTGGACGCCGACAGGTTCTGATCCGACCTTCCAGTAAAGTCGTCATTAAGTTTTTGCAAAAAATGCAAGAGCATGGTACGTCGCTTTGTCGCTCTTGTCTGGTTGTGAATTGCGGAACGAAGGAAAAAGGGTCGCTTGCGAGCGCGCTCGGGGTATGTTTGCCGCGAGCTGCCTAGGACGAGGACCCAAGTAGGACCCTTTTTGATCCACACTTTTTTGGTTTGGAAAAATACACGGCTTCGTTCCCAGAATGACTTGGCACAGAGACACACACTCACGTGATTATTAAACGCTATTGACTAACACGCCGATCTCTTGTGTCACAATCCAACCAACGGAAAACATTGACGCAGGCTACATTGGAGAATTCGAGATTATTGACGATCACAGAGCCAACAAGATCGTTGTGGAGCTAAACGGACGACTGAACAAGTGCGGTGTCATCTCTCCCCGATTCGACGTCAAGGTGGACGAAATCGAAAAGTGGATCGTCAATCTTCTGCCGTCTCGTCAATTCGGACACATTCTGATTTCCACCACGTACGGAATCATGACCCACGAAGAAGCACGACGCAAAAAGACGGGAGGCAAAATATTGGGCTTTTTCTACTAGAGGAAGAATAGACTGATGAAGAAAGGTCAAGCGCGAAACGTCTAATTACAAAATCGTAACAAAGAAAGAAGGATTATATTTACTCCCACTTCGAGATTCACCTGACCTGTTTGCTCCCCCACAAAAAAGCACCATCGTTAGCGTCATCATGATAGTCTTGTACTGTTTGTGGCCAACGTAGAGAGAAATTCGATTGACTACAATGTGCATCGGAGAACCCTCGTGAACTGTAAGCGTGATGCAATTTTTTGCACAGAGTTCGACAACTTCCACTAATACATGCTCTTGGGTCGCTTGGAGGGTGATTTGATCAGTCTCTGCGGGTATTTTCGTAGCATTGTTGTGGCATTTTGAAAATAGAGATAGGGACTGTCTGCCAGAGGTCATCTCCACGGTAGCTTTATTGCCTTTGCCCCTCCATTGCTGTACAATTTGCCAACGAACATTCAAGTCCAGCAGAAACATGATAGAATCCTGAGCTCTATTAATGTAAGTGTATTTGTAGAATACACGTCATTGAGTAGAATATGGGGGAAGATTCGTGAAGCTCCAATTTAAAATTGTAGGTAAAGCGATGCGTATGGTTGCATCTCGAGGTCAGCTAAACAATTTTCAAACGGAGGCGTTTATGGGAATGGTCTTGTTGTACGGAGCGAGACTTTGCACGCAGACTGACCTGTGATGGATTGGTCTAGGCAAAATTGTTTTCACGCTGTCACATTTCTTCGTTGCTTTAGCTTTTGCGAAGGACAAAGGCAAAGGTTTTTGTTCCTTTTCTGAGTTAATAAACTAATGTAAATGTAATGTAACCGTAAGGGAGCACGTAGACTGTATCTGCGCAGGCTTCCAAAAATACCCACCATTATTTGAATTTTAAAAAAACCATTGATTACTGACTGGGAGGAGCTCTCCGGTTGAAAAGTATTTCCACCAGAACTATGACAAAGCCTATTCCCGGCAATGCGTAATCAATGTAAGAAGACACATACATGAACAGCTTTCGCTTTCGATGGCATGAGAAGTTATAAATTAAAGATGTAATTATGCAAGACACCTCCCGCTTTCATAATATCACGGGTGATCATTAGCAGGGGTATCCCTGTAGCCACATGTCGCAAATTGCTGACTGTAAGTGTACGGAAAGCGTTAAATTATCTTGCTAGAAGGGGTAAAGCTCAATCCAGGGATTTGGTAACGCCCAAACAAATAAGTGGCACGTCGCGCACGTCCAAAACCATCATGGCATGAACAAATGTAATTCGGCGTGAGTGTACACACCTCTACAGTCCGAAATTTCAAGAATGCTCTTCGAACCTTGAACCCAAACTTCATAAAGTCTCACTTGACAGATTTCGGTAAATTCAAAAACGATGTCACATAGATCTGCCAAAGTTATTCCAATCATATGGATTCTAGCCATTGCCATTTCGGCGATCTTCCTCCGGCTGCAAAATTCGTATTTGCTGTCTTCTCTCGCTAAACCGGCAACTATATTGCGAGTGTCGTCTACCATTGACTCACAGGATGGAAGCAATGATGCAGAAATTTTTCCTGATGCCTTGACGTCAGGAGCGGTACATCACATTGCTTCAAATAAAGTTTTCCCCCCTTTGTCGACTATTATTGACCAAAATAATGAAGTCACCGGGGACGCAAGTTTCCTCCTCGATTTTGCCATTATTGGTCATCCCAAGACAGCCACGAGTTTCATCCTCCAGTGGCTCGCTTCGCATCCTGAAATTCAGACTGAAGTACATGAAGTGAATTCGCTATCTCGGGGGGATGCTGCGGCATTAATCCAGCGTCTCTACAATCTTCCTAAAGGAAAGCATTTTAAGCGCGGGTACAAAGCTCCCCGCGATATATTGTTACCCAAAGCTATGAATGCAATTGCTCAATACTGGCCCAATACGGGTTTGATTGTTGGTGTGCGCCATCCTGTTCTTTGGTTCGAGAGTTTCTATAATTTGTGAGTGCAATGCTGATATTTTTTTCTTGTTGTCAATGCATTTCTAAAACATTGCTCGATATTGCGAGCATTATTTATAGCCGGGTGCGCAGCAATGTTACAATGCCCCCACCAGAAACGCTGAATGGAGTATGCTCTGAACATTCATTTAATGTATGCGCTGATGAATCTCTCTTTCATCTCCACTTAAGCTTTTTGGGTAAGACAAATCGTTCAGACCGCTTTGAGCAAAAGCTGTTGAACACAAGCCCCTTGGGCGGTCAGTTGGGCGGATTCAAGACTATCAATAAGCCTTTTCCAAACAAGGTTTTTCTGTACGAACTTGGCCAACTGTACGACTCAAACCATACGCGACGAGACCAATACCGACTTGATGTCAGTTCGTTTCTAGGCCTGAAAGAGCCTTTGTCTCCCATCAAGGACGGCCATAAAAGTAGAAATGCGAAATGGGCCTTGGATATATGCGAGCCTCGATACACTGCTCTTAGAGGATCTTTGATGAATATTGCACGGTCGGCTTCCATCTGGATACGAGAGTACTTCTTGCGGAGCCCCGATGTTATGGTTTCGTCCCAACAGCACTTCAAAGATCTTTTGGGTAGCTGGCTTAAAGATCCTTGTGAAGACTTGTAAAGTACGCTTTGGCGGGTAGACTAGGCACTGGTGGGATTTCATACCCTTCTTCCTTGTGCGAAGTACCATGTGACTCATCTAAAAGGCTAAGAAAAGTAAAGTGGTCGCCGTCACTTTCTATTATTTTGGTAGAAAAACTTTTAATAAAGAAGTATTGGAAACCATTGCTAGCATTTCATGAGACAAAGGGCGGGAAAGCTTTTAAAAAAGTAACGGATTGTTTGTCTATACCTCCTTGTCAAGTTATTTTGGTGTGTTGCTTTCCGAATTCCCGGTCAACTACTAGTTCTCCCGTCGATGAGCAAATAGGGACAAAATTATTCCCGCTCTTGTAGAAACTAGACGCAATCAAGAGCCACAGAACAGCCTGATCTAACGACTGTAAATTTCGATTTTGTTTTCGGTGCCATTTTTCTGCATCCCTACCCAACATTGGCCGTCTTTGGACGTCGTCTGCGAAATCGGCGGGTTTGAGGACTGCTGGTATTTTGCTTGTTTCTTTGTCATAAAACTGGATCCGTACGCAAGCTCATCGCCGCCCAAAATACTCCAAATCTTGGAGTCGCGCTCGGCGCCGTCTTCGGGGCTCCCGTCCGACGTCGTCGATAGAGACAGTATCGCAAAATGAATTGGCAAGAAACCCCGTTGATCAGGTATACGCAAGCTTTTTGGACAAGCGTCCACCAATGCCTGCACAATCTCCACGGAAGCTTTGGAAAATACGGCAACGTGGAGTGGCAAATAGCCACCGGTCATGGTTGCAACCATGCATGGATCTAGGCGTGGTGGTTGAGGCAATCGACGAAGACGACCTGCTTGTGATCGTCGGTTGGCATTCTTGATTGTACTGTTGTAGCCGTGGCAAGAGTGGAGTAGGAACTGTATGATTTCAGGATCACATCGGTAGAGAATCGCCGTATGCATGGGTGTGTACCCGTCTTTCCAATCCGGCACGCCAATGGTGGTCGGATCAGCGCGAACTAGCTCCCGAACAATGATAGGACCATTTCCTTTGATATGCCAGTTTCGCTGTTGAACAGCAACGTGTAGGGGAAGCTGACCATGCATATCAGGTACCTTGATTGCGTTTGGAAACGCCCGCAAAGTGAATCGAAGAATTGACAGTTCCCGTTGTTCCCGTACGACAACGTGCAGGGGTAATTCCATAGAGAGCTCGACATGGTCTCGGAAGAGCCTGGGCTGATAGGACAGGATCTTACGAATATCGTTCAACGTACCAAAGCGAAGGACGTGTAACAGGTCTTTGCTCAGAACCATTGTGTTCGTCTCTAATTCCCGTGCACTGACAGAGAGCAAATGAGATGTTGTTTCCGTAAAATCGGAAACGCGCATGGAATTGTGAGCGGGCGAGTCATCGACCGTAGTCGAACGAGGTAAGGAAGTTGCGTGTCAGACATTCCTAATCCCGATGGAAGAACAAGCTCGGATGAGACAGAGAATGATAAATCCCGGGACACTTACAAGTGAATATGGTTTTTTGAATACCGATCAGACATATTTGCAATATGATAAAGTCGATTCGTATTAGCTTTATAAATAGCTATTCATCGGTCGGATCATTCGCTGTGAGCAGGTCTTCCTCGCCGTAATAGTTTTCCTCCAGGGAGAATTCGAGAAATGACGATGTAAACGCTGTCGGGATACCTACCTATTATCTACCAACCCATCAATAAATGCGGCGAACATTTTTCGACGGAGTCTATTGGAACGACTAGGGCTATCTGCGAGAAAAGGTCGAAGTTTTTTTTGCAACGTGCTGATCCACAAGCAACCAGCTTGTATATGCTATTTGGCGACAGCGCACTACACGCACGTTCCATATAGTTCCAGCTTACACTGGAAGCTCGCCATGATGGCGGACGACTGCCCCATTTGCTGCGAGCCTTTTTCGCAGGCCGATCACGCTTATCCATTGCATTGCCCAACCCCCACTTGTGCCTTCAATTTCTGCTGCAATTGTGTCACTTCCATCCAAAAGTCTGCTGCAGATGGCTATCAAGAAGCCTCCGACGGTTCTCGACAACTTAAAGTACAAGTCCAGTGCCCCCAGTGTCGGGGCAGGTACGTTTGTGCAACCTACAGCAGCACGTCCAATAATGCAATTGTTCCTGCCGTTCTCTTAATGCGGCAAGCTTCCGAGTTGGAGGCCGTAGTTTCGACGAAAGACTCAGACCTATCGGCTACCGAGCTCGCCACCAAACACCAATTTTGTCAATCGTGGAGCCTGCGCGATTTGAAAGATGCCTTGGAAACGTTAGAAACGTACCACTACGAAATCGGGAAAAATATCGGTCGGTCGAGTTTAGCGACGCTAGACTGGGAGTCCTGGGCCCACGCTTTACCGGAACAGGTCTCCGGCAACAATATGAGTTGTTTACCATCATGCATGACCGGAGATGGTGCCAAACACCCTAGCTCGGTAGAGATAGACCCTTCATTGTTTTTAGGACTGGACGAGTTCGTGACGCGAGATGAGCAAGTCTTTGTTCACAATCTCCTAACATCCGGTGATGTACAAGGTCTGGTTCAGGCAGCACAAATATTGCAATCCATCTTGCAGCTTGCTCAATCCGGTACCGCTACGATACAATCGGCATCAACCAAGACACCAGTGGAGTTACAGAGCTTGCGCGAACGCTTTCCTCTTCCAGCCCGAATGCCTCGTTCCGTCAATCTGCCCGTCTATGATCCTATGGCAAAATACAAGTTGCTCAAGTTTGACAACAAGAATACGCTGGAGATTGCCTCACTCCACCACGGGGCCGGTAAACTGGGCTTGCGCAAGCGAGACGTGGTAACGCATCTGGAAGGCGAAGCAATCTTGGATTACGATGCCTTTGTCAGTATGCTACAAGCCTACTACGAACAAGATCCGGAAACCTCTCTAGCCTTGGTTGTCAATGCAGACAAAGAAACGGCACAAGCTCTGCAAAGACGTTCGCAAACCATTATTTGCGCATCTACGCGTAGGCTTTGAACAAAAAATATCATCAACTGATTTAAGCGTTTTGCAAGTTTTTATAGGAAGCCGTGCATTCCTTAAAGGGAAAAAGCAATATGCACTAGCTAAACTTATCTAAATGGATCTATAAAATAGGATGACGATAGAAATGAAATTCAAGAGCGATGAAGAATCTCGAGACATAAACATTTTGGGGTGAATCCCCTGCCCCAAGGACTGTGCCACCGAAGCGAAGGGAATGCCTCGTAACCTCATTGCTTTCGTAATCGGTGAACGCGCCCCTTGGAGAATGTATGTTTAAACATTTAAATGACGGTATCGGAAAGGAAGTGTTCAATTGACATATCTTGCATCGATTAATCGGCTAGCTTTGTCGTCATCACAGGCAGAGGTCCCATACCATAGTGCTCAGCCACAATCAAATAGTGCGTGATCCGCGAATCTGAGCTCAAAGGATAAGCAGAAATAAAGCTATGGAAGTGCGATCCAGAGTTCTGTGCTTGGACCAGCTGATGTGCAGCAGGACGTTTGAGGTGGATTTCTTCCATCCACTTCGCAAACGCATGTCCATCCGTACCACTACAATTCAGTTTAGCAAACGATACCTTTCCGACGACGTCGCTGGCAATATAGCCTGTCATGTCTTCCCAATGCTTGTTGACTTGTACTATCGTATGGGGTGCGTCAGCTAGCATGAGCAAAATAGGGTTTTCAAATTTGCGATGGCAGCTTTGTACAGTGTTGGGTACAACGGCAAAGCTATCCGCACCCATGGCTTGTTTAAGCTGAAGCATGAAAGCCATGACATCGAACATGAGGTCAATACTGGTAATCTTGTGTGCACTGTTGAATCTACCGCATAACATTCCCTGTTTAGACACGTCAACCTGTGCTCCCAGCTCGGTAGCGTTGGTAGTCTTCATGACCCAGCGAGCAAGCATTTGCCCTCCAGAAACAACCGCATCGTCGGTCACCAAAGAGTAGCGAAATTCAACTTTGCCTTCAGGAAATTTCTTCCGATCAACGAGCGAATTAAAAAGAACGTGCAGGGAGGCTGTATCAGCTACCATGCCGTCGATTCCTTGAATATACCTTTGGCATTTAGAGGCTTGCACTTCGTATGCTGGGAATGAACGGTAGGGTGTAATAGGCATCGTACTGGTAAAGCAAGTCTCATCAAGAATGCTCGACCAAAGCTCTCGATTCTTTTCGTTTGCGACTCGAAGGGCAAAGAACGACATGAGAACCTCGATTCGGGTATTATGAATCTCCACCATGCTCTTGGCAGCAGCAGCTCGTTCAGATACTAGAGAATCGCGTTCTCGACAAAGCTGGTCGACGGTAGACTTTAACTCTTCCAGGTAGGCCTTCTTTCGCTTGCGTGTGTTTCGGGCGTGTTCTCGATTACGATCTCGGCTAGCAACAACGCGCTCCTTTTCTGTCATGTTTCCAGTATCAAGTGGCTGAGGCTTTGCTCGCTTCGCGGGAGCAGTCGTCCGTACCCTACCTTTCCCCCCCGGCACTGTCCTCTTACGATTCGAATCGTCAGTATCACTACTTGAAACAACAACAGGAGCTTTTGAAATTGAAAAGTGCATGGGCCCTGTTGTTTCCACGGTGTCCATTTTCGCAGATTGCTCTTGGGGAAGCTCTCCAAAATTGTTTCGTTGGTCAACAGGTTGCGAGAGGCTACCACATTGTACACTATCTGAATTGCATTGGTTTGGTCTCGGAAGTATTGAAGAGTTCTGGGACGGCTTGCTGTTCAGATGGCGGTATTTTTGTACGTTGTCTACTTCTACACTCGATCCACAAAACTGCTGAGTGGCTTGCGACACCTGGTGTTGAGCCTGCGCAAATTGTAATTGCTGTTGCAGCTGTGCAATTTGCAACTGTTGGAGAAGTATACTCGGATCCGTCGTGTACTGCGATTGAAACTGCTGCACCTGTGGGTTCTCTTGATGCTGCTTCCGTACGTCATCTTGAAAACGAACTTGCTGTAGTAATTGCGGATGATCAACCTGCCGTAATTGCTGCAATGATTGAGTTGGTTGGAGTCCCTCAGAAGCTTCTTGATTCGCGTGACACGGTCCAAGGCTGATTTGCGGCAGGCTCGATTGTTTCGCCTGGTCACATTCCTGGTGTTTGTTTGACTCGTTTGTTTGAAGCTGCCTGAACTGCTGCCCGACTTGACTCCCCGCTTTGCCATTCTGCGGAAAGAATGGTTCACCGCTCCCCTGCATGCTCATGGCACCCTCGCCCAAACCTTCTTGTTGCAGATAGTTTGAGTAGAAGTTATTCTGCTGGTCCTCTTCCGACAGCTGAAGAGAATCCTGAGAAACAGGCTTGTCTTGGAAAGCGAGCGACATTGCCTCGACTGATCGACTTCGGGGTGGCACTCCATTACCGTCGTTGTTCTCTCCCTCCCAAGATAACACACTCCCCCAATCACCGACACCGTCATCATTTGGTTCCTGTAAAATATAGCAAAGTTCGCGTAAGAAGAAATCCGCGAAGCAACTACAATTTAGCAATCACAAATGAATCTCCAGACAAGAACGAAATCGCAGCAAATTCCTAACTAAAACCAGTGGCATCGTGCTCCCAATTCTTTTCCAAACGTACAGTGTATGCGTCGCTCTCGTCTAGTCGTAAACTGTATTCAGAGCTGTTCATAGTCAATTTCTTCCTGTTATGGACGGATAGAATTGGTTGTAATGGTTATTTTGTATCACTCGTGCAGAACAATCGGTTTGCTTCTGCTGCAGGGCTTCGGTTTAGAGCACCTACTCACGTTGAAAAACACAGGAAAGCAGCGAGAGACCGCAGATGGGATCACACGCAACCTTCTCTATTGGTGGACCACATCATAGACATACACGATGCATGGAGCAGCTGTTGATTCCCGGAAGCTAAGCGAAGATGGGAAACACCAGATGTCTCCAGAAAAGTTGCCGTTTTTTCCCTATAAGTAAACCATACTTTCCAGAGAAAACAGACATAGAATTCGTCTTCCTCCAGATGGCTTTCCATTGATATATAGGGATAAAATACTCCATCGTGCCATATGTAGTTGTATCGTCCCATTCAAAAGTTGACATCCTCTTTCAAGGCCGGTCCATATCCGATTCACTGTTTACCATTGGCTCTAACACAAGTTCGGTTTCCAACTCTAGAGTTCGTTAATCTCTTACAACAAATCGATCAGCGAACCCTCCCTTAGTCAGTCACTCATCGGACTGCCGCTGGATTAAGATTGACAGAGAGCCTTGTTTATACATCCCGTTCAAAAATAAGGTAGTTGTCTAAAAACGCACAGTAGAATACAAATGGCTAGCTGTAAAAGCGTATCGTTCACGCGTGTTGTTAGTACAAAATCAATATATAGAGTCAAATATTGTACACGAACAAGCTCTTTGTCCTTCGACCTTTGAAAAATCAAGAGTATAAAAATACTCCGGCAGTACAACTAAAACGACAGGAATACATCTATTCGCTCTTGTTTGATATGCCTTCTGATAATGAGGAAGTAGAAAGTAACCCTGCCACTGCCACTGGATTTGTTTGGTTCTGCTGTAGGCTTGTGAAGAAACTTGGACTCATTGACGGAGCGGCGTTCGGGCTCGGAGTACAATTTATCGAAGTCGTTCAAGAAAGATTTGTATCCGAGCTACTCGCAATCGACGATGTTGTCGATTGCCGAGAAGGCATTGGAATAGAGCCAGTTAAAGTACCCTTTCCCGCGGTCTTGAGAGAAGGCCATCCAGTGTGCTCCGTGACTATGAGATAGTGGGTGATTCGGGAATCAGTACTTAGAGGGTAGGCCACAAGAAAGTTCATAAATGTGTCACCATTTTTCTTGGAATGAAGAAGTTTTGAGGCCGACGGACGCTTAAATCGAATCTCGTGCATCAGCCCCTGTAGAGTTCTCTCGTCGGTTCTCGGGCATTGCAATTTAGCAAGCCCAACCTTTCCGACGACTTCTTCCGCGGTGTACCCAGTCATTTCCTCCCACAACTTGTTCACTTGAACAATTGTATAAGGAGAATCGGCCAGTATCATCATTATTGGGGTATCAAAGGCACGCTGGCAAGTCTGCACAGTATTCGGGACAACAGAGAAGCCGTCAGATCCCACAGTATGCTTCAGTTGGAGCATAAATGCCATAACGTCAAACATGAGTTCAAGACCAATGATCTTATGGGCGCTGTTGAACTTGCAGCATAGCATCCCCTGCTTCGCAACTTCCATCTTTGCACCACACTGAACTGCATTTGTCGTAGTCATCACCCATCGGGCCATCATTTGGTTGCCAGCGACAACAGCTTCCTCGGTTACGAGTGTATAACGGAATTCAATTTTTCCCTCGGGGTACTTTTTTCTGTCGACAATCGAGTCAAACAAGACATTGATCGACGCCGTATCGGCAATCATTCCATCTATCCCTAGAATTGTCCGTTGGCACTTCGATGCCTGCACCTCACTAGCAGGGAAAGAGCGATAGGGCGTTACAGGGACGGCACATGTGAAGCAGCTCTCGTCAAGAATGCTTGCCCATAGCTCCCGGCGCTTCTCGTTAGTTGAGCGAAGTGCGAAGAAAGACATAAGCACTTCAGTTCTTGTGTTGTGCATCTCCACCATTACACTCGCTGCGCATGTACGCTCTGACACAAGAGTATCTCTCTCTTGGCACAGATCGTCAACGGTTGTCTTTAGTTCTTCAAGAAAAGCCTTTTTTCGCATCCTAGTATTTTTTGCATGTTCACGATTCCGGTCGCGGTTCGCTCTAGCTTTTTGTTCAGTCGTCATGTTAGATGTATCGATAGGCTCAGTTTTTAGTCTTTTTCCAACAACAGACATCGACCTGTCCTTCCTTTTTGATGATTCTTCAGTATCACTGGCTGAAACCACCCCGTCAAGAGTGGACTGCGTCGTGCTAGATGTTGATGGCATCGCCTCTTTCCCCGAGACTCTCGATTTCTTCTTCATGGGCGGTTTCGCTATATTTGTGGCGGATGCGAGTTCAGGAGCTGCGGTGGACCTAGAAGCAGGAACCTGGAAAGATACCTGCGAATTGGGCTGGCTGAGTAGCATCTGTTGGTTTGAACCAGAGCCTTGTTGAACAGAGGCCTGGTTAACACCATAGGACTGAGCTGGATTTGAAGGTTGCTGGGCGAGTGTTCGACTTACAGGGGCTGGGTATGCCCCTTGTGTTTGCTTTTGTGGATACTGTCCAATCTGGTGCTGATTGTCCGAAGAGAGAGAAGCCTGTGGCTGCTGATTACTCTGCTGCGTTTGCAAGGCCTGCTGGTGAGCAACTTGCAATTGTTGCTGAAGCTGAGCAATCTGAAGTTGCTGTAAAAAGGCGCTTGGATCAGCATACTGCATCTTCTGACTTTGTTGTCCGTTCTGCTGCACTGCATCCTTGGCATTTTGATGGTTCGGCTGAATAAACTGCTGGTTCTGAACCGATTGAGACTGCTGTTGCATAAAACTTCGACCTTGTTGTGCAAGCAGCTGTGCGAAACTAGCAGCCGTCAAACCCTGACTTTGGTTCAGGTTCGCCGAATTATTTGAACCCTGCTGCGGTCTACACTGCGACATCGTATTTTCGGGATGTTGTGAGCTGTCTAGCTGATATTGTGTATTAGATTGCGCGGTTTGCTGGTTTGCATTGGATGGCTGAGATCGTAGTTGGGGACTTTGCTCTTGGTTTTGAGCAAAATTGGCAACTCGAGTTGGCATGGGAAGCTGCATGGTAAGAGCCCCTCCTTTATTTTCAGAACTAAGAGTTTGAAGATGCAGTGGATTCCCAGAATTACTGGTTTCGCTCGCCGTCGAAAAACCATTGGAGTAAAAATTGAATTGACCATCCTTCGATGAAAACTGTACCGTATCAGGAGGAACCGAGCTCGTTTCCGAGGAAGCACTTTCCTTTTCCCGCAGAGCGGCCGATATTGCGTTCATGGACTGGTTTCCCTCCTCGTCATCTTCCCAGGACAAAATGCTTCCAAGCGCTCCAATATCTTCGTCATTGTCCTGTAATTTTGACATTGAAACAGAACGGAAAATTTTAGAGATGTGCAAAGTTTAGGTATTGTAAAAGAGAAACAAGCGATCATTCATCATCAAAAACTTTCAAAAAAACAGACGTCACCTCGACATTTGTGTGTCTAAGTACAAATTATTGGATGTCGCGTGTTCTTCTAGTATATTTATGTGACATTTGACACCTGGTATTTCATGAACGTGGTCGAAAAGACACCATGGGCCGGGCGCCAGCTAGCGTGTCTGCCGGCCTTTCAGGGGCGCTTTGCTCTCGATACGACCCCCGATACGAACCATCTCTTGTAGACTTTGTGGCAATTGTGCGAGGATCTCACGGCGATTGAAAGACGACGCAATCATTCACAATATTGGACGGGATCCAAAGAGGAGAAGCTGGGGCAGGCCTACGGATACACACCGTTTCAAAAGCCTACGCAACCTACAAGCTCGACCCATTTTGCTGCACATACCTCTAAGTCATCGGCGTCGCCGAAGTTGGCGTAAGCAAGATCTCCCATAAGAATGAGACACTCTGTTGAATGGAATTTGGTACTACTGTGTAGTACGATGTCAATAGTCGAGAGTTTTGAAGCGGATTGTCTTTCGTTGAGACGCCAAACACCGTTACGTTGGTTACTGTTAACAAGAGTTGTGATGGCCGAAGATTGGACAAAGAAGCAGCTGCTTTTCAGAAATTGTTCGCTGTTTCTACGTGTAGTCGCTGTAGAATCTGTACCAAATCTATGGTCTCTTAAGAGTACCGGATTGCTAGCCTGGTTTTGACATTAATGTGAGACTGCAGTTTGAGAACTCACGTAGATTCCAGATTCTATGGGATCGCTCCATCTACCCCATCGCATCCTTGTGTTAGACTTGTGTGTGTAGCACAAGCGACACTTCGGCATGTCACCAGATGCCGCAGACGGTGCGTGTGTCATCCGTCATCCGTCGCTACTTTCCTTTGTCTGTGCAACTATGGAGACCATTTGTTGGTTCTAGGAACATGTAAAGGATAACTACTCTAAGAAATACTGCGGCAGCTCTTTTCCCACTTCTGGTTGGTAGCCACCAATTGGAAAAGAGCATCTTGTAGGGCACTAACAGGCCAACGATTGTTCTAGGCATAACATACTTTTATTACTCGGAAGCTCTAAAGTCCAAATTCTACCTGCTTTTGTCCTCGGTCAGCCAAGGATAACATTTATAGTCTACAACTGGGAACCCTTTCACTATTTGGCATTGGACTTTGCTAACTGTAAAGAAGATGGTATCACTAGTTTTGGAAAGATTTGTATACTTTGCTTGTTGCCATGGTATGAAAACTGTCCTAAGGTGAGGACTGATCCTCCCATCGTTCGCCTTCGAGAAATGATTCGATCCGCTTTTCACTTGCATAACATGTTCATATGAAGAACAAACTATTATA
>Ga0163101_100193_pt1 | contig 14377 bp, 5 predicted proteins | sample TAMARWmetagpilot_2_FD_111548 | JGI IMG/M metagenome (GOLD analysis project Ga0163101, IMG submission 111548) | Phycosphere-associated microbial communities from TAMU algal ponds, Corpus Christi, Texas, USA - TAMU ARW1 11/11 metagenome pilot | ecosystem: Engineered > Artificial ecosystem >...
ATGTCGAACAAATCATATAAATTTCAATTTATGTATCTTACCCCGAAGGAGGTTTATAGCCACCGGAAGCGGGAGCTACTGTAGTTGAATGAATATTTGTGTACTCACTCATGAAGAAACGACGGCTGGCCAAGTCATGGGGTTGGCGTCGAGGCGGATCGGTTCCACTCACAAAACCCACCAAGTAAAGGGAATTGAATACCCAGATGCTACCAGCACGCCCGGACGACCCACTATCGTCCCAAACCTTGTTAACGTACGTACTCTCTTTACACCATGATTTGGGAACGCAACGCATCGCTTTGACGTCTGGTTGTTTGTCTTCTTTGGAACCGATGAAACCCAGCGCTACAAAATCGTCCCCAGGTGGAACAGGTTCCCAAGCATAGAAATGGTTGCTTCCGTGCGTTAGGCTCCAGGCTAAACGATATCGAGCAGGATAGGGCATGTACTTGTCTAAGACGTGGGGAAGCCAGCTGCTACCTCCTACCCAACTACCAGACGTGTCGGTGACTTCCAAAAACAGGCGCTCATTGCTGTCTCGATTTGGATTATCATAACCATGGCCAGCAAAGTGTCCAAGCGAAATCGAGACCTTATTTTGTTTCAAACTGCTGCTGGCGTGCGGTTCCCAGACACTAGTTTTATAGCGACTCATGCTTCCTTGGCTGTTCCAGACCAGGTTGAATTTTGATGCTTTCTTAACCTTCACTTTTATTGAGCCCAAAACGGCCGGGGGGATCTTGACATCTCGTTTGCTGTCGTCATCAGATGGCATAGGAGGTAAAGGCAAACCACCATTAAAAGTTGCCAGTGAACTTTGTAGATTGCCGTCATCTTCAAACCCAACCGCTCCCTTGAACTCGTCGAGGCTGATGAACCCATCTTGATCGTGATCGAGCTCTTTCATAAATCCAGAAAGGAGAGCGGAGTCTAGCTTCAAACCCAACCATTCCATACCACGACGAAGATCTTCGCCGCTAAGCAATCCATCGCGGTCACGGTCAATGGCGCCGAAGGCATCTCTAGGAAACATTCCTCTCGATTTCAGCAATGCGGTGATACGCCCAGCAGCAATCTTATAATTGAGAAGATGGTGCTCGTCAGCAGTGATGAAAACTTTGGAAAGTGCTGTGGTCGCCGGATCGATATGCTTCCGGCGGCGATTGCTCCGAAGCTCCACAAAGTAGTTGTATCGCCTTTCCAAATCATTGTTTTGCAATGCTCGAAGGAGAAGCGTAACTTCGCGTGGTTGATAGTTGACCTGACTGTCGATAAAGCGGAAACAAGAGTAGGCTGTAGAGTGCTGGAAACTTTGTGCTGGTTCGTACCCGTACGTTGAGTCAAGGAGAGTTCGTTCTGTTCGAAGCGCAACGGTTGTATCCCTACCAGGAATAAGTGGCAAAGCCGACTGTTGGTGTAATACTGCACGCATGCACTCCGCCTCGAACAGAGACATGATCACGTAATAGCGACCAGCCTGGACTCTGTAGAACATTCGTTGTGTAAGATAATGTTTTAGCTCGTCAAACGTAATAACACGGTTCTGAACATCTGGCATTTGCTCAAAGAACCGGTCCCCATCTTCACCGTCGACATCAACATCAACCGCTCGCAGCACCTCCTTCAACTCCGTAACCGAAATCGTTCCAGAACTGTCACCATCGGCTCCAAGAAACGCACGCTTCAAAGTCTTCTCTTGATCTACTGTAAAAGGCTTTCCCACAGCTGCAACTTCCTGTAGCGCAGCCTTTGAGGGAGTAAAGTCCATAGTAACAATGACATTCTTCAGTCTTCGATGGGTCTTTGAAGCCCATTGCTTCTCGTAGTAGTTGCGGGATACCAATAGATAGTCAGGAAATTCTAGGCCAATTGCTTTTGAAAAAAGGTAATTCTTCACAGTGAACTGCGAAGCAGGATAAAATGCCTTTTGCCAAGACTGGATCTTCTCTTCGCCGTCTGCTGTTGCTTCCGTTCGATTTTTTTTGTAGTTTGGATCCACACCTTTCAATGTTACTGAAAGCGACTGGACAGGCCAAGCCACAGGACTCTCGCCATCCCGGGAGTATTTTTTCTTTTTCGCTGATTCTTTGACAACTTCTTCCTCCTCTTCTTCCTCTTCTTCTTCCTCTTCCTCCTCCTCTTCTTCTTCCTGTTGCACAATATCGTACAATTAGTTTTACGCGTGGAGAAAAACATAGTTTCCCGCACCTCTTCAAGCTTACCTGCTCTTTCAAGACTTCCTCTTCGGATACCTGCTCCTTTTGTAAATTAGCATCTTGGTCTTCGTCTGCCGTGTCCTCCGACGCTTTCCCACCAACACGCCTCTTGCTCAAGCCCTCGGATGTGACTAACACCATCAAAATTTTGTCCACAACGGCTTTATCGTAATCGTTCATTATGAAATCCTGACGACGAATGATAGAGTGCCGTAGAGTATCTGATAAGGGCACTGGGGTGGGGATGCTGTTCGGAACGGTAAAATCGAGGCGTTCAGATATAATATCGAGACACTTCTGAATCATTTCAATGCCCACGAGGGAAGATGCGCCGCCAGTTCCGGACTCGACGACACTTCGAATTGCACTGGTGTCGTCGGCGAACAAATTCTGCACCTTGTCCCCAAGTTCAAGGTCCCCATTAATGTCAACATGACCAGCCTCAATTGATTTCGATGTTCCAAATTCTTTGACTCGAGATGAAAAGGCAATCTGTGTGAGCTCGCGGTAGTGTGTGGTAAGAATGCGATAAGCCCGTTTTCGGAAAACGTTGTCTATACTTTGGTGGCAGAGCATTCGAAACTGCATATTCTCGCTCTTCATTCCGTTGACAGTAAGCCATGCCGCAACGTTGACTAAAAGCTGTTTTTGCGAGCCAAAGCTAGCTACTGAGGGACTTTGATGAAGGGGCGATAGCGATAGCAGGTCCGAGGCGTACGAGCTCTGAGGTGTATGCACCACAGACTGAGCTGGTGCCTGTTGCTGAGATATTCTAGTATGCTGATCTTGGAGGAGGCGCATTACTTCTGGAATAATAAAGAGTTCGATTGTCTGGCCTTTTCCAATACCCCTCATTCTGAAGGCTCCTTGTGCATAGTCACGAAAAGTCATATCCTTTCCCAAAGTTAGCGCAGCCCGAGCATCGATGCATTGGTGAATATCCATCCCCGTAGTATGAATCTGATCATAGAATGAAAATCGCCGGTGCGGTGGAATTCCAGACTGATTTAATCTGACCACGTTCATTCCATGTCGCATCAAAATCATTTTCCTGTCCTTATGGTCAAGAAAAACTACTCCATCAAAGTCTGACGATAGACCGTGGGTAAGAAGAAACTTTGCAACATCATAGTTGCTAAGCCCTGTCACAAGTGCGCCACAATCCAGCAAAACGTGAAAAGGAGGGTTGGCTGTTGCAATATCGCTTAGGACCTTCACCACTGACCACTCGGCTCCTAAGATGCGACTTGACACAATTGACTCACTAGTCAAGAAGTGGATTATCTGACCATCCACTCCCTCGTCGTAATGACATTGGCCCAGCTCTTCTGGCAAAAGGTCGCTCGGAGTCCCACTGAAACCGACCCGTTTTCCAAACATCATTTCGCCACCCAGATCTTGTCCAGACGCACTAACTTTTTCGTGATGGTGCTCCATTGTCAGAGGAAATACAAAGGTATCGAGATAATACTGAATAACGTGAGGGATATTGCGTAGAAGATTGTAGGTCACACTCATATGCTGGTCGTCCTTTAAATCAAGTAGATGAAGCGGCCAAATATCATCGGCTCCTCTTCCACCAACACGCCCCATGGGGGCCTTGAAGAACGAAGATTCAACGTCATGTCCATTATCAACGTTGTTCTCACCCTCACGAGGCCCTCGGACCTTCCCACCAGCTTCTTCGACCCACCCTTTGTATTTCAAAGCAGCCGGTCTTTTGTGGTAAGGACCAAATTCAGAGTCAAGTTGCTCGCGAAGAGCATAGAGGACATTTTCAAAATCCGAAAGTCGCATTCCTTCGTATCGGTACGCCAAAGTCGTCAGACCAATAACAATATCAGGATGAGAAAACTGACTCGCTCTGCTCGGGATGTCCTTGCCAACGAATGGAATAGATGCAAGTCTTCTAGCGAGAGAAACGTTGGGATCGCTTTCTAAAGCTTGCTTTAAATCCAACTTCGACAGTAAACCGAAGCTTACTCGATTGATTTTGCTTAAAACGTGAGGTAAAAAGTTTCGGAGCAGGTCGTGACTAAGGTTCAGCATCTTCATGTAGTCGTCATCTAAAGCCACGTGACAGGCAGAAGCTGCTTGTTTGTCTTTCAATGGACCATTCACCATGTACGAGATCAAGTGTGTGTCCTCCACAGTTGGTAGACGTTTGTTGCGAAGGTACAGCAGTTGCCAACGAGCAATTAAAGGCTTCAACTGCTGGTGGTAATATTGTCGATTCAGAAGAACGAGATGTGGGGTATGTTGAAAGTGTTTCTCTGAGATCCCCATCCGAATCACAGATGAAATCTGTTCTAGTATCGTAATAGCTTCTCGGCTATCTTTGAAGGCGACGGACATTTTTCCAGTTGAGAAGTAGAAGATAGCGTCGATAAGGTGCCAAAAAAGATCCCATCGTAGACCAATTCCAAGTTTCGACCGAGAGTAGTCAATGGGATCTTTTGAACCGATTGGCCAATTAAGTTCAGATTTCAAAGGATGGAGGATTAGGTCGACCTCATCTAAAAGAAGGCAACCTGATCGGAACAACTTCAGTATTTCTGCACCGTAATATACCTCTTGAGGACTCACATCGGCATCCACGATTTCGACTTGGTCGCGGAATCGTCTTGCAATAGCTGACAGAGAGAAAGCCCCGAAAATTCCATTATTGTTGACCTTACGGCGCATTGTTCCAAATTTTCTGTCTTCAAGGATCTTCATCATTTCAACAAACTTCAGCATGAATGACTTGACACTAGTTGGCGTGGCGCAGATCACGGCGCGGCTATCTCTAGCTTTGCATAACTTCAGGTAAAGGTCTCTTGTTATCGGAGTTCCGCGATTAAACTGAAAGGTGAACACTGGCTTTCTCACAACAGCAGCAAACTTCTCTCGCATCACTCCTCGTGAGAAGTCGAGAAGAGCATGAGGTACGACTTGGGTAACAAGGGACTTGCCATCCGCGAGCATCAAAGCCAAGAGTGGAGTAACCACCGTTGTCTTTCCTGCCCCCATGATCATTTGGTGACACATCGATTGATCGCGGCGAAGAGCGTCCATGAATTTGTTCACGAGAATCACCTGGCTCTTTCGAAGCATTAGCGAATAGGTGAATTCAAAAACGAGATAACGTGGATCAAATTCGATGTAGTTGCTGTCAGCCGTAGGCTTCATAAAATGCCGTTCGTTCGCAACGTCAGCTGCGACCTTCGACGCTTGTAGCTTGATCTCTTGGCATATTCTAGCCTGTTCTTCAGTTGAATTGGAGCCCTTTACTTGACGTAAAAGTAGAATAAGCTGCGACAGGCTATAAGGAGTGTGAGACGCTGCTGAAGAAAGGAATGTGTCCGACTTCGGTATTCTTGAAACGTACCTTGTGAGTGCTCGGTGAGTCTGACTGATTCGAATTGACGTGAGCATAGCCACGACGGTCAAGCTTGTGACCGTTTTGTAGGCGACGCTAGACATGTGAGGGTTAAGTGAGCGTATATCGTGCTCAGCAGTTGTCGAAAGAATGGAAGCGACCAGCAGTTCAAACCAAGCGGCGGGCTCCCGTTCACCCACTTGCCCAAGACGAAAACGTAAAAACTGAATTTCTCCGTTGGGTCCGGAAGCGTTTGGCTTGTCACTGCGTTCATCGCTTGTTGCGATTGCCAACGCCCGATTCATTAAATTCCACAGAGATTTTCGGTCAAACTCCATAGCTTGATTTAGCGCTTTAATCATCTTTGTTAGCTGGGCTGTGCCTGTTCCCAAAACTGAAGAAGATCGGTGAAATCCGTCAATTTCTCCGGGCTTGAAACCGATCAAAGTCGGTGTTCTCTCTGAGTTTGCTTTCTCGGCATACTTATAGACGTCCGTCGCTACACGTTGCATGGTTGCTTGCGAGCAATGAGTTTGTGACGCTTTGTCGGACGCAACATTGAAAGGAAGTTGGCTTGAGACAGGAGGTAGATTAATCTCCGCCCTTGTTAAATCAGTAACGTAGTTTTCCAGCTTAATCGGCGACAACGGTTTTGTACTAAATGCCTGTAGCTGCTTTAGCGGAATGTTCACGGCTGCACAGTTCTGCACGTCAAGATAAAATGTTGCTTGCGAATAATTTGATATCCTTGGCACTACCCATAAACGGTGTTGTGAGTAAGACTCAGGACGGCTGAGGATCATGGTAGATCGTGGCAGAGACTCCTGGTACACATTTGTATTCTTGATCATAGCTCTCACTCCTTCTTGGCTCATGAAATTATGAAGCTGCTCGACTAGGCGGCTGACTGAGTCCTTCCCGGCAAACATGCCCTTGAGCTTACTCATCCCAGTGTCAACATGGAACTTTGGAATGTTGGGATGCGCAGCTACGGGGGCATTTTCTGCCAGGATTCGCAGAGTCGACATTTCGGCAGACAGAGTCTTGAAGTCAGAGGGCGGAAGCAAGCGAAAAAGCATCCTTCCCCAATTGTGAGGCCGATCACTCGGATGCAGCTTGAAAGCAACCGTACCGGTTAGAAGATCGTACAGTAAAGGAAAACCGTATCGAGAAGAAGCCATCTCTACTCCTGAGGATACGGCATTGTTAATAAACTCAAGTGCCCTCAAGCCACCGTACGCAACTTGCTCCTGTCAAACCCAAAGACATCGGTAAGAATACTTTAGCAATAGCAACATATGCAAACAAGGAAAACTTACCTCTTCAGGACGGCTGTACGCGGCTCCGAAAAGCTTGGCTGAAGTCGTCGTCTTCTTGGGGTTTTCCATTATTGTATAGTCTGCTCCAAAGTCAAAATTCTCGATCACAGGAGGCTTCTCCTTTCCAAGCCGCACAGTCAAGGTCTTGTCTTTCGGCAACGTAGAGAGACTCGTGACTGCTGACACGAACGCTTTGCGATTATGGAGCGCCAACGACAGGCGACTTTGGTTTTCTGGGCTACAGAGCTGCAGAAGAAGCATTTCTTCGTCCGTGGTAAGACGACATGCAGATGATACGTGCCCGTGTTTCTTAGTGTAAGCTTCCATTTCTTCAGCTATGCTCCATGGACATCTCATTGTAGACTCTGCCCCTAGACCTACGGTCACCACCGAAAGTTTTAAGCGACAAGCATGTGCATCAGGGTGGAAATCGTTTCCCAAAAACTCTAGTTGGTTGAAAATCTGCTGCTCCTCAGGGCTAAGCTCCTCGCTGACACATGATTCAACCATTTTGAAAACGTCAGGGTAAGAACCAGTGATAAAATACATCAGCATCAGATAAAGCGACGAGGCAAGAGATGGCGTAACAAGAAATGACCTCGAGTTGTGCACCGGGTAAAGATATGACCGAACCTCTCCGATATTGTTAATCCATTCCTTATTTCGACGGTCGAGAATCACTTGAACGGACAGTCGCGATCCATCAATGTGAAGTCGCCTTGGAAGCGCGCAACTTGGAAGCAAGACAAATAGATCCTTATCAGCATTTTGGAGAACGATGAAATGCGAAATTGCTCCAAGAAGACGGTCTGCAAGCTCCCGCGCCTCCGTTGAAGTGGCGATATAGAGGCCATCATAATCATTGCTGTACAAGCGATTTTCCACTTTGCCATCTACAGACTCGGTAGCCTTTGCTTTAAAAGACAAATTCACACGCGGAAGCTCGATATAGTCGATAGTGCATGGAGAATGCGCTGATTTGACGGTTTCCGTGCTCCATACAAGCACGTGAGCGAGATTATCAAGCCGAGAAAGTAACATTCCAATTCGCTTTAAAAGAGAGGACGGGGGTGCAGAGAGGATGTTCAAGAGTGTCATGACACGCCGGTTCGAATCATTTCGTTCGATTTCTTGATCTACTCCAAGCACAGGGACACGCTGGATTAGCGCCTCCGCGGCTGAATTGCAGAACCCCGTCTTGTCAAAATTGTCTTTTGTCAGGGAAATCTTGAGACGAGTTCCAGGAACGTCCTCTCCCACCGGTTCAGGAACATCACCGTCATCGGAGTCGTCAATGCTTTCCTTTATCGCCTTCTCGTAACCAAGAATACTGTCATCTTCATTCTGCCAAAAGACATACCTCTCTACCAAGGCTGCTGGAACTAGACCAGCAAGGAATCGCGAAGGTACATATGTCTGTGTCCCGATTTCTGAGTTCAAAGCCCGAGTTACAAGAAGTGATGATGCAGGAGAAACAGTTGTCATAGGTACCCCCGCCGAGAGCGAAAGGATACCGTCGATGCGATCTGGATAAGGTTCACCATTCTTTACTTCGTCGAGACAAATCGAGAGGTTCGAGCTATACTCAAGAACTCGCATGTGACGCCGGCCATACTCAACGACGTTAAAAACCGTGATGACAGGGGGATGCTGCCACACAACAACCTCTTTCAACGTGTGAGTCATAATAGAAGTATCGGTCTTTTTATTTTCAATCCACCCCGACAGAAGGGCATACGGCTCAACAGAGTAGTCATCTGTAGTCATGTAGAGTGTAACTCCAGGTAAGATCAAGGGGAGTTTATCCTTGAGGATATTCGCTATCCACTTTTCTCCGTTCCTTAGATTGTTGGGAAACTTCCGAGAATTCTTAGGGTCTTTGGTCCCCTTAATGTCGAAATAGTTTCTCTGATCTGGAGCCCACGACAGCACATCGTACCTTCGTCCAACAAGTCGCCACCAAAAGCGGTTTGTCGTGTGCATCACTTCCGCGCAGGCCACGTCGCTAGCGTCCTTCAGAGCTGATCGTCTCGTATCCGCAAAGTCCGGATCTTCCATTATGTGCGGGTCAAGAAGTGTCATTTTGTGATTCTGAAGGGTGAAATCACTCAGCTGCATATTCACTTCGATTCCAACAGCTTTCGTTGTTACGTACAACATCCACTCTTCGTACGTCTGGCCATCTTTTGGGATTCGGTAGCTACCATCCCGGAGATTATCATCTTCTGTGTCAGGAACGAACCTACCGTAGCACGTTGGATGGCCAATACTTTGCCAGTGACGTTGCTTAAACTCTGAATCATCATATTCCCGTGTTCCTGTCCCTGTCGCAACTCGTACGACTGCCTCCATGGCTTTGTCTCCTTCCTCTCTTTTCTCTCTGAGGAATCTTAGAAGGTTGTAGCGGTGTGTTTGAATAATATCAAAAATCTCGGACTGCGCAATTTGGAGTCCTGGCGGAGGATGCGTTGGTTTGGCTGTGTCTTGCAGATCATCATAGACTTTGCTGCTAAAACGATGATTTATCGTCAAGTATACTTGAGAGGACATGAGAATCGACGCCGCTCTATAGTCCAACTCTTCGTAGTCATAATTCTTGAATAGGTACAAAAGATGGGCATGAGTAAGACAAGCTATATCCACGTCTTTGTTTCGGGAGGGATCGATCCAATATTCTAGAGTTGGGATTGCTTGAGTATCCAGCATCCCTCGAAGTTTTTTTAAGGCGACCTCCACTTTTATATTGTCGAGAGTTTCCAAACCTCTAGGACGAGGTTGCCCGGGAATACATTTCTTCAAAGCATACTTCAGAAATCCTTCAAGACGGACGGCGAGTCTAATTGAGAAAAGAATGAGAGGACCGGAAGACGACTTTCTTGTATATCGGCCGACGTCCATGTCAAGCGCTCTCTCTAGGATCTTTATCACACAACTAGTTAACACGTCCGGAGACTTAGCGATCTCGTTGAAGAGTGTGCCATGAGCAGTTGCAAGCAGATCTTCCAACCTATCGACGTCAACAACCGGAACTTCTTGGATAAAATCGGTAAAATCAGCGGGCTTCCAACGTCCTGGTTCGAACAATGCAGCATCAACAATTAGCTGTAAAGACTTCGTCTTCAACGCTGACAGACGAGACGGGTCTCCGTTAGCAAAGAAGTCAAGAATCAATGGGATTCGTATATACGGAGCAGTCAAGAAAGTTATGAAGCGTTCGGAATCGGAAGGGGTCAGAACATTTCCGAAAGTAGGTAGTTCCTTATTTTCAAGATGAAGCACATCATCTTCGTTTTTCACGGAAACAGGCTTCGACCTATACCCACCCCAAAATGAAACGCGTGAGTCGTACTCCAAGTAGATGGGCCAAATACAAGCACGCTTTGTCACAACTTACTTCTTCGCCAGAAACTTCTCACCGCATGAATTGACTACCGTTGTGGGATCCGCCGACGACAACCGAGATCGCTCGAAATTTGACTTGCTAGCAAACAATTTTAAGAAACCAGCGAAAGAATTGCTCTTCGACTTTTCTTCCTGCTGAGCTACGCGTTCCACAAATTCTTGGTGGTGCCCCTGAAAAGCGGTGACATGATAGGCCAACGCCGGGTCTTCCTTACCTCTCCGACGAACTTCCCAATGAAGTGTTGCGTCCGAGGCGAGCCATGAGTGACTGTCAGGCACTTCAGGCGTTTCAGACTTACCCGAAACAGCCATTTTGAAATGAAAAACAATATCCCGAAAGTACTCAAACTCGGGAAGCACTTCGATGATTGATCCGTTTCGTCCTGCTACCAGATTAGCAGTAAGGTTCGCCATAGCTTCCTCTGTTCGTGGATAAGGACGTTGCAATGCCAGCTGAATCGATAACTGATCAATCAGCACAGAATCACCAACCATCGGAGCAAGGCTTTTATCAAAGTTAAAAACAGAAGGCTTTCTGGTTCCGTCCATGTTCAAAGTGAGTCCCCTCAAATAATCCAAAGCTTGATAGCGCAACGAGCAGATATTCGGATCATAGATCGGTAAGTTGCACCCTAAGGTATCAAACGAAGCTGCTTCAATTCCAAACGGTTCCGTTGGTCCCTCGCACAGTCCCGAATAATGCAGTGCAAAAGTACTAGGATCGTCAACAGCTACCACCCGACAAATAGCGTCTGCTACGCATGCCCCACAAGCAAAGGCAGTCGATCGAATTGCAATCAAACCACGAGATTGCTGAACACACGCAGTTGCGGCCGAATAGAGTCGACAAATACGTCGAATTAAAAAGAGCAAGTTGAGTTGAGTTTCGCGACGCATTTCGCCCTTACGCCAGAAACAGAACTTGGGATCCGAGTTCGGCATGGGGAGAACAATCGTCAGAGCGTGCTGCGCGGCCGACGCGGCAAAAGCAGGAGAATTCTTGATCAAACGACGCTGTTGAAGCAAAAGACTGCAAGCATCGGCAATACGCTGCAAGTACGACGACGCCGTCATGTAGTTGGTAGCTACGGGTGGCAAGTCTTCGTCGGTCAAAACGGCTGGGATGACAATCGGATCAGGTCGAGGGTCGCCCATAAGGTTCTTTACCACCTCATCGTAGTTGTCTCGACGTAGGCGACCGAACAAAGGGTGCGCAGCCGAGCCGGCTCCAGCCTTGAGAGACAGAATCTGTCCTTTAGAGTAATCGTCATTCAAAGATGAAGCGGACAGACCGTGGCTATACTGATCCATTGGTTTCGACGAGGCAAAATTGATCTTCCGCAATAGCTTGTCCAGCAAATCCCAGGTATCCGACAGCGTCGCACCAAGTGTTCCGTCCTCGACCGTCTCGGGTGTAATGGTAGACGCAAAATTCGCGAGATTTCGTCCGGTCAATTTGAGAATACGCGTGTCTTCTGGATCCATGGAGGAGGGTGGCGCTTGTTCAATTTCCGCATAAGCTAAATCAACAGCAGCGTTCATAACCAACAGCGAAGCGTACTTGGACGTCCGCACACCCTGGGATGGCGTACTGGTCAGGGCCAACCTGGCCAAGGGATGATACGACTGCGCCGATATTTCGTTCGGAGGTTCCAAGTACTCGGCCGGACCTTGATCCAGGTTCGACAACAGTGGGCGTGAGTTCAACGCTGGCATGAGTTTGGTGTACAAAAATGCGGCATTATTCTTGCGGGACGGATATACCTGCATTCGGAACAGTAGCGTCCAAAAGGTGGAATCCATAACACGGTATGCGGGAATATCCCATACCGTCATGGCAAGCTGCTTCAGTTCTTTACCCGTTTCCGGGTCGAACGAAGCTGGATGGTACTGTAGCCCGTCTCTACCAGTGTTACAGACGGTGAAACTCCACTTGTTGCCACAATTTCGAATAATGTATAGACACAGGTAAGTGTATTCAGGTTGCTGCCAACCCCCCGGCAAAACGAGCTGCTGTCCCGGCTGCACATTTTCCAAGAGAGGAATCAATACGTTCAAAAAGTTGAGGAAGAGTCCATCCAAAGCCGCTCCCGAGGCACCCGCCGAATGTGGTAACAACGAAATGAGCTTGATGCACGCTTCGCAGGCGTAATGATTGCCCTCGAGAAACGCCAAGGAGTTTTTGCGACCAGGCACGCGGCCCTTGCCAGCTTGGGAAGCGGCTCGCGTCAACGCACAAACGTGAGACACAAAGGACAGGGACTTTGCGAGTTGCTCGTACATGGCGGCCCGATCCTTGAGTCGGTCCGGAGGCACCGGCTGCTGCTGAATATACGTATTCAAGTTCAGCAATGCCCAGAACGGGGGAACCCGAAAAATGGGCGAAAACGCACGATCTGGCAATTTCCCGGACGTGCCAGCCAGGTAATCGTAAGGATTGAAGACTACGGACGGAGTGGTAACCTCTCCCTCACTGCTACCCGTCGTAGAAAGCGAGACACCGCTAGCGCCCAGCACCGAGGTACTTTCGTGGACCTTTGTTTGCGCGAGTTCTTCCTTTTCGCGCAGCATTTGTGCCCGGACGCGGGCGTCTTCTTGTTCACGGGCCTTGCGGGCGACAGCTTCTTCAGGTGTCTCTTTAATGGGCGGCTTACCCCCGGCGGTCGGGGAGGTGGCGGCCGCCGCGACGCTTCTGGGGTTGGGCGTGGTAGGCTTGGCCGTGACCGAAGAAGGAGACGTGCCTTGCTTTGACTTTGGGCTCGGCGAAGCCGCCAGGGTTCGGGGCGGGACGGGGGAGGCAGTCCGACTCCCCGCGGGCGTGCCACCTCGACTACCAGCCGGAGTATTGGACTTACTGGGCGAAGGGCTGATTCCCATCCGCGCGAAGGCTGCCGAAGTCGCGTCGGCTGGCGACGTGGCGGTCTGGACCGACGAAGGACTGGTAGGTTTGACAATGTTCGGGACGCTCCCGTTGCCGTTGGTCACGACATTCGTCGTAACAGGCGGACTACCACCCATACGGTTCCCACCCTGACCCCCCATGGTACCACGGGGTAGAGGCGGTGGTGGATGGGACGTAGCACTGGAGCCGACCGATCCGGTGGGGGATGCTACAGAAGAGGACGGTAAGTTGTCCAAACCAGCAAAGGGGTCCGCGGGGACGTACACTGGCTGCGGACGATTCGCCGTATAAGCCTGCTGAGACGGTGGCATACCGTAGGCTTGCGGTTGCTGTGCAAAGACGTTTTGCGGTGGGGGCGCTCCTCCAAAGGCCGACGGAGGCGGAGCTCGTTGCGCTCCCGCGTGTTGCGGCGGAACCGCGGACGGGAAACTCGCTTGTTGCATACGCTGCTGCATGGATGGTTGTTGTTGTGGTTGTGGCTGACTGTGATGCAGTTGCGGAGGGGGCACGGGACGTTGTTGTGGTTGCTGCGACGGTGCCGGTACGACGTAGGTGGGAGGGAACCAACCTTCCTTCCCGGCCATCGAGCCCCACCACCAGGCTCCCGTTTGTCCGGGTTTCGCGACAATGGCGGTACCGGGACCAAAAGAAAGCTGAGATTGTCGAGCATCTCCTTGAAAGCCGTGCTTCGACACGAACGTAACGGGTTGCGAAGGATTCATGGTTTGCTCGATCGTGCACCGCAGCTCCGCCAGGATCCCAACACTACAATGACGCGCGCGGGTTGCACGATTCTACAAAGTCTATACGACTGGGATGAGATTCCGCAACGAAAAGGTTCCGGCGAGCGGAGATTTCGAATGGTCGACCACACGAAAGGGGGGAAGAGAAAGATCTAGTCGACGATTGGAAAGAACCAAGACGAACCGGTTCGTCGGCCAAAAAGCAAGATCTTGGGCGAGTCAACGCGTCGTGGATGTGTGCGGTAGATTTTGTTGGCCGACGTCCCGCGCCGGTACCCACCTACTTACACCCACCAAGTATTCGTTCCTGCTCTCAAGGCGGGCAAGGCCAGCACACGCACTTACACGTAGTAGACATCCCACTCCTCGACTCGCTCCACCCACACCACTCGTAATCCGCGAAACTTATGGGGTTTTACGACTAAATAAAT
>Ga0163101_100195_pt1 | contig 14344 bp, 8 predicted proteins | sample TAMARWmetagpilot_2_FD_111548 | JGI IMG/M metagenome (GOLD analysis project Ga0163101, IMG submission 111548) | Phycosphere-associated microbial communities from TAMU algal ponds, Corpus Christi, Texas, USA - TAMU ARW1 11/11 metagenome pilot | ecosystem: Engineered > Artificial ecosystem >...
CGGTACCTGCTACACCGGCGGCTGGTGCCAATGTGTACGGAAACTTGGCCAAGGAGTGGGCTTCGATGAACCGTGAGGACGACAGTCGGTCGGGTCCGGCGCCGATGCCGATGCCGGCTCCACATGCTCCTCCGCCTCCTGCTGCTGTGTCACAGGCGTCCAATCCGGTACCTGTTTCATCATCGGCCGGTGCCAATATCTACGGTATCTTGGCGAAGGAGTGGGCTTCCATGAATCGTGAAGATGACAGTCGGTCGGGTCCGATACCTTTTACATTGCCCCTTGTCGCTACGAATCCGGCGCCTATAATATCTTTAAGCCCATCTGAAACGGGGACACAGTCGCTTGTCACTTCGTTCGATAGTCTCGCGATAGAACGGGCCGATACAAATCGGAAACTTGATGGCACAGGTTTGCTGGTTCCACATTCACCTCCCGGTGACCCCCATGCAACTGTCAAGGTGACAGAGGGATTAATTGCCGATTTGAACTCTATATCTATTGACTACGGTATTCCAGATTTGGAAGAGATGGAAGTTCAGGTGGATGCAATGATCAACAGCTTGAAACGAAAAGACCAGGAGTACCATGTCACCATCGCACAGTTGAAGGCTCAGTACGAGCGCCAGGAGACAGAGCTACGTGTGAAGTTGGATACACTAGCAACCGATTATCAGGCGTATCGTTCAAGTAAGGAGTCCGAGCTTTTGGACAAAGAGAAACGTGTCGAAGGTATCAAAATGGGATTTCAGAAAGAGCTCGATGATCTATCGGTCAAGCTGCAACAGCAAAAGGAACTAACGGATCAGGAATCGAAACGCGCCCAGGTTTACTCGGCACGCCGCAGCGAGCTCGAAAATGAATTGAGCCGTCTTCAAAGCGAGTCTGCTGCGACTATCCGAGATCTTGAGAATCGGTATAACGCGGAACGCGATTCTCGATCCGACGACCTCGCCGTCGCTAAGCAGAGAGTCGAAGAGCTGCAGCATGAAAGTCAGCAAAGGCTCCAGGAAGCCAACAAAATCGGACAAGAAGAGGTTCGACGCGTAAAGTTTGATTTGCAAGGTCGCCTCGAGAACAAGGAAGCAGAACTTAGCAAGGCTCGGACTGATCTACAAGGCGCCGAGATGGACCGGAAACAGAACGAGGCACGAATCTTGGCTCTGACTGACGTCAATCAAAGCCTCCAAAACGTTACCAAAGCTACTTTCGATCTTCTAAATCGAATCAAGAAGCAAATTTTTGGAATCTGAACGAAAGTATTTTATGTCTCACTATTCCTTGAGTTTCGCAACGCTTTTCTTGGTCCCGATAATGACCGTACCACGCACTATCACGCTTTCTACAATACCAATCGGTGTCGTAGATTCAACAAAAAAACGGCATCAGCATCATATCTTGCTTCAAGTCACCAATAAGGTGCGGTGTCCAGCAGTCGTCTAAAAGGCATCTCGAGTCGGTCGTTCGTCGCCATCGATACCGATCCATCCATCAGGGTACTCGTACGCGTACACCATGGTATCGACCGTTTTCCATTCGTGAACCGCCGTCTTTTTCGGCAGAAAGGAATACCACGAATCCATCATACTCATTCCGTGATACCCACGTAATCGGTTGATGTATCCGGAAAAGGTACTGAACCATGTTCCCGCAAATATCCTTCCTCGACTTGCCACAATGGTATCGATCATTCCCATGTAGTTGGGATCCAAATCCTGTAATCCGGCCAAATCCCAGTAGTCGTCCAAGTAGCGAAGATCGTGATGGATGGCCAAATCGTCGAAGAACGTGTGGTTCCGTTCGTCAGTGGCCACGTACAAAATTTCGCGTTCCTGCCAGAGCTCCTTTGTATTTTCGTACCACTCGACGGCGGGAATTTTGACCTTTTTGTACTGCAGGTCTCCTCGGCGCACGTGAAGAGCTGAGTAGGCTCCGGCGCCGTTCGGGTCGACGGCGAATCCGCGGGTGACCGCCTCGGCTTGGACGGCCTTGACGATTTTCCCCGCCGCGCAGTAGATTGAGTCGTGGTAGTGCAGGAAATCGCGGACGAAACGCTTGACCTGATTCTCCAGGGCGGGGTCGGTAAAGTGGATCATGGAATAAAAGTGCGACAGAAGACGGTAGCCCTTTTCGTCGGCGTGGAAATGCAGCAATAGGGGTTCGTTCCGTTCGGCCGTCCAGTAGATCACGTCGCGTTTGGGGCCGCATACTTCGTGCACGTATTCTTGTACTTCGGGATCGAGCTGGACGTTGCCAGTTTCGTCCGCGTACTTGTCCTGGTCAAAGACGAGGCACGAATGCAGCGCAGAAAGGCCGGGATTGTGTCCCACGTCATTGAGGAAGTCGACGATCGGACCACAGGACGACGACGATAGTTTGCGCTTGTCGCAGTGATCGGCAGCGGCGAGGATGGCCGTTTTCTGTTCGGGCGGGATGGTAACCACGTTGCGTGCCAAAAATTCCTCCATGGATATGACGTTGACTCGTTTCTGAAATTCGGCACTGTTCAGCGGAAAGAAATCTCCAAAGCCCCGGTGCTTACTCCCCTGGCCGTGGTGGAGCAGGTAGAGTGGTTCCTTGGGAGGCAGCACTAGTGTCCGTCCCGTAACGGCTGCAATAATGAAAATAATCTCCATACTCATGCGAATGTTGTTCCATCCGCCATGATCGGGACTAAATGTAATGTAGCGCGTCTGATCGGTGGGCACGGCGAACGGCGACGAGGAGAGTAGATTGGTGGCGTCCCGCGTCCCTTGGGGATCGTTCCAATAGGCGAGACTGTCAACGTTGACGTCGCATTCAATGTGTGCCCGTTGGGCACCGACGAGTGCCGGTGTTTGCTCAAGTGTCCGTCCAGCCACTCCACGGGCTACGGGCTGCGTTGTGGTCCAGTCACTGGGATCCGGATGGAGTTCATCAATATGAGTCGGAATGGCCTTGGGTAGTCCCGAGGACAAATCTACCTGCGGATCGCGTTGTTCTGGCTCAGGGATAGCATCGACAGTCAATGGAGGGATCTTGGGTGTTGGGTGCCGGACAATCTTATCGACTTGTTGCGCCAGTATGTGTTCCGTCTTGCCAATGAGATTGTGCACCGATACGGGAACGCGTAGGGGCCTCGTGTCGTGAGTTCTACTGCTACTACCACCACCTCCACTTGCCGTGGTTGTTGTGGGAGGCGCAGCACCAGTACTGGCGAACGAATGGATCGGTAAAGTCCCACTGTGTCGATCCAGTACCAGAATGGGTAGAAGCGAAAAACTGGCGAAACAAAAGAGTGCCGCTAACAGCACACACAAACGTCCGGAGACGGAGGAAGACGACGACGATTTCCACGCCGATCGCGTCGACGTCGTGTGAGTTTTCGGTAGCACCGCCGGACGTTTCCGACTTCGCGCGGGTATCGTCATGATCCGAGGGTCCCTGTACTGGCTTTTGTGACACACTGACTGTACCTATCGAGTAGCGGTGAGGCTGTTGGTCCAATAGCGTGTTTCGCAGTGCTTAGGTACCTGCCTGTACGAGTACGTGTATGCGTGCCTGGACCTGTATGGGTACCCGTACTTGTGCTTGAACCTAGCTAGGTATATATACCTTGTGACTGTTTGTTGATCGGGAAACACACAACCAAAAGTGTCACGGCAGAATAGGCATTGCCGTTGCTCGTCCCATGGTCCCCCTCGCAAGCAAAAGGTGTTGGAAATCATAGGGTAGGGGTAAAGGAGACATGCCGAGTTGTGACCCCGACCCCTTGGAACGGAATGGTGAATTTCTGCCCCATCACATATTGTAAGTTCGATTTCGACGTGACTATAAGCAAGATTCCATTGCAAATCAAAAAAGGAATCCGGAATAGTACATCGAACCAGTTAATGTAAGTTAGTCCATCGTGATTCGTGTTAGCAGATTGGGACCACGTGGAAGTTGGCTGCAGTCGTGACTCTGTCCCTTTCTCCGGGTTTACCTTTTCCTAACTTTGAGAAACGTTAACTGGTATTGGATGGTGTGGGTGGTAGCAGTCACTGCCAGGCAGGCACGTTTATGACCTAGTTACTAACAACTGGAAGTGATTTTGTCCCCACTGCGCATTGCGTTTTGGTGTGTCGTCGTCGTCTTCTTTCCCGTCGTTCGCCCATCACTCTCCACATATAATTTACTGTTAATCACGACAACAACGACGCTTGGGCAACGCTTGTAAACAGTCAAGTTGAGTACTACGGTTGACTCTATCTATTACCAGTAGTGTTATTGTTACCGGTGTTCATTGGAATTACTGCTTTTTGGTTCCCTCATGAGACTGCAGAGTCACCGTGCCGTCGTGGCGGCGGCATCCTTCTGCCTGTGGACTTGCTTGGCCTCGTTCTCGGGAACGGTGGAAGGTCGTGCCATTCTCGGTGTCGACTTGGGCTCACTCTACATGAAAGTGGCACTCGTACAGTCGGGGAGTCCGTTGGAAATCGTTACCAATTTACACGCCAAGCGCAAGACGGAACAAATGATTCTATTTGATCAACAACAACGCTTTTACGGGGCCGACGCCTCCGCACTCTTGGCTCGCAAGTCCACCAAAACACCCTCCGCAATGTCCGTACTGCTCGGACGAGACGAGCAACATCCCACCGTACGAGTAAGTCATGTATAAATGAAAATTCCGGCGGTGCAATGCTGTACGAACAGTACAATACAGTACGGTACGGTCCAAAGTACCGGACACTGTTACATGGCAGCCTACTATCTTCAAAATCCTCGATTTCCATCCTCACGGTTTGCTTTCTCGTTGACTTTGTTTTCTCGTTTCCTTGCGTTGCGTTGCCCTGAAATTCTTCATCCCCTACAGGTCCTTGCGGAACGTCACTACCCCGTCCGTCCCGTCTACAACGAAACCCGTGCGGGGGTGACCCTCACCGTGGACGGTGTGGAGTTCACACCGGAAGAGCTCGTCGCCATGGTACTCAGTCACGCCGTCGATATATCCGTCGCCTACGCCACAGAACAAGGATCCACCATTGCCCCACCCAAGGATGTCATGCTGACCGTTCCCTCCTACGCCACACAACCGGAACGGCAGGCTTTGTTGGATGCGGCGGGACTCGCCGAACTCAACGTACTCGGACTCATTGACGAGAATACCGCTTCTGCCCTCCACTACGCCATGGACAAGTCCTTTGAAACACCGCAGCTTATCATCTTCTACAACATGGGCGCATCCGCACTCCAGGTTTCACTCATTCGTTTCTTCAACTACGAACAACCGCAAAAGTTCGGTAAGCCCAAAACGGTACCCGCTCTGGAAGTGCTCGGGAAATCTTGGGACGCCACCTTGGGTGGACAGGCCTTTGATCAAATCGTAGTGGAATACCTAGCGGACGAATTTAACAAGGCCTGGCACGCCTCCACCGGAAAGACCGATCAGGACGTCCGGAGCTCCCCCCGTGCCATGATTAAGTTGCGTCTCCAGGCCAACAAGGTCAAGCACGTCCTGTCCGCCAATTCCGAAATCCCCGTCTACATGGAAGCCGTTCACGACGACGTTGCCCTCTCGACCACCATGACCCGGGAACAACTCGAATCACTCGCCTCCTCGCTCTGGGCACGAGCCATTCAACCCGTCACGGACGTCCTCCAGCAAGCCAATGTGACGTTGGAGGAGTTGACCATATTGGAATTGCTCGGTGGAGGTATGCGGGTACCACGGATACAGACGGAACTGATCGAAAACGGACTCGGCGGCAACGCCGCCCTGTTGGGCAAACACATCAATTCCGACGAATCCATGGCCTTGGGTGCCGCCTTTGCCGGAGCCAACATTTCCACCGCCTTTCGAGTCCGTCAGGTTGGCATGACTGATCTTAACCCGTTTGCCTTGTCCGTAACTTTGACCAATCTCCCGGACGGCGACGACACCGCATCGGAGGCTTCCAATGACGAATGGAGTAAGAAAGCGACCATTTTTAAAGCGTTTGGCAAAGTGGGTGTTAAGAAAACTATCGCCTTTACGCACGATACCGATGTCCACTGCGCCTTGGACTACGATACAGATGACGAAGCGAGCGTGTTGCCGGCAGGATCACAGACGGCTCTAGAACGGTACAGGATATCGGGCGTAGTCGCCTTTGCGAAGGAAATGGCCGACAAGGGTCTGGGTAAACCCAAACTTTCCTTGCAGTTTGAATTGAGTGCTTCCGGTATCACTGCCCTCGTGAAAGCCGAAGCTGCAGTGGAAGAAACCTACACGGTCGAAGAGGAAGTCGAAGTCGAAGACGATGGCGTCACCAACACGACCGAGGACGAGAGCGAAGAAGAAAAGAAGAACAATACCGAAGCTGATGGCGAAAACAAAACGGACGATTCGTATGAGGTGAAAAAGGAGAAGAAAACAATAAAGGTGCAAAAGGTACGTTTTGGACAACGGGTTGACTATGTTTAGTACAGCCGATTTCGTTGCCTCTCTGATGATCTACTAACCCCACAGACGTTGTTTGGCTTACGCCAACGCCGACCTGCTTTTGTCGTAAAGGAAAAGAAACGCCTGCACAAGAAGGAGCTCACGGTGGATACGTATCATGTTGGTCGCGTAACTCCATATTCCGCGGAGCTGCTGGCAGCATCGAAGGCGAAGCTCCTCGAGATGGCTCGAAACGACAAAGAACGCATGATGTTGGAAGAAGCGAAAAACCGCGTCGAATCGTACATTTACTACATCAAGAATAAACTCACCGACGATGAAGAGGAAATCGGCACGGTGTCAATCAAGGAGCAACGAGAAGAGTGCCAAAAAGCGGCCGAAGCGGCTGAAGAATGGTTGTACGACGACGGCTACTCAGCGGACCTGGCTACAATGGAGGACAAGTATGCCGAATTGTCGGCACCCTTCGAAAAAATCATGCTCCGTGTGAAAGAGACTGCCGCTCGTCCGGAAGCCGTAAAGGTACTGGAAAAGAAATTGGAGGAGGTTGAAGCTCTCATCAAGAAGTGGGAGACGTCCATGCCGCAGGTAACAGAGGAGGAGCGAACGAAAGTCTTGGATCAGGTGGAGGAGGTTCGCAAGTGGATTGCTAAGGTCGAAGGCATGCAAGCCAAGAAGAAGCCTCATGACGAACCAGCTTTTGTGAGTGCGGACGTACCGTTGCAAGCAAAGGACTTGGAACTCATGGTAGTTCGACTAAGCAAGAAACCCAAGCCCAAGCCACCCAAAAAAAAGAAAGATGACAAGAAGCCTGGGAACTCGACAGACGCTATGGAGGACACTGAGGATCCGGCCGCGGTGAACAAAACCGAAGCCAATTCGAGCGAAAGCGCTGAAAACAAGAGCGAAGCCGAAGGGGCGCAGAGCAACGAAACACTTTCGGAACCCACGAGTGGCGACGCGGGCATGGATGAAGAGCTGTAGATATGAAGGTGTTTTAGTTACTTTCAGTCAATTACTGAATCCATAGGGATAGGATGTTATCGTACGTGCTTCTACTTTCTCACCATGCAATAGGTAAGTATCACAACTGGACCAATACACCTGGTTTTTCGAGCCAATAGATGTGATTTCCTGATCTCTAGATTAGGCACGTGTCGTTTCCGATTCAGTCGTAGTATCTATAGTCGAAGGGCTCTCTCGTCCCATGGTCTTAGGCGAGATTGCCACCGAAACTGGATGGGAAGGCGGCGCAGTTGGGGACGGCCGGGAAGGAGGCGTTCCGTAGCCGTAGTTGTAAAAGTTTGCCTGTGGTGACATCAGAAACTGTGTTGCCGGAGACATAGGACCATAAGGACTGTCGTATTGCGGGCCGTAGCCGTGGTAGTATTGATTACGCAGAAGAAGCGGCTGCGCATTGGCGACGTATGATTCTTTCGACTCGTCGTCATTCAATGCTGCCTTTGCTTTCCGTTGCGGCGTCGACGGAATGGCGGCCGGAGTTGCTAATCCCATTGAAATAGTAGCTTGGTCCAAATGGGACCAGTACGGGGAAACTGGCATCATATTGTTGGGATCGTACTTGGCAGGAGATTGATAAATCGGTGCGGGCATGGGCGGCGCAGCGCAAGGCACATGGGGGCAATCAGAGTCTGGCTGTTGGGAAACGGCAGGAGAAGGAGGGGCATGGGTTGACTGCGAATCATACGGTTGCATTGGGTATGCGTTTGGGTCCATCCATCCACCATACATCTGGGTGTTGTAGCCAGAAGCGTACAAAGTCTCGGTACTGCAGGGCTGATGATAATATGGCTGCATCCCTGGATGCGGATGGTAAATCGCATACTCGGGTCCGTAGTGAGGATAGCTATCAACTGAAAGGCCAGAATGCACGGAAGAATTATCCAGGGTTTGCTGAGGTTGTTCCCAGGCAGAATGCCAATGATGAGAAGCATGATGAGGTGTATAGACGGGTGGCTGGTATCGAGTTCGCCGTAATCCGGTGACTTGCTTCGGGACGGAAGGGGATGATTGTGAAGCGGGACGAGGCGGATGGCCAGGTGTGCCTGACTTCTTTTTACTTTGTGGTACATGGACATCTTCACACATCTCCGAACGTGCCTTCGCCATAGCTTGCAAAAACTGCTCGTTAATCTGCGATCGCAATAAAGTGCTGTCAACATCGGAAGGTTCGTGTGGGGCTCGCAGTTTGAGAAGTGAAACCTGCTCACGTAACTTCTTCTCACTAGAACGTGAAGTATCCATCCACCCTTTAAAGTGTGGTAGGCATTTCATCCATTCATCAGAATCAAAAAGAGACACCGTCGCCAAGTGATCCGAGACCGCACACACTTCTTCTCGCAAAAAGACCGCGACAGGAGAAATGGACTGTTTGACATCCACGCCATTTCGTTTTAGCTTTTTGATGCATTTGGCGAGAAACTTATGATAATGAATCAAAGGCCAGAGATATCTATGGTTCAACGTGTCGGCTAGTGAGTGAGCAAGAGATTGTAAGGATGACGGCGGACAAGATATCCTCGTTCATAACTTACCGCCATCGTTTATTGTGAGAAACCGGCTCAATCCATGGGTTCTTCCCCGACTTGGCTTCCCACCAAGACCTTGATGGTTTCCAAAGCTGTGTGCGCGAATTTTTGGATAGAGACGAGACGGAATTTTCGTATTCCTTTTCGCCAATAGCTTGCAAAAATGTCGCCGGGCATGCGGCATCCTCCAGGCGAGGCTCCGTCGCATCGCTGACCGCCACCGTTCGCAGCAACCAGGCTTCCTCATCAATCATTGCAGAGTCTTCAGTGTAAGAATCAAAAACAGCCGTTTCGGTTGTAGCTGCTTCACTCGTCGTTACGCCATCCAAAGCCGCCAACACCAGAGGGTGGCTGTCTTCACCATCGTTCGAGTGGCATTCTGTAAGGGTGTCGTTCGACATCATGGCTGTGGCTTCCTTGTTAATGTCATGGACAATTCCGTAAAAGGAAACGCGGTTCACCAAAGCCTTAGACAGTTCTAGCTTGAGCTCAGGATGCAAGTCAAAGGCCAGAATACTACTGTCAGCGTGTGTCTCCTCGATCATTACTTGTTCCGGAGAAAAAACAGTCGCATCGATAACACCGGTGGGAGAAATCAAGACGTCTCCAGTTTTACCCGAAGTGACACAGCAAGGAGATATTAAAGCGGCGCTACTGTCCGTGGCTTTCTCGAGCTCTTCTTCAATGCACAAGGCATCGAACGCCTGGGTGAGGTTCCTCCGCGGAATCACCTTTTCCTTTTCCGGACTGCTGCTCGAGTTATTCTTGTTGCTACTGTCATCACTGGTAGCTTCCGCTAGACATGCCATCGTACCGGTGCGCACTGGACAACAGAAAAAACTATGAGGCTCCTTGCTGGGACCGAGGCGTGAGGGGAATAGGATACACATGGACCGAAAAAGATGCAGCGAATAGAATAGACAGATCGTGTGAGACACGCGGGCATCGGCGGACAAAGCGAGTTTTCAAGAGAACCTCTAGGGAGACACGTTGCACGCAAAATCAGCGTGACTGATGACGAAAGCAATCCATTCTTACATGTAGGTGTGAAAGGTTACGTTACCACGATTGCAGGAATCTACAAAGTTGCTCCTTTTCCATACACCATGGTGGTGAGTGAATTGGTTCAAAGGCAAAAGGGAGGTCATGACAGGTGAGACGAGACCGCGTGTTGTCGTTGGGAAAACGCTCCTCTCTATTAGTCGTGTTCGGGACGGTTTTCCTCCCTTAAGTAATCGATCCGATCTCGATATAAACAAGGATATATATATATATTTCAATCTCAAAAATTACCATTCACCTTCTCACGCCGGATCACGACCTCAGGAGTGATTCCATGAGCGCGAGATGGAACCTACTGGTCCTGGATTGCTCTTCCTACACTACACAAGCGACTTACTTTTTCTTTTTCACGAAACAAGGAGCCGACCTAAAAGTAATCAGAGTGTAGATATCCCTTGACGGTACGGATTTTCGGCTGCGGCACTCACTGTGGTAGGTTTTTCAGGAGTTGCGTTCCACTCTGGAAAAGGTGGGTTCAGATGTTTTTCAGTTTGATTTTACATTCATACACACCGCACATCCGTTGAATCCCCCTGTTTTGATCATGGCTTCAACACATGTTTCGTTAAGTAGCACAAATTTCAATCGCACGCCAGCCTAGCTTTGTCAATAAAACGGAATGGTGATTTCGGCCACCATTCCCTCCTTGTGACATCAATCGTGGGAACCACTCCCATATCGCTGCGCGATTCGATCGAATCCCACCGTGGCGCGCCGCGGGAAGGGTACCGGAACGGAAATCCTTTAGCCTCCAAAACGGCTGCGGTTATATAAAAAATTCACGAGATGTCGCTCCCACGCATTCAAAGCGAACACGTACCCAAAAAAGCGGATGGCTTGGAATATCTTTTCCGATTCGTCGGGAAGTTGGCGTTAGCTCTGCAAGAAACAATAAGTGGAGAGCTTCTGACTGACATAAATGGGCAACGAATTGTTTATAGTCCATATTCAGAAATAAGTCGCGACTTCGGTTCTTCTAAGTCAAAAATGGTTTCACAGTCAAATAGTCAAATAGACATTGCATCATCTACAGTCAGACAACGCATAAATACTATGTCCATTCTTACTTCACGATCCACTTGAACTGCCGCAGTTCAAAAATGGTATTGACAGTTAGGCAGCGGCCGGATGGATACTATTGACTGCGAGGGCGGCTCGGGAAACTCCCAAAACGTTCGGATCCCAGCAGATCAAAGCGTACAAAAAATTCAAATGTTTCGTAGCCCGTTCCGGTGACAGAACAGACACAGAATCGTGGAACAACAATGGATTAGTGGCAAGCAGTTGTACTGCATACAGCCCGGTCACTGGGTCAACGACGTTCAGCGCATCCGGGTAGGCGTTCAATAGGAATCGAATGTCTAACAATGTGTTGTCATTGCTAGGTTGCGGCTGTTGTGTGGGTCCGAGTGCAGCGTAATGCAAGGGCCAGCGACCGTACCGATCGGGAATGGCGACACTAGCGGGCGCCTGAGCGACGATTAGTTCCAGCACGGAGGCGTGACGGATGGCTACCGACTTCGGAAGAAACCGAGTGTTGACAGCCACCGTAGAAGCGGCCCAGTGAAGCGGTGTACGTCCCTGTTGGTCCCGCGACTGAAACAAAGACAACGGAAATTTCGAGGGCAAAGCATCCGGTCCGGTTGCACTTTTTGACAAACCACTCAGTTTGTACAGATAGAAACGTAACAACAGAGGTGGTAACGATGGAACACCACAGAGGTCGTGTATCGTCAGAGTAGAGCGTCCAAAGTAAGTCGTCAAGAGTAGATGAGAAAAATCCCAATACTGTTGGGGCGTCACAATCGTCATGCAAGATAGTGGTGTCCGGGAGGACGAAGACCATGACGTGCTCTTGCAGTTGCCGTGTTCCGATTCCAGGAGCAGTTCTTCCGGTACCTCGCCGTCGATCTCCCAGCGCTGAGCCCAACGAAATCGCATAACGTTCTTCCACAGACAAGACAAGGGCGTATCTCCGTGAATATCCGGCTGCATCAACATTCTTTGCGGTGTGTAGCGTAGTAAGGTTGCCAAAGCCTGTGATTGGATGGTCACATTCTGTCCCAGCATGATATGCAGTGGTGTTGATTCGCAAGTCGACATGGACATCTGGGCAAGTTTGGGACAGGCTTGCAGGAGCAGCTCCAACACCCGGTCAAGTTTCCAGGCATTCCGATAGATGGCCAAGTGCAAGGCCGTGACACCCCGACTAACTGTCGCATCCAACATTGAAGAAGAATGTATCTCTCTTGTGATTCGCTTCGTTGGCAGCTGCTCCAAAACCTTCTCAATCTCCTCTACGGGAACATGCGCGGCAAGCAGACAATGCAAGGAGGTTTCATTCGTTGCACCGAGGTTTTCGGAAGGGTTCGTACTGCCGACACGGCTGGGGGTGATCGGTGGGGGGAACAACGGCGACACGCAAGGCGATTGACATCGTGTTTCCAAGCGGTTGGAACCATCAAACGCGCTCCGTTGCGTTAACAACAACGACCGAAGGACCTGCGAAAGCTCGACCCCAGCAACGTCCATGGCGCGCTGCGTCTCGTTTCAACTTGCAGCAATGCCCACTATTCCGGAAAACAGGGCGAATCCTTCGTGACACGGTGTATCGTACCCGGCGAACCCGTGCTCTCGGGATGGCCTACACTCGTATGGTGCAATGGACGGTGGATTTTCTCGTACGGTATTTTGGTTTTTATGGCCTGCGTTTCCTTTTTACGCTGGTGCCGGTCGATCACTGTCACTTGTCAACCGTGAGAATTGTCGCTCGTGTCAAGAACAACGTCCATCGTTCGGACCTTTCCAGTTAGATGTCGACAACGAGAAAGCGGTTCGCGGTGCGTGTCAACGATTGACCACACGCCATCACAATCCTTCACACGTCACGACAGCAAAGTTTTACGATTGGTACAGAAATATCCGTGTGACAGAATTTCTCAAGATCTAAATTGGAGTGCCGCACGGTTCTCACAGTCAAGCCTCTCTCATTTCCGTCTCGACCTCGTTCGCTCGCCCCCCTTCGGCGTGCGCCGAGTGCATCGGCGCCATCCTCGCAACACCGTTCCATTCCCAACGCGCGCGATGGTACCCAAGGGGTTAGGGTGTAGCTCTAGCACATTGTTCGGCTGCGTCTAAGTAACTTGTTTCAGGCGTTGAACTAATTAGGGACATCATATTTCGAAACAAGTGCCATTAAGAATTTCCGTGACCTTTCCTGTTCTGGTTCCCCACCGGCTATTATGCCACTACAAGGTTGAACGGAATGTCGCCGCGATTGGATTGAGATTAGTTGGACTTTCTCACCAGACACGAGGTCTTTTGGCTGGTTTGGCGTTCGGAATACCCACCAAGCGCCCCCCACGCGATTTTCATGGGGAAGGGACTGGCACATCCGTCGTACTTTGTGACCGTCCGACGGCGGTGCGAAAGTTTGGAATCAAGTCGAACGTCCCCCCCCCGCACACATCATCCCCTACAGATAGGAACCGTCCAGCACTACTTGTAGCTTGAAGCGAAGAGAGCGTTCGTGGATCACGCTACTGTAAGCGTGACCAAAGGTAGAAGAATACGATCAAATACGCACACACACACTTACACACAAGCTGTGTACCCAAACACAAAGAAGACGACCTCCCCCGGTACCCTTGCACCACCATCGTGGCTGCTGACGTCGACCAGCAACAGCATGGGTCTGCGGACTCTTCCGCTCCTTTCGTCGTCGCGGCTCGTCAGCATGCTCATGCTTTTGAACGTTGTCACAATATTACATTATTTCCAGGCACAAACGCACCTTTACGATGCCGAGGCCTCGCGGTACTTTACCGAGTCCTCCGGGACGCTGAAAACCCACAGTGCTCCTTCGGACGACATCACCAACGCCAGACTGACAGTAAGACCACGGCACGGACGTTTCCGGGATGATACCACCGCGACTGCTCCTCTGTACGGTAGTACTGTTTCCAGGGATTCTTTCGGTAACGCTTCCCCTTCTTCTTCATCGTTGTCCGCGAACTGGACATTCCTGCTCTGTGAAGAATGCTTACAGGTTGTACAATACGCACCGCGCGTCGAAATCACCAAGCCCGTCCAGACACGCTCGGATGAACGGAAATTCCTGAGTTACTTTTACCTGAAAGAAGCGGGCAGGCATCCCTTCCAAGGTGCCCTGGATGCACAAGGCCGGTCTGGTTTCCAATACGACGTGACCAGTTTACGACGGAACCCGCCCTCCTTCGTAGACAGCTTTCCCAATCTCACGGCCGAGTGTCTCCGGCGCGATAACGAATACTACGCACTCCAAAGACTTCGGATTCATTCGCCGTCA
>Ga0163101_100196_pt1 | contig 14302 bp, 10 predicted proteins | sample TAMARWmetagpilot_2_FD_111548 | JGI IMG/M metagenome (GOLD analysis project Ga0163101, IMG submission 111548) | Phycosphere-associated microbial communities from TAMU algal ponds, Corpus Christi, Texas, USA - TAMU ARW1 11/11 metagenome pilot | ecosystem: Engineered > Artificial ecosystem >...
CAGTGAAAGCATTCCTATATCCTACTGACAAAGACATCCGCATCTTTGTTGATTCTGATGCCAGAGAAAAATCCAGCGGAACTCATTTCGAGACCTCTAGGCCGGCCCCAGTTTCGCAGCAACTGCTCTATTTCTAGATCCGATAAAGGGCATTCAGGATTGTCGGGCTGACGATATTTTGCATAGTATCTTCGAAAGGATCGGACCACATCGGTCCGGTGACAATTCCCTCCTTGTAGAAGCCGTTTTTCGGCAAAAATGTCGAACTCTTCCGTCAGAAGCTCGTCCCGATCAGATTCTTCGCGGGTTGGTTTCTTTTCGCCGCTCGCAATGCGGCCCAACTCTAGCGCCCCACCACTAATTAACGACACACCCGCTAGCTGCAGACTAATGTTGCGATCGCCTTCCGACAAGGCCACGATCATGGCGTCGGCCCCAAAACCCAAGGCTACAAACACGACCGCCAATACCAACAAAAATGGCAAAGGAATATCACCAAAGAGTCCATCGTTGCGATCTTTCAGCCACTCCTGCTGATCTTCGCTATAGAGCACGTTGGCCAGGGGCGTGACGAGCGGATTCGATCGCGATCCCAAAAGAAACCACAAGGCGGAACCCCACAAACCGGAACTCAACGATTTACTCAGAGGTCCCAAAACGAGCGGAGAATCACGTTGCAGATCTTGCTCTTGCAACTGTTCCAGCTTTCGTTGCCGACCGTCAATAAACGTGCCATCGTTGTCGCTGGCGTCCAGCTCGGCAGGGAATCGCCTACCAATGTCGTACGCGCTCGCTGGCCGGCACTCACTGGAACCCATGACTGTCGCCACCGCGGAGCCAATTGCCAGGATGGACTGTCTTCGAACCGTCGACCGACATTCTTGTGAATCTACTGTGTCCGCGACTTGCTCATTGCATCCCGGAATGTCTACCGTTGTGGTTTTACGGGACGACCGTCGAGCTGTTGAAAGCGTACAGCATCTTCGGTTGGCCGAAATTGGTTTTAATAACCCGTGCACTATGCCGCCATCACGAATAGTAACGACAAACAATTGCGCAAACACCAAGCTGAAACCAGATGGTCTCATACCGCTTTCTGTTTACCGCCGGTGCTTATGGAGATGTCGATGGCGTCATGCCATTTCTATCCTTATCTTGGTCATCGGTTTTCAGGAGTGATGACGCAAGTCTCCTCAAAACAACTTACTGTTAGCGCAGTCAGGATGAAAACCCAAACCTACCAGTAACCAGTAAAAAGGGGGCAGTCCGGCGCGTCGTCGTGCGGGACGTGAAAAACAGGAAAGTGGAGAGAAATTGTACATGTTGGCGCAGCAAATATAGTAGCATCTTTGGTTGCTAGCAAGACAGCCATCACAGCATGACAATAGCTCTGAGTCGACTCCATCGTTGAAAAATATTGTTTGCAGCTTCATTTGATGATTCTAACATTAAATATTAATGCAATTTGTTTGCGCCACTTTGTTAAATAGGGGGATCTTTTCGTTTCTTTTTTGGCAATATACTTGATATGCTACCTTCTGAAGGACCATAGCTGCTAGACCTCAACTCGTGGCGTTCCCGTTCCTTTCTGATTCTTGAATCAGTGAAATGTGCATCACCAGCCCTTTCCGCAACGTGTATCCGCATCTTCTCTAAGGCTTCTCTCATGAGCTTTGTCATTAACTCTGCAGCTTCTTGATCAAAAGAGGCTAGCCTAGCCATTTCTTGGTAGAGATGCAGATTGTGCATGTAAGGAGACTCGTCCACTTTTTCTGGAAAGTAATTCAATTCTTCCATGTCCACTGGAAAATCCAAAGTTTCATCACAGAAACCACCTTCTCCTCTCTCCAATCCATCATTCGTTCCATGTTGCTGAGAGGGTCTTGCAAGCTCATGCACAACAGGAACAAGAGATGACCCGCAGGTACAATTTGATCCAAATAATTGACCAGATCTCATTTTTTGTAAGGAACACTGTGCAGAACTATCAATTTTCTGACATGCCGGAAACTCAGTCAACTCTTTGTGATCATTTCCCATTTGCCCCCGCCCAGTGTCTTGAGTTTGGAGCTCCAAAGATTGCCCAATCACAGTTGGCGGAGCGTTTCCTTTTGTTACATCCCTAGCACTTTTTGCATTGTTGTACTTACTGTTAATGGACGCAAGTCTCTTTTGAACCTCAGACGGCTCCATTGGTAAATGATAACAATGGGTGTTGCAGTTTCCGCGAGTACCTCCAAACAGACACCATCGCTTCTCTTCTGGTAGCCAATACACATGGAAACGAAAGACACACTGTTTCCCCTTGGGTGCACGTTTAGAGGAAGATCTGCGAGTTTTCTTCTCCAGGCTGGATGCATTCTTTTCTAGTTTCCGCTTGTTCCCACGAGCTCTGCTTCGAAAGCACTCAAAGCGCATCTGTTTCCTCTTCATGTCCCATCCCCGTTCCACGAGGGGAACTTTTGCGTGCGCAGCCGCAATCTTGAGTGCCATGGCTAAACGAGCTCTGACTTCTTTTGAGGCAGAGTCGTATTGTTCCGGAAATAAAAAGCGCTCCCCCAAGCGCTTGCAATCAAAACCGATGTAATCGCAAAGATTGGTATCTGGCCCGGAATTGGTTGGAAAGAGTATACTGACAGTTTCCCATTCTTGCCTGTCAACTATACTTTTGTCAGGCATCTGTTTTATGGAGCTGTCCATGGTATTAGCCAAAGACCTGGAGTCAGCTCTTAGAATTGAGGAGAGAGAGTCCAAGATACCATCGGCAAGCGACACTCTCCCTATTTGCCTCGCACGAGGTAATGCGGTTCCAACGTTTCACAGTCAGCCGTAGGACGGTATCAGGTATATATCAGCTACGCACGGCACTTTATCTGGCCTCCACCTCAACCGTTGCCTTGACTGTTAATTTTCTTAGTCGTCGGGAGAGCTTACGGTGACTGTACAGCCGTCGCCATTCCCCGAAAACCGCCCCCAAAACAAATGCGTTTTCACCATCGGTACTGGTGGGTACGGAGGACAGACCGTGCCATCGCCAACGCAACCAAATACTGGTTTTTGCGGCTCACCGTCAGCATGGTACCGATAATGAGAAATCATGACGGTTTTAGATTCTCGCCAGACTCTCCTAGCTTGCTAGCTCTCTAGCGATGCCCAGCATGTCATCTACCAGTGGTAGTTCGGCAGATCTAAAGCATCTTTTTTGCGTTCGGACGGTAACGTGCTTTGTGTCCTTGCAGTCGGAAGATCTGAATCACTGTCCCAAAGCCGGCGGCGACGGTCTCACGAGTACGATCCGAAAAGCTTCGGATGTGTTGAGGCATACACAATCTGTACTAGAGGAACACGGATACGTAGTTCAGACGACTCGTCTAGTTACGAATCCATTCGGAGAATGGCTCTTGCCTTTAACCAACGGTGACACCGCGATCACGGTACGGACAACAATAGCTAAAATTGACCGTCTATTGGAACAGCACGACATTGAATTCTGCGCCCTGGGCCCGGCGAGGACGGTGGACGAACTACCCATCTGCATCAATATTTGTTCACAATCCCATCGGATATCCTGTTCCGCTCGTTTGGAAGCGAACGACGTCGCAATGGCACGAGCAGCCGCGGAAACGGTGATTGCCTTGTCGAAACTGGATCACGGTCCCCACGTAGCGAACGGCCTCGCGAACTTTCGATTCTGCGTCGCCTCGTCAAATTGCAATCGTGACGGAAGCCCGATTCCTTTCTTTCCGGCCGCTACGACGATACTCCGGACTCCCGGTACGGAAATGACCGTGGCAATTGGCCTGGAAAATGGAGCACTGGCCCACGAGCTTATTGGCCGTTGTCGCTCGATCGCCAACATACCGACAGAGTTTGCCCGTGACATGACGAAGGCTCTCACTCCTCTCCAGGAAGCATGTGAGAAAGCCGTTTGTGACTACAACACATCCGCAGGATCAGCTATACGGTACTTGGGGATGGATACAAGTCTAAATCCATCCTTGGACCCAACGTTGCAAGGTTCGGTTGCAGCTGCTATCGAAACACTAGACGAGGTTCAGACTTTTGGCGGACCAGGATCTTTGGCGGCTGCCGCCGCCATTACGACTAGCCTTCAGTCGTTACCTGGAATTCTACAAACGGGATATTGTGGTCTCATGCTTCCTGTCTGTGAGGACCGACGATTAGCCGAACTCGCCGACTCGAATGCAATCCGCATATCGGATCTCCTCAGTGTTAGCCACGTTTGTGGCGTCGGTGTGGACACGGTTCCCATTGCTGCCGATTCGTCTATACAGGAGCTGCAAGGGTTGATGTTGGATGTAGTGGGATTAGCTACCCGATGGGGGAAGAGCTTAAGCTGCCGCGTGTTTCCTGTACCAGGCAAACGCGTCGGAGATATCACTGCTTTTGAATCTCAATATATGATCAATGCAAAAATTCTCCCGATTTCTTAGACAGGCTTGAAAAAAAAATGGGCTGCTTGTTATCTGTAAAATAATTGGCTTATCCGTGTACGAGCATGGCACCGTTAGTTCACAGTCAAGCCTGTCTCTACATCATCCTCCGTGGGAAAACGTCGCAAACGACAAATAACACGCATTGTCCATTAATTTCGACATTTTCCAAAACAAATAATCATTATATACCTCAACAGAATAATGAGCACACATTTCCTCACAGAATTTACTGTCACACACACCATCGATGCATTCAAATAACAGATGGCAGCGACCTGCAATTACATCGATCTGATGCAGCATGTCAAAGCGAAGGAAACGTAACGAGGCAGCTGATGAAGAATGCATCCCCATTCGAGAGTGTCACGATCTCTACACATCCCAATTAACCCTCGACTGTGCCCGATCCGACAACTGCATCGTTTGTGCTTACAAAATAGGTTGCTTCGATGTTGCCCTGGATACGGATTTCGTTCGTCTGTGTCCCAATCAACGGCCGGAACAATGCCCGCGATCGGCGCAAACACAAGGAAGCATAGGGACGTTAGGATACGGCGAGACAACTCGACGGATACTGTCTATTGGCGACGGCGATTTGACATTCAGCCTCGCACTTGCGCGCATGCTCTCAGCGTTATCACAATCTGCAGTACAGCCACGGATTGTGGCGACAAGCTATGAGTCACAGTCAACGTTACTTGCTATTTATCCCGGGATGGCTCAGACCATCCAAGAGCTCGAGGCGTTGAAGGTTACCATTTGCTACAATGTGGATGGGACGCGAATCAAGGAAAGTCTACCGATCTCTCTACGTGAGGAAACATTTGATCGAGTGGTCTGGAACTTTCCCTGTACTGCGGCTCTAAAAGGGCAGGATGGACAAAATGCCGAAATGGATCGCAACAAAACATTGGTGAGAGAATTTGTCGCACAGGCACCTTTGCTATTGACAAGGAATGGTCAAATACACATCAACCACAAAACAAAGGCAAGTTCAAGAAAATTATACACAACTGTTCATGCAAAGGAATCCGAAAGCTCAACCACGAATCGCTCTTTCACTACAAAGCCTCCTTTCAATCACTGGAAACTTGACGAAGTTGCACTCGAGCAGTGCACAGAAGATGTCTACTTTCTCGGCCGGGTAGCGTTTGATAGATGCTTGTTTCCTCCATATATTCCTCGAAAGGCTCTTCATCACAAGAGCTTCCCTTCCCATGATGCGTGTACATACATCTTCGGCTTGACACAGCCTAATGGTTTGGAGGTCTTAGACGCCATGACTAACTCCTGCTGCCAAAACGAGCCCTCAAGACAACTAGTTCGAGTAACTCGTACACTTATTCTTGCGCTCCGCCAGCAGATGCTCAGTCAAAAGCAGAACAGTAAGAGAATTATGGTACAGAAGAAAAGAGGCACTAACAGTAAAACCATGTGAGAAAATTGAACATTATTTTATTGGTAGACGTCGGCATCACCATCTTGAGGAGTGCCGCGCTTGGGTCCAGACATGACATTTCCGTCCATGTCAAACTCCACGTCTTCTAAACCCCAAGCCGAGAATTCGGCTGGTAGCAGTGTTCGATCCCGAACCGCTCGAATGAACTCGGGAGCTGCCGGACTTCCCATGACTGCTTTACCGACCACAACTCCGTCGTACCCAACCGCCAAATGGCGCTTCATTTGATCGGTGGTTTCGATCTCTCCCGCAGCCAAACAAATAATGGGTCCACCAGAGCCAGGGAACATACCTGCAAGCTTAATTGCCTGCTCTGGGTGAAGTTCCTGTGCAACTCGATCGTAGTTGTTGACCAAAATATTGGGTGCCAGGATGTCGATGGCTCTCTGTACTTCATCGTGTGTATGACACTCAACGATCGTCTCCAAACCAATCATGGTTGCCAGGTTCAAGAAATTCTCGAGCGTAGGCCCCAACACTGATGACATAAGAACGATTCCGTCAGCACCGGCCTCTTTCGCGAGTCCCAATTGAATCTCATCCACTACAATATCTTTCATCACGACCGCCGCCGATTTTGAAACGGCGCGAACTGCCTTGACAGCCGATTTCAATTCCGTCATGTCACCGCCGTAGGCCTGATAGTCGGTGTTTACAAAGACGGCGTCGGCTCCCAAGCGTACCATAGCCTCTGCTACCATACCAGCATCATCATAATTACAAAAAACTTCGCCTGGTCGACTCAACGACTTGCGCTTAATGTCGACAATGAAACTACCTCGTCGCATTCCCAAATCGGCCATTCCAACTTGTTGCAGTGTCTGAGCGCGCTTCTTTTCTTCATCAGATAGAGGAACATGGTCGGGATTGGCTGGATTGGATGGATCCTCGTAAACTCTTCGTAAGGCTTTGGCGAGCTTCATCGGCGAGACCGATTCCTGTGCGTACCCCATCGCCATTCGAACAGGATCCGTCGTAGACATGTGCTGGGCCTTGACCTTCTTCATTTCGTATTCTTTTCGATGAACAGCTCCATAAATGTCTTCTGGCGCCCCTCGATAGGATGACATGGACGTTGTTGCATGTCTATCTTGATAGCGGTGGCTTGAGCTATATGACGGTCGCAGTGGCAATGGAACCAGCACGAGTCCGTGGCTGCTCCGCAATGTCAGCAGGGAGGACGACACGATGCCAAGCGCCGCCATGGTCAGCAGACGAGTTCGACGCCGACAAATCATAATAGTGGTTCTCAAATGCTGCTGGCGACTCTGTATAGTCCTTGGCCTATTCAAAGCAGTGGGATGATTGTTTTGATAAACCTCGCGTCTCATTGTGTCCACCTTGCCGACAAACAAACGGAAACATGAGCAGATATGGTTGGCTGTGTTTTCTTGTGACCAATTTACTACAAAACTTAAAATTTCAAATAATAGGCGAACGACCGATTTTTTCTTCGAACTAGCTCACAGTTAGCATTCACAATGACAGTTAGTAAAACTGCATAAGATCCTTTCCTAGAAATGAACAACAGAGAAGGATTACTTCCTTGCGTCCCCCGTTAGTACCCATGGCAACACTTGCCGATCACATTGCTCAAACAGCCTTGCAACACTACGAAAGGCGCTTACCGACCAAAGGCAAACCCAAAGACAGTGAATGGACCGTTTTCGCCTCCATCGTGGCGACGACGAAGACATCATCTACATCTTCCGACCACGGACTTGACCTGGACCAGCCTCCTGCATCTTGGGTGGTCAGCTGCGCTACCGGCACCAAGTGTACCGCATCGCAGAACGACCGAACCGGATGCGTACTTCACGATTCTCACGCTGAAGTACTGGCACGCCGAGGCTTGGTGAGATCCCTGTGGATGGAAGTTGCAGGGCTGATACACCCTCCCGGAGTTTTCGATTCTACCCACAAGGCAAAATCGTGCCTCCTGGAACAAGACGAAACAACAAACAAAATCAGAATACGACGTGACTTACTTCTGCATCTGTACATCAGTGATTCTCCTTGTGGTGATGCGTCCATCTACCCGTTGGTGGAAAATGAGGACGACGTCACGTATGAACTACAATATACCGGAGCTAAAGTAATCGTTTCCGAGCATACCAAAGTGACGGGGAAAGACTGTGGGGGCGATCATCAATTGCTGTTGAAATCCTCATCCGCAATATTCTCGTCGAGTTACGTCGCCCGTGAAGACGTGCAACTGTTGGGGAAATTGCGGACGAAGGCCGGTCGATCCAATATCGAAGCGGCGCGGCGGTCGACATCGATGTCTTGCAGCGATAAAATTGTTCGATGGATGGTATTAGGGCTTCAAGGACGACATTTGATGAAGTGGATACAGGACCCGATTCGGTTCGCAACTATCGTCGTCAGTCAAGACCCTCGAGTGCGACAAGCGCAGGATCAGCTGGACGCGCTGGAACGAGCTATTAGCACGCGTGTTGCTCTGATACGGGTCGACTTGGAGAAACTACTTGACAATAAAAACAAAATGTACGGATATCATGACCTCGAGAATTTCGTGCTAAATCTACCGAAGTGCAGTGTGTCAGTGGTGTGTTCTGTCTTCTCTCGCGGCAAGTCCGCAAGGGATGCCACGAAAGCACACCGGAAACGGCTCCGCGAAGAAAGTGACCAGAAAAGTTGCAATCATTCGCCCGCGGGGGTTTCTGTTAATTGGCTTCATCTCGATCCAGAGGTGGAGTTGGTCATTGGTGCAAGAGGTATTCGGCAGGGTAAAAAACCAAAGTCAGAACAGGACTTTCGCTCGATGGCTTCGCGACTCTCTCGCAACGCTTTGACGCAGCTTGCTCTTGACAATCATTTGCTAAACTGTGATACGCGCAGCAAGGTTAGTTATCAATTGTTGAAAGAAGCATGGTCGCCTAGGTGGTATGGGCAAGTTCGGGAGCGACTGTTTCAGTGTGGACCACTGGCTGGCTGGATTGTTTCCGATTCAGATTTTGCCATTGGTGAAAAGCATGCTGACGCCACGTAGTCTCTATAAAATGTTCCCATTGTACACATCCCCTTATAGTGGAAGATAGCTTCCGTCTTCACCTTGGTAGATTTGACCCAGCTCCTGTAACTCGGAAATCCATTCTTCAACTTGCTCTACGTCGTATTGAAGGACCGACACCAAATCGTCTTTCGAAACACCGGACTTGTCGTCCGGACATGAGCCAGCAATAACTTCAAACATTTCTTCTGCATTCATTTCCCGACTCGGGTATCCCCAACGAAGCCCCATGGCATCATACGAAGGGTCATTTCGGTAAGACAGTTCCACCCACCGTAATGGCGCAGCATGGACGTCTTCCACACAAATCAGAGTATCGGCAACGAGAACTAGTGCCGCATTTTCGATTTGCTTCTCCAATTTGGCTATACATTCCATGGTATCTCCAATACTCCATCTGAGCGTGTTCAACATATGGGGCGGAGTTTGAATTACGACGGTGGCCGTTCCGTCGTCCAGAACAACGGAGGGCATTTCATCAGCGGCGCTCTGGAGCACCGACACTAGAGTCCCCATTACACGAATTGAATGTGTTGCTTCATCTTTAGAAATATCTCGAAGAAAACTTCGTACTGGCGCTGGGTCAGACGAGATAGCGTGCGTCATAGTGAGAAGCTTTTTTCGAGTGTATCGCCATGGTCATTAACTGTAGGGTAAGTTAAAAAATTTACAGATAAAATGTAACATTTCGTTTGTGTTGGTTATAATTAGTCGTAGATTTTGATGAATGCTTCACAGTCAATCTGTACGGCTGCCCGCCCTGCCCTATTCCGTCCACTAGTTTTCCACACCCGGAGCTACCACATTCCTGTTGTAAAGTTTACAAAATTGATTCTACACACAATCATCGACGAACCCGTCTATCTATAAAAGGATCGCAATGAACCATGAAACTCCTCAAAAAGCAAGTCAGCGCCAAAGATGGCAGTGGTACAGTCCTCCTAAGACCTGATTCCGCTGAAGATCTCTGGCATGCTTACAATTTGCTTCAAAAAGATGATTTGGTCCGCTGTACGACCGTTAGGAAGGTCGTCAAAGAATCGACGACGGGTTCGACTTCGAGCAGCAAAAAGAGGATGATGCTAACGATTGAACTGCAGAATGTTGATTTCGATCCCGATGTCCTACAGGTTCGGCTATCGGGAACTGTCCAAAGCGAAAACGACAATGTACGGATGGGAGCGCATCACACACTAACACTGGAACTGAATCAAAACTTTAGCATTGAGAAAGCGTGTTGGGATCAAGTTTTTCTAGATTTGCTCGACGAGGCGACCCGCCCAGAGCGACAAGCTGAAATAGCAGCCGTGGTGATGCACAATGGTTTAGCACATGTATGCCTGGTAACGGGAGCGCTGACCATCACAAAAGCTCGAGTTGAAGTGAATATTCCAAAGAAAAGAACCGGTAGCTCAGCCCATTCCAAAGCCATCACCAAATTTTACGAGGCAGTCTACCAAGCTGTTCTACGCCACATTGATTTCAGCAAAGTGAAATGTGTGATACTGGGCTCACCAGGTTTTGTCAAAGATGACTTTCTTAAATACATTCAGACGGAGTCGGTTCGACGCGATGATCGAGCGTTTGTCGAAAACAAATCTAAGTTTGTACTATGCAAAGCTTCTTCAGGCCACAAACACGCCCTTGAAGAAGTGTTTTCGGATTCAACTATTACTTCTCAAATGACGGAGACCAAGGTTGCTCGGGAAGTAGAAATTCTCAATAAGTTTATGCGAATGATGGAGCGTGATCCTGACCGTGCCTACTACGGATACGACCACGTGGCCAAGGCACACGAGCAGCTCGCTATTGATGCTTTGCTGGTCACTGACGAATTATTTCGAAACTCAAATATTAAGACGCGGAAGAAGTACGTACAGCTTGTCGAATCGGTTCGCGAGAACGGTGGCCAAGTTTTCGTCTTTAGTTCCATGCACGTTTCAGGCCAACAGCTCCAACAGGTGTCCGGGGTGGCTGCTATTCTCCGGTTTCCATTGCCGGATTTGGACGAACTAGAAGATCTGGCAGCTAAACACGACAATGATGATGCAGACCTGCTTCTAGAAGATGATATTGATTACAATTCTCAACAACGGATGCAGGAAGACATGCAAGATATGGGTCTGTAAAAAGTCATTTATGTTGCTTCTTATTGGTTTGGATACCAATTACAGGTATCGCTTAGCTTTGTCAGCAGATCCTGCTTAAGATCCTCTAATGTTCCGGCGTTATCAATCACGGCCGTCACTATACCGTTGTTTACTTCTTCCTTAAGATTTCCAATTCCCCTTCTTGCTTGCTGAGCTTCGACCCGTTTCGCCGCATCATCAAAGCTCATTCCTCTGTTCGTCTGCAGGCGTTGTAGCGCCATGTCTTTTGAAACGTGAATAACCCATACTCCATCCAGAAACACTTCCCAACCAGCATCAAGCAAAACAGCTGCTTCTAAAATAATGATGGGTTTTTTGTCCGGCATTGCGCCTGCTGTCGATTTGATCTCTTCAATTCTGTGCCAGATTTTCGTCCGTACATGCGGCCACACGATCCGTTCCAGTCGTCTCATCGCTTCAGAATCCGCGAAAACGATAGATCCTAATCGTTTCCGGTCGATGTCTCCCGTCTCTTCGATCAAAAGTTCCGGCCCGAACGTGTCCACAACATCTTGGATAGCCTGGCTTCCCGGCTCGTAGACAGAATGAGCGATGGAATCGGAATCAATGTGCGCAAGACAATTGAGTTCCGACACGAGCAACTCACAAGCCACACTCTTACCCGATCCGATACCCCCACAAACTCCTAAAACATGAATAGAATACTCGGAAACTCCTTCCTTGCTGGAGGCAACTGAAGTCTTGCTGTTGCCAGTGTGGTGGACATCGAACATGTTTGAATTTCCAAAGTGTCGAGTCGTTGCTAGTGTTCCAGTACGGCGACAGAATGATATGGTAGCTCCAGTGCGGCCGGAGAATAATGTGGTTCTCCAAGAGTTTACCGCAACTGCGCTCAGAAACAGACGCAGGATCACAACGTAGGACGCAATCGATACAAAGAGGGGCATGGTAAGCCACTCACAAAATGAGCTCACTTGTCAACGAAAATCGGGTCAATTCGTAAGTCGAACCCAGAAACCAACATGCGACTCGGTGTGTACGTCGCGACAGTGACAGTGAACGAAATTCGCTAAAACAGCGATAAATAAAAGTTATGTCTCGCTTGTATCGACTGAGACATTTTCATATATCGACCGTCTGCCCTTGGCCCTATCAAGTTTGGAGCTCTGGCAAATACCGTCAGTCAGCAAAATGGAAGTTGTTCACCTTCAAAATGAACATGGCGAAATCGCATGTTTAGAAACGAATTTCGCTCGAGTTATATGTTCTACTCTTGAGATGGATTGACTTTGATTCCATCAGCAATCAAGCCAAAAACCTAGAGCTTTGCTGCTGTTTCGTTTTTTATAATATTGCAAGGAATGAAAACAAGGCAAATCGATTCAGTACTCCTGCGAGTTCTCTTTGGTTGGGTTATTGTGGGGCATGTTTCAGCGTTTTCGCATGTCCGAATAGGGCATTTCTCGACAAAGAGGGACGTGCTAGCAAGCGAAGTATCTAAACGGAGAAAAGCAGTAGAATATGCAGCCCGAAAAACACATTTACTGGTGGTCAGCTTACCGGATTCCTTGATCGAAGAAGTCTCGACACAAGCGCTGCTCGATAAGATTATAGATGAAGGCATCCGCACTAGTGCTCGCCGACCGATAATGTTTCAATTTGATCCTTCGAGCACAGCAGTAAGTACAGTGGTCTGTCTTTATTTTGCTGCTGCTTCATTTCATAGTCTCTCATGCATCAGGGCGTATCGTCATTGTAGATTTGGAAACACTGGAAAGGTACTATTTTTGCGGAAACGTGGCCGTCAGTAGTTAGGCACGTACTATGGGCTGTACTGGTTTACTTTCTATTTCGACGCAATCCAGGCAGTGGACGTGTTTTATCTGATTTTAGTACACTCTGGGGTCAGACCCTGTCTGTCACAACTTTTACCTTGACTTTCTTTGTAAATCAAAGCTATACACTTTGGCGAACCTGCCTCTCAATCAGCCGTACGCTGCAGGGACGGCTGAACGATTTAGCCATGGCACTTGCCGTTTCCGCTCGACGCGTGGATCCGCAATCGCCGGAATCCGAAGAAGGATCTCAATTTACACCTTCCAGTCGACAATTGCTGCTGGTAGTAGCCAGATATGTGCGACTTTTTAACATATTTTCTTATGCCTCCTTCACACGATCACATCGGCCACTATTGACACCCCGGGGTATGCGACGCATGGTAGATCGTGGATTACTCACATCACGAGAACGTAAGCTGTTGACTAACTCAAGTATTGCAGCTACACAACGACACAATGCAGTTCTGATGTGGATCTTTCGAGCGATTATTGATGGTCGGCGCGCCGGGCTTTTAGACGGAGGCCCGGGTTTTGAGCAGCAAGTAATGAACAAAGTCCAGGAAATCCGTGCTCAAGCCAACTCAATGGAAAGTGAACTACGTGGACGTATGCCTTTTGCGTACGCACATGTGGTGCAAGTTCTGGTTGACTTAATCCTATGGATGTACCCAATCGGAGCATTCAGTTCGGGCATGTCGTTGCCACTGGGTCTTTTTGGTACTGTCCTTTTGACGTCGTGTTACCAAAGTTTATTCGACCTTGCCAAGCAGTTCCTGGATCCATTCCACAATGAGAGCTTTTGGAACGGAGACGACGCGCTCAATGTAGACACGCTGATTGCAGAGACTAACGCTGGATCCCTTCGTTGGATGTTCAGTCTCGACGAAATGCCAATTCCTTACCGATGTTTCAATCAAGGTGACCTTTCTGCTTTCATACTGCCAGATGACGGCTTCAGTACTAAGCATTTGGAGGCAAAGGCTGCAATGGAAAGTGAAAAGGCGAATGAACCTGCGGAAAGCATAACATTGTTAACTCCTGAGGAACTGCAGCAAAAAGCTGCGGAGATCTTGGAAGCTGCGGAAGAGGAGTACGAAGAAACCAAACGGATTTTGAACGCACCACCAGGCTCGGATTCAATTCCAGAACTAGAAGTGGAGGCTGAAAGCGGAGACGCACGTCTGCTTGTCGACAACAATACGGACGAACTTTTGTCCATATTCGAGACAGAGGAGAAAGGCGAGACGATTGCTAGTGAAATGTTTGATATGTTCACCAACGCCGCGGAGGAAGAATACAAAGAGGTACGATTAGTTGGGGAAGGAAGAGATCAAAACAAATAGCAAATGCTCATTGTAAGCAACTTGTAATAAGTTGGTGGTATGCGTCGTTGGTAGCTTACA
>Ga0163101_100201_pt1 | contig 13932 bp, 7 predicted proteins | sample TAMARWmetagpilot_2_FD_111548 | JGI IMG/M metagenome (GOLD analysis project Ga0163101, IMG submission 111548) | Phycosphere-associated microbial communities from TAMU algal ponds, Corpus Christi, Texas, USA - TAMU ARW1 11/11 metagenome pilot | ecosystem: Engineered > Artificial ecosystem >...
ACAAACTTAATTCCTGTCCTTGTCTGGAAACTGCGAAGCACCATACCACCCGTCACCATTTCTTCAATTCCATCATCTGCGCCGACTGGTCCATAACGACGAAATTGACTCTGAGTGTACCTATCGATCGAGCACACTCGTCAATGAGATTTTGAACTTACTCGAATTTTTGCCCCCGGGCAAGCGAACTGGCGATGCCTCAGCTGCGATAGCATGCAACGAATGGAAAGTCGACCCGATTCGAAGCCATTCATTTGTCCCAATCTTTGGTGCCTTGTTCGACAAATGCCGGTGATGGATTAATCCCCCTGACCTGTTGACAACGAATAGGTGGAGAAACACCATATCGAGTTCAGAAGGTATTGTGTACGGACAGTAAAGGGAGGCAGGACGAAGTCACCTCCAGGAATCCCATGGTCAACGAAAGGTAAGTAAAGACGACTGCGTTGCAAGCATGCTTTCCTATTGTCGTTTGGTTGGAGCAGATTGTCTCCAAGACAACGTCCAGATGAAATTGTTGGAGGACGCAAACCATATTGCGATAAAAGGCCCCGTTCACAATCGAAAAGCTTATGTCAACGAACAGTCATTTCGCGATCTATGTTTAGAATGTCAATTTTCCTGTCATATTTTGATCGTGCCCTGCGACTCTCCCAATGTGAAATCCCAAATAAATTTTCTATTGATTGAAAAATCGTGAAAATGGTGTCTTTTTGCCCCTATGGCCCGTTCCTGAGCCTCCCCGCCTTCTCTGTCCTGGTCGCAACCATTTGTACCTGGGTTGCTACGTTCGACTGTAGCTTTTTCCGGATCTCCAATGTTTCCGATAGAGGCGAAAGTATCTCGATTGGTCTGTGGACGATAGAGTATTTTGAAACGTACGAAACGGTTATCTGGGGCGAAACCAGGACGTCAACGCTTGGAGACGGTGAATGTGTTCTGTGGAGCAAGAACAGCGGAGCGGGTGTTTCTGATTTGGATGCTCCACTTTGGATTGCCAGGATCTTTTCGCTAGTCGCGAGTTTGGCGTCTATCCCACTGCTTGTTGCGATTCTAGCACCGTCTTGTATGACCTTCTCTTCTACATTCTTTCGGCGCTTATCGATAGCCCTTATCTCCGAAGGTGTTTGCACGCTCATCAGTCTAAGTGCAATCCGGTCAAAATGGTGTCTTGACGGCGAGGACTGTACAATTCGATTTTCTGGCATTTTGTGTTTGCTTGCAGTGTTATTCTGGTTCATTGCTGGTTGCACCTCTGTTTGTTTGAAAGAAAGGTATGTGAAAACCAAATAGTGCCTTTCTCTTGTCTGTTTTCTTTAATACTCTCTAACATCGCCAACGACATGCACCTGACAAGTGATGGGTTTTCACCTCGTCGTAGCAGCTCCGAAAAGCCTTCGAAAGAGGCGCCGGAGTCTAGCCAGACAAACGACAATATTGAAGAGAAGCAATAAAATTCAAATCGACGCAAAGACAAAAGAATTCCTTGCTTTTTCGGCGGTTAAGGTTGTGAAACATATAGACAATTTACTCAGTCAACATCTTGCTGCTCCTAATTATATTAGTCTAACCATAAGAAGACTTACGGACGCACTTCTCCACGAGTGTAAACATAAAAACATGGACCTAGGCCGATTGCCCTTTATTGGCCTTTTCCAAGTCAAAGAGGGCCTTTTTCTCGCGCTTCTTGAACAAGACGGCCGCTACAATCGATGCAATGGCAACAATTGCAACAAGCACAATGCCAACGGTAGCCCCAGTTGGCCAAGAATCTCCTCCGCCGTTGCCTCCCGTGGCCTGAGAAGGGGCTTGGCTAGACACACTAGTTGCCGAACTCATACCGCTGGCAATGAGCTGGTCGAGGAGTTGCTTTCCTGTGGCGGGGTTCGCATCATGTTCCGTGGGGTCGCTCATCTTGACATGGACAACGGTGGAACTATCCGATTCCTTGACTGTTTCTTCGACGAAAACGCGATTGAGGCCAACTCCAAGACTTCTAGCAATATCATTGCGGAAAGACCGAAGAAATTCTGTTGATTCAGTAGAACCGGCAGGAGCAAGGACTTGCTCAATCGAAATCCATCCATCAACAGCAGATGTGGAAGAGGTCTCAGGAAAGCTGGGAGCCTCGCAGGCATAACCAGCCGGAACTCCAGCCACCACTGCTGATGCTGGCATAAAGCCAAGATCAATGCTAGATATTTCCGGCGACGTCAAGTCATGAAGATCAACGTCAATCAATGAAGTTCCTTGCATGATGTAGGCATGTCCTTGACCCGGTGCCATTGAAGTTCCGTCGCAAGAAGACATGTCATCGATTACCTGGATGTCGGCAAGTAGCATCCATTCAGGCTCAATAGCATAAACTTGAAGATTTCCTGTCGGCATCCAGGCAAGGATTAGGTTACCACCCGATTGCTCAAAGCTGAAACTGCATTGACCCGATTCCAGAGGCAGAAGTTGTCCTTCAGTGATTTCATCAGATTGCTGCTTCGGTACGAATGAAACAAGCTTAGAATCTCCAGTGGCTCTATCAGCAAAATTACCGACAATGGCGTTGCTATCACGATGCTCTGTTAAGGTTCCGGTCCGATGGGCATCAAAGCCATCCGGATAGGAGAGAGCTCGAGAAGTGTAAGTAACACCTGCTTGACCATAGTCAACAACAAGGATCCCGCCATGATCCTGATCGCAAGCAAACACAAAGGTGTTGTCAATTACACCGCTTCCGTGGAAACCCGCGCAAGAACGACTAGGATCTTCTTCCTCATTCAGGCCATGCAACAAATTCATATCATAGTCGTAGACATGGAACCCGTTAGGAAGTGCACTTGCATTAGGATCATTTGCCACGCGTTCCGGTGTGGGCACGGAGACAAGAATATGGTCCTCATCCACTGGGACGGCAACACCATGATGAGAACCTTCCAGCGTCTTGGAAAAGACCAATGTCTTGTTGCCTTGCCCAAAAAAGCGTTCGTCAACAACCCAGACTGTTGAGTTGACGCTATCTTCAAATGATCCGTCACAGAATATGGCAATCTTTTGGTCATGAGCCACGTGATGTATAGGTCTGGCACAGCTCACAAAAAAGTCGTCAACCAGAGAAGGGTCTTCCTTCTCGACAGAGAAACCTGCGACTTCGTGGCTGCTTGGAGTGACTCCAACCCGGATGAAGCTGATAGCTCCGTCCTGATACGCAGTTTCTTCCAATCCACGGTAGACAACGGTAACAGCTCCTTCTGTAGACGACGTGTACAAAAACTGCGGGCCCATTCCTGTCACCGTCGGCAGGGTGTTGAGCAAGACGGGATTACTAGTTCCATCAATCTCGTAGGTATAAACATTAGCCGAGTCCATGTCGGAGACAAAGAGACGACCATGCGTGCAATCAGCGGCAATGGTGTTGACACCTGCCAAGACAGCCAGTATGTTAAAAGCTTTCGTCAATTTCATCTAAAAGGAGATAGCGTGTGTAAAACAAAATGTGGTCAGTGAGCACTTGTTGCACGAAACCTCTTTCTATCTTCGGAAAGGGCATACTTACCTTGATAAGAGAGTGTAACTTGGAGATCGTGCTTCAAAAGTATGAGTGATGCAAGAAATGGGGTTGAGGAGCTGGGATTAGTTTTTAACTTTGATTTCGTGAGACCTTGGGGAGGCCTAAAAAAGATTGATTGTCAGCGAAATCTATCAAATAGTGGATGGCTACATAGTGTGCACGCATCAAGAACTTAATCTAGGCTATTTTGCTGTCAGGCCAATCTGAATTTCAAAGGCCGTGTTTGTCTTAGCTATTAATTGAGCATGAAAGATTTCGTTTGCTTGAGGCCTAGAAAGGCCGATGTTTTCATTGAGATATGGCCTGCCGCATCAGTTCATACCCGCTTCCATAAGGTTCCCTCGGGGGTGCATATCAAATGAACCTCTCGTAAAATGAAGAGCTTATGTTCATCCAACTCTCTAGAGGCTATTTTCAATGTTGAAGTTTGGCAACCTTTTTTACTGTTGAAGAGCAGCCTCTCATGTGAGAAGAGAATTAGCCATCTGTTACCCTCGATAGGACTGCAATGTCAATAAGGAAGCTATCAATTTGTCAGAATGTACTATACTCACGGTGAATCCTTAGATTCGCGTCTACCTCTGGTTGTCATATCACTGTCAGTCAGCGCAAACGTTAGGGTTAACCTGACAGATTTCAATTATTTATAGTGAATCTGTCGTTTGCTGGTATAATGCAGAACATGTTATTTGGCTTCTGTGCTATTTTGAAAGCAGTCTTGTATGACGATTCACGTTTTCCCTCAAAACTAGTGTTGCGTTGGTTGCAATACCGGTATTTGCATCACTGTCAAATCGACGAACGCGATGTTAGCTCGAAAGGTCATTAAATAAATCACTTGGCCTCCGTACGAGCATATGATGACTATACGCCACAACTGGTGTTCGGAATGTAAGGAGACTTGCTTGAATCATGCCACGCTGTGCACAATTTGTGGATCGACTCTGGAGGCACCGCCAGCGGCAGTCGTGAGTGATTTGGCTCGAAGAAACCAAGATTCCGCCGCACGGCGCCGAACGAATGATCCACCCGGGTCGCTGTTTTCCTTTACAATGCAGGATCTCGTTCAAGAAGCAACGCAAAATCAAAGGAGAGACCTCGGAGATCTTCGGGAACTGTTGGAAAATATACGACAAGAAATTAGGGCAACCGGCGTGGCGCAACGAGACCTTTTGGAAGAAATGCGCAGCGTGCGAGAAGAATGGCAAGCAGTCCCGGCAGAATTGTGGGATCCCAGTATCGGTAGCGGATCGTCTTCGAGACCGACCAGCGTGGAATACCTTGAGCGTATTCCGCGGACAGTGGTGTCCAGGAAGAGCTCAATTCTTCGCCAAGGATGTCTGTCTTGCTCTTCGAAGGCGATAGCTGGTTGTCCACTCCCTCCTCCAATGGAGGTCATTCCTGGAGAATTTGGTATGACCGAAGCATGCGCGCTCGAACATGGTACCTTGATCTTGCCTGAATTCAACAGGACGGGGAAGGGTGGATTAGCGCTGGCGACGAAAACCCTCATTGCAAATGCCACAAAACCTGTTATTGTGTACATGGAACGTGGGGACGGTGTGACTTTTTGCCAAAAAGCGATTACAGCCCAAGACGCAGGAGCCAGTGCCGTAGTCATTGGGAATAACGTGACGGAGCCTTGGCCTTACGTTATGAAAGATTCGAAAGGGGAAGCCGTTGGAGACAAAGTATCCATTCCGATTGTCATGGTGAAGCTTGCTGATGGGCAAGCTCTCGTCTCCTTCTTTCGGCAGCGCAACAACACTACAGTCGAATGTGCCAAATGGAATTTAAGAATGGAACCACAGAATCAAAACTGCGTGATCTGTACGGAGAGCTTTAGTATCAGTGAAGTACTGCTGCGACTACCAGCCTGTGGCCATCACTTTCACGAGAGCTGTGCCATGCAGTGGCTCACCAGCCACAATACGTGTCCTTACTGTCGAAGAGAGTTACCGACAGACGATGCAGCTTACGAGCAGGAACGACGGCGAACGGAACGAACCCACGCCAGCTCGGACTCGGCTGCCGGGAGATCGTCTCAATACCAAGACTTTTACGGATGACGTATGGGGGTTTCCATCACCCATTTTCAAGCCGAGGGTGTTTGCCCTGGACGAGCCGATGAAACACTAGGTACTCTTTGTCATTTTTTGAGCTAGGAAAAGAGATAGTTGGTCGAACGGAGGGAGAGAGATCAGTCCGACCGACCGAGAATTCCTCTATGTCTTATACGATAATTCTGCGATACATTCGACGAATCACAACGATCAATTGAGACTACGTAAGGAGTCGTGAATTCCACAATTAGCAAGTTTTTTACTTAGATCGCATGTCGCGCGCCAACACCTTTTGGTTCGCCAATTACGCCGTGCCTTGGCAAACACCGCTCAAGTGCCCATTCCGCAACAAGGAAGTTTCGTTTGCGTTGTTTTCCTTCTGGTCAAAACCCAGCCCAGCCCCCGTCTGCAGAGCGCGACGCTACGAATTTGCTACTGGGTGGGTACAGAGAGTGTTTCCTGGTGCCAAAATACTGCTGTCTATTGGAACACAGCATGAGCTATTACATAACAGCAATCTCCAATTCGGGCGGTGCTCCCGAACAGGCTTACCGCAAGATGCAGTCGGCGGGTGCGTGTCCCGAACGAGCCTTTGCTGGTACGTGTGGAATAAGATACGAAAGATCCATTCCTTCGTGGTGGAGTGTACGAAACATCATGACACGTTCCGCATGCTTGCAAAGTGTTCCTTGCTAACAAAAATCTGATTCTCTTTATTTAGAAATGTTCAAGTTTGAAGTGCCTTCGCTTACGGTCGGAACTTTGGATACGCTCATGAACTTGAGCGATGAGCTAGGAAAGACGGACAATATCATCGAGGGAATTGTACGCAAAATTGAGAAGACGTCGGGAGATCTTGCCGATCGTCGCACGGTAGATCTGAGCGTAGGGGGTGTTCCTCCAGCCCGTTACATCCAGCAGTTCGCCTGGGATTCGGCCAAGTATCCCAATCGGCGACCATTGAAAGAATTGGTGTCGGTGATTTCGGGCGGTGCGGTGGCAATTGATGAAGAGCTGAAGCAGCTCACGCAGTCGTACGGAGACAAGACGGTTGCGTTGCAGGAAATGAAGCGTCGTAAGGGCGGGAATCTTCTGTCCGCCGAGTTGAATGACGTCTTGACGGAGGATATAATGCGCAAGATCAACGTGGTCGATACGGATTACCTCAAATCGATATTTATCGCCGTAGCGAAGTCCGCGCAGGAAGTGTTCGAAGGGAGCATTTACAGTCTTGCTGATAATGTCGTTGGATACGGCGGACCGGATTGGTCCAGCGACCCAACCAAGCTCGGCGAACCAGTATCTTATGGGTCGAACGTTGATCGCCACAAGATTCGCGGATCGCCGGTGGTTCCTGGATCTCTACAGAGAGTGCATTCCGATGACGACAGTATACTTTACGTGGTGACAATCTTAAAGAGCCAGTACGAAGCAGGTTACTACGAAAACGATGAGTTTCAGCCCGGCACCCAGGTCGACTTTGAAGAAGAGTTTGCCAAGTCGTGCCGCGAGAAGCGTTTTATCGTTCGCGATTTCAGCTGGGATCCGTCGCAATCATCCAAGGCTTCCATGGCACTGGAACAGCTTCGTGTTGAAGTGGATGGAATGAAAAGCGCCCTCATGCGATGGTGCAAGAATCACTACGGCGACGCTTTCGTCGCCTGGATGCACATCAAGGTCATTCGAGTCTTTGTGGAATCTGTCCTACGCTACGGCCTTCCCGTGGATTTTACGGCCGTGTTGTACAAGGTACACCAGGGTAAAGAAAACGACTTGGTTGGGGCCCTGGATAAGGAACTTGGAAGCACCGGCGATATCAAGGAAATGGATGACGATGGCGACGAAGATTACCATGATTTTGTTCTGTTGAAGTTTGACCCGTAATTAAGTTTGTGTAAAAGGCACACAGTATTCTCAGGTGTATCCGGCAATTATCGTACACTAAATGGCTTCTATCTTAACCTCCAGTAACTTGGAGCTAACTTGTAGGTATACGTGCGTTCACTTCCGACGGCTTCGCTTCTTTGTTCTCGGCTTCGATTTGGGAACTTGCCGCCCTTGACGACTGACGCGAAACGTGGCGTAGACTGGACGATGATCGGAATGCTGAGCATCCGAGATGCTATCATACTCCAGTACCCGCGTCCCGATGGGTTTGAATAGAACGCGATCTGTCCATGCAGGTATGCGTTGTTTATACGAGCTATCGTACTCTGGTGTGCCTTTGTCAAATTTAAAAGTCGGCGCAAAGGATATTTTTCCTTCCGCAAAGCCTGGGAAGGCTCGTTTCTCAGACATGCTACAGATGAGTTGATCGTGTCTCAAGAGCTCTAATCGCAAGAGTTCGGCCTTTTGTAAAGACTTTTCGTCTCCGATCTCCTGGAGGCGCTTCATCTGAAGCAGAGTGTGCTCAGAAATTTCGCGAGGAAGATCAACTCGGTAGTTAAGATCCCCACAAAAGAAAATGCGATCCATTGATTCTAGAAGCTTTGATCCTGAGCATTCCCTTTCCTTGCTAGACTCGACAATATTTGATGAGAGAAATCTCGGCGGCGCTTGCGCTTCCAGCTCAGACACAATTCTCCAGAAATCAGAGTCTCGAGCCTCAGTGTTCTTCACGTGAGCCGCCATGTGGGCGGTCGCAAACATCATCCGTACGGACTTGTCACGATTTGGTCCGATGGCTTCCCCCTCGCTACATTGTTTCGCCTTGATCTGGACGAATGCTGCGATAGCGCCTTTGTTGTGGAATACGTTGCCAATTCCGCAGGTAACGTCCGCGACAGAGATAGTTTCAACCTCACTTAGAATCGATCGCTTGCAAAACAATCCGAATTGAATTCCACCTAGAGAATGCAGCGCTATGGGCACATATTGTTTCCCCAACATCTTGATCATCAACCGCCGGAACTCTCGAGATCGATGTCCTTCTGTCCTTCTCGGCTTAATGTTTTCGCACTCCTGTCCTGATATCAGTACGAAATCGCTGGACTTCTGTACATCATTTCGGCGTCGAAAACGTCGAATAAATGAGGCGTCTTCCTCTGAAGGTGACTCTTCAGCTAAATTCCAAGTTACAATCGACACATTTATATCATCTTCATGGTCCTGCAGCGATCGGAGCTCAGAGAGGTCGACTTTCCAGTTTCTGTTCATGCTGCCTTCCCCAGCCGCATAGTCCGAATCTTCCAAAGATGGAGCATCGAGTTGCTTAAATTTCTTGTCTTCGTCGTCACTAGTTGCGTCATAGTGTCCCTCTCCCTCTTCCAAAGAGGAAAAGTTTCGATCTGCAATAGATGCGTTGGTTTGCACGTCATCCACCCCAATTCCTTCGGATCCGCCTGCTGTGCTTGCCAAGCTTTGTTTATCCGTAATCAACGAGCTGTTTCGATTTGAGGTGTATTCAGTATTGCAACTTTTGATGCGTTTGTCAAAATTTGGACTCGAGTTCTCGCTTTCGCCTGCTAACCCCGATAAAGTTGAGTTGTCTTTGAAGTTTTTCACCTCTGAATTTGATTCGGTTTCGGCGTCTTTCGACTCATTCAATGAATAGCCTTGTTCTAGATCAGCTTCGACCGTCTCATTGCCAGCCGTTAACGATTCCTCGTAGCTTTCGGTTCTATCACTAGAGGCGCTTGATGCCGTCATATCAATGGAAATTTCACTCTCATCGGCGTCGCTGGAACTATCCTCTGTCTCTGTGGTTTCACTCTCGTCGGTGTCGCTAGAACTATCCTCTGTCTCTGTGGTTTCACTCTCGTCGCTGTCACTAGAACTGTCTTCTGTATCGGTGGTATCACTTGAGTCAGAGACTTCTTCAATAGAAGCGTCTATCGAGGGCTCACGGCTCAATCTAGGAGCCACAACTGGTGTATTGTGGTCTTCGGCTACCGGATCGGTGCTCTTCTCTTCTGGAAAAATATCCTGGAATGAATCTTCAGTCCCAAAAGACTTCAGTTCTGTTTGGTGTAATTTCCTATCGTCGAGATTCGTGTCATTCTGACGAGATTGGGCGACTTCGACGTCAACCAATCTGCTTGCTGAATTGAGATTCGCGTCAATCTGTGTTGGCGATCCTGAAGTCGAATCTCCGTCTCGTTTTTCGACTGTGTGCTCGACAGGTCGCTCTGAGTCTTCATCCACTTGCTGTCCGATTGGAGCGATTTGTGCTTCAGACTTCTCAACCAGAGAAGTCTCTTCTCTCTCTGCTCTCTCGGAGTAATTAATCGGCAAGTCATCACTGCTCTCTGAGCCCTTACTTTGCGAAGAGTCTTGAGCCGGAGTCCCGGGGGGCATTCTTTGGTCCGGGTGAGATAACGGTTGCTCCTTCCCTTCGCCGGCCTCCTTTTTGCGCTTTTTGACCTTTTTACTTTTCTTCTGCGGTAACTTCTGCAAACCATTCTGCTTTTCGCTTACCACTGAGTTCACAGGTCCCCCCTTTACCGATGGTGACCGGGATCGAAATTCCTTCTTCGCCCAAGCGACAGCGGGCTCATTGGACGTATCAATGTGTTTCTTTTTTACTTTCCTTTTTTGCTTTCTTGATTGCGGCGCTTCCAGCTGCTTCGCAACGTTACTCGGAGAACTTTCAGAAGATTCCGGCTGCGAAACCTTTCTCTTTTTCACTTTCTTTATCTTCTTTTGCTTTGCTTTTCTTTCGCCGTTGGAATAACGATCGTCTTGAGTTATCGGCAATTTCGATTCCCCTTTGTGCACTTTCTTCTTTTTTACGACTCTCTTTCGCCTGTGCGTCTCGTCTGAGCGACCACCTGTCGGTAAGAAGGACGGCGCGACTGACGGCACCGCGATCTCACCTCCACGAGGAATTGCCGAAATTACTGAACCGAACAGCTGCTCACAGTTAGTTCGACCATGAACTACCCGGGAAAAAGTAGAAGCGATGGCGCACCAAAATACCAGCGATGCCTTCTGAACCGTGATCATCGATAAATGTTATTGATGCCCTTTACAATTATTGTGGCTTGTGTCGGTCAGCGTTTTCTCCGGATGGTCGGCCTCAGAGACACCCTCCGATTTTAAAAAGAGGAGATCTACACTTTGTGATGCGCCCAAACCCTTCTTTGTGTCTTGTTACCGCATGGATTCACGAGATGACTTCCACGCGTTGACAGCGGATCGATGCTTCTCGAATACACTTTTAACTCGAAAGAACTATGGACAAGTTGGTGTCGTTCTAATGCAGCAATAGATATTCTGTAACTCGTTAAAAAAGAGTATAGGCTAAGGAAGGAGACTGTAGAAAAAGCTTGGGTTTGGCTAAAACAACTCTTATTGTTCCTACATCATTCCTCCTTGTTGCATCTGTGCCATGGCGGCCTGCATCATAGCCGGGTTCATGCCACCACCCATACCACCTCCGCCCATCATTCCCATCATATTCTCCACCATATTGAGCATCGATGGCGGGGGCTGAATGTTGAAGTATGATTTCCCGATCTTTGTAGTATAGCCCAAGGCGACTTGTGGCTTGTGCAGACGATCCAACTCGCGTTTGAAGGAACGCAAAAGCCAAGAAAAGAGCGGTCCCGTGCGGCTGTCCTTTTCGCAAACACGCAACAGCATACTGCCGAAAATGACGTGGGAAGGTGCCTTGCCGTCTTCCTTGTTGGTGTAGGAAGCGGAGAGTTCCTTTACGTCGCGGTTCTCGACCTTCTCAATGAAAGCCTTGATGAGAATGTTAGCATCCCGCAGATTTTCGAGCGCACAGCAGAGCAACAAGGCTCGGGTCAAGAGTGCGTCTCGAAGAGCCGGAGGACAAGTGTGTCCCTGAGCCGTCTCTTCATCCGTTGGGGCTGGCAAGGTTTCGAGCCATGCCACAATCATATTGGGCTGTTCCGCGCAGACCATATGCTGGACAGCATCACACTTCAAGTCCATGACTTCTTCTTCGTCCGTTTCCATCAATGAAAGCTTCCAACACTGTTCGCCGAGCATTTGCTGCAGTTGGTTGTGACCGTACTTGACGGTGCCGAGGTCCGAGCTCCAAGAAGCACACGCGCGCAACCAGTCACACTGTAAGCGATGCAAACGGTTGGCCTCCTGATCTGGCATACTACCGCTGCTCGCTTCCATCGCCTGAGAGTGAGCCTCTTGCAACTCGACCAAACGCGCAATCCAGGTCTCCGTCTCTTCGGTGTGTGTTTCACGCAAAACCTGCACCAGCAAAGCCAAAAGCTGGCTGGCAACGGAAACGCGGTTTTTTTTCAAGAGATTCAAGCTCGTGCTGTAGGCCAAATCGCAAGCGGACGCGAATTCCGCACGATTCACCTTTTTGCGGACCTGTGACTGCGCGAGCTGAAGCGCTTCGTACGCCGTGGCTTCGTCCATGTCGGCTTCTTGGGCCAGGATTTTCTCCAGCTGCTGGGCGACCAGATCCTGATTCTCCGCGGAAGCCCGAGCAGCTAGTTGCTTGCGACGACGGGCGGCGGCAGCACTCATGGTGTGTATGCTTTGATGGCAAGGATCTAACCGGGGACGCACGGGAGAGAATGACAGTTTGGGGTGGTTGCTTCGCCGGCACGACAAAAAGATGCGGCAACCGCACGTATCGGAACAGGATCGTTCTCCAATTTCTGGCGATGGCCTGTCCATCTACCCCACGAGCAGGTTTGTCGACATGGCACAACTTGTACGAGTGTGCGTTGGAATGTACAACCCGGAAAAATAGTTATATCCTCATCCTTTTCCGAGCCGAAGCAATCCAAATATGCACAATCACTTGCTCATTTTTTTAATGCGCTCGGCAAACTGTCACTATTTTCACAGTCACAAATGCGATGCGAAGTAATTGTGTTCCTTTGCATTCCTACGTCCCTTTCGAGTCCAGTACGATCACATCTTCATACTTAAAGTTTATTTTTCATTCCCAAAATGGTTCCCACCTACAAAGGTAAGCCACAGTCGAACGCAATACTGTCGTCATTGATGATCAAGTTCTCGCGATCGCGTTTGCTGTGCTTGGCGTGTACGGGCACGATCGTTTTGGCACTGGGAATCCACCGACTCGCTTCGGTCAACATGGAGCGGGCCGAAGCGGTATTTGTCAAGGCACCGATCAACGACATTGCTCGTGAGTGTCCGGCTACCGGTTACCCCGTCCTCGGAGACAAGGGTAAACTCAAGATTTGTCTCACCACCCTGACGGACGCCAAAGCTGGGTCGGCTTGGCAAAAAATGCTGCGGTGGCGCAACTTCGACAGTCTGTTAGATATGACCTGGCCTAACAAACAAACGTACGTTGAAAAGCACGGGTATCATCTCTACGACGAAAGCCAGAGCTTGGATCGGAATCGCCCACCGTCGTGGAGTAAAATACGGGCTGCCCAACGGTTACTGAAGGAAGAGCGCTGCGATTGGGTGTTTTGGCTAGACGCCGATACGGTAGTTATGAATTCATCCAAACGAGTCGAAGATTTCTTGCCCTTGGAAGAAGGTAAAGATTTGATTATTACGAGTCAAAAAGGTGGCAGCTACAATGCCGGCGCATGGCTGATCAAGAACACGCCGTGGTCACTCGAATTCCTGGATCACTGGTGGAACATGAAGGATTTCGTCAAACCAATGGGTATGGCTGTTTCGGGTGACAACGATGCGCTCAAGGCTTACCTACTAGGTATGGAAAAGGAGTACTTCGACGCCCACATTGTGGTTCCACCACGTTGTACCTTCAACTCGGTTGCCAAGTTTTTGTCGCCCGCTGAGGTAGCACAATATGAGGGAGATATCAAGGAGGCGCCATTTTATAAAGATTTGCAGAGCTATCATAAGGGCGACTTTATTGCACACATTGCTGGGAAAAACAACAAGATTGACACTACCGCAATGATACTAAAGGATGCCATATGAAAGCGCTTATCCTCGTCGTACTGTACCCTCGCCTTACCTAAAGTAGGCAAGATTTTATGTTTGTTGTCACTAGAATTTTAGTCCCGACATTTCTAGAACGAAGCCGGTCCCCGATTATGTACATAGTTCAAGGGCGCGTGTCTAGAAGATTCCTGTGAGCCATGTTCGTCCCATGAGTAACATTAATCGCAGTCGTGTGTCATCGTTCAGCTTCGGGTCAAACAAGTGATAATCGACGCCCTCCAGCTTTGAAAGGAAATGAATTGACGGGACAACCGGTAGCAAGCAAGCTCTAGCATGCCTCGGCACATGCCCCTGAATATCGCGCGCACGAGCTAAACTGGTGGAAGCAGCATTTGCCATGTGCCGGACTGCCTCGCGAAATGCTATCGCGTCGGATTCTATCAACGTATATTCCTCTTCGGTCTGTTTCATCAATTC
>Ga0163101_100202_pt1 | contig 13837 bp, 8 predicted proteins | sample TAMARWmetagpilot_2_FD_111548 | JGI IMG/M metagenome (GOLD analysis project Ga0163101, IMG submission 111548) | Phycosphere-associated microbial communities from TAMU algal ponds, Corpus Christi, Texas, USA - TAMU ARW1 11/11 metagenome pilot | ecosystem: Engineered > Artificial ecosystem >...
GTGCCTGCTCGGCAGTGAACAGACTTGAGAAAGAAACGGGTAAAAGAACGTTTCCTCAACGACGTTTTAGGAGTCCCATGAAAGGATTTGATTCTTATGATTTCTGGCCGTACAATGTTCCCCGTTAGGTAGTTTCAATATGATACATGACGGTCGGCTAGCTAGTTTGTCTCTTACAAAATATAGCCAAAAACTTGTATTCATAACTCATGATAACAGGTGCCTTAAAGTTTCATTCTATCTAGTCCGGGAGAGCAGTGATTGCACAAGTGCGTGTGTGTCTTATGTTGACGAAACACGATGACAACATTTCCACGTGTTTTACATTAGTGATCCATCACCTGCATGTCCTTATCGATAGCGACGTACAACCCGCCTGTTTTCTCGAGCTTGATTGCCTTTCGATACAAGTCTTCGACAGCATTTTCCTCCATGAGTTGTTCGTTGAGAAACCAATTCAGAAATTCTCTCGATACGTAGTCGCTTTCCTCCTCGGCTACCTTCGCCATGTTAAAGTACTCTTGCGAATTCTGGACTTCCTGATCCAGAGCCTTTTTCCAGACCTCCGAAACTCTATTATTTTGGAACTTTTCCATGCCGTGGTCGCTCAGAACTTCTTGACTCACGGACAGTACCTTTTCGGTTTGGCGCAAAGCCAAATGATCAAAAATCTTCATAGCATGGGAACGTTCCTCCACGCTGTGGGTTTGACACCAGGACGCCGATCCCGGGAAATCATGAAAGCGGAACCACATGTCCATGGCCAAGTACATGCGTGAAGCGTCCAACTCCCGATTGGCTTGATTCACCAGCAGAGTAGCCATGCGTTCACTTACGCTACGAGCACAAACCGACATGCTTTCTGCGTATAATAAGAAAGAGGATCGTCACGAGTTAGAAAGAAGTGGCAACGAGTGATTGCTGGCCGTAAGATACGTACCTGCAGAGTCAAAAAGCAAGGTTGCGCAACTTATTGCGAGCAGGAACTGATTGCGGAGCATCATGATCAAAAAATGTAACGTACCGAAATAGATTGGTAATACACAGATGTAAAGGTAGCTGCTTCCTGGCAGTATGGTATAATTTGTGCAAGAATAGAGGCTGTTTATTTGGAGCATGTGCGTGCCACCGATCCGGTTGGGTTGGTCGCAGCAGAATCGAATCGAACGTCTTGGAGTATCGGTACTCCATATTTCGCAACGAGTTGGTGTCAGGGAGCGAACCCCGCTTTCGGAAAGAATCGATTCGAAAGACCATGAACGATGATGAAGATTCGGAGAACATCGATCCAGTTACGTAAAGCAGAAGTGCTGTACGCAATTTCTCTTTCCAAGCAAAGATTTGATAGTTGCATTGCGTTGCTTTACTATTAGGAATTTTCATCTATCCATTCACTGGGTAGAGTGATGAGACAGTTTAGACGACGATAAGTCGAGACCTAGTTTCCTTTTTAAGTCTGCTGGGTCACCCGAGGCTAGCTAGCTTTCTCTTCGGGTTAGGAACTCGTGCGAGAAGAGCGTCAGCTTCGGGTGGTGTGAAGGTGACGACGAATCGAACGAATCTCCCCAAGAGTTCGAACGTCTTCGAATACGCCTCCGGTTGTCGGAAAGGTGGGTTGGACAGGGGTCATTTTGTGTTTCCGATAAATCCGGCAGCGTTCGGTCGACGCCGTTACGGAAAACCCGACTGATGGGTGCGGTGGTTCGGAAGAGCCGATTCCTTGGCGCGCTGATAAGGTTACTTAGGCGTTTTTGAAATAGATTTAGAAAATCAGGAGAACGAAATAGCTTAGCAAACTCTTTGAAGAGACAATTTCAGAAAATTTCAGAGTATTTTGGTATAGCCCTTTGGTTCAAGCGGTCGAAAGTCACGCTGATAATCGAAACAGCATCTAATTGTGGAGACCCCGTTTCGAATATATATTGTTAGGAATCATGGCGAACGGAAACTAGATTACCATTGTGTTGCGACCGGCGTTTCGGTGGGGGCGGGAAATGCCCTCAACGGTGTCTACCCATGTACTATTCGTGTCTCTCGAGTTTGGCTAGGTTTCGTGTTGTTGTCGTGGAAGGGAGGGCAAAGTAGCCGGTATTGCCGAGATTGACAACCCCCCTGGCATCCAGTCCTCACCAGCGCTGACTTGTCGTCGTCTCCTGCTTTTTTCTTTCCGTGTTTTTTTTTGGTGTCGTGGGGGTTCTGGAGTCGACCCCGCGTTACACTGGTCCCATTTCCCAATCCGGTGCCTCCACATCAACGCTTTTCCGGAAAGAAGCTCGATTCTTCTTTGTGATCGGCACAATTGTACATACATTGTCTCATCAAACGGTGTAGACGGGTGGACTGGGCTTCCTTCTCCGCGCCTACCAGACACTTTAGCCGTACCACGTTGTGCAAAGGCACCGCGGACTCGTCAAAAGCATGGAACCCTCGAAAGAGACCATTGATGGCAGCGTCACGGAATACACCGGGGTACTCGCGTCGAAACTGCAAGACCTTGCGGTAGCTCCACGTTCCGGATCGACGACTCCCGTCCCGAACAGTCACTCGAACAGCAGTACCATCGCACGATGGCCTCAATCTCCTCCCACAGGAAGCACACCGGCGGTGGGTCTTTTGCACGGTGGCAACAGTAGTAGCAGTACTGCGGCCACTACTGCTGCTGCCGGTAGCAGTGGACACTGTCACCCGACTCCACGAGGCCCAACGCCCACTACACCGTCCGGGGCGAGTGAATCTTCCACGACTTCGTCGCAACGCGAATTCGGCGTGTCTCCGGCAGCGTCCCATACTTCAGTGGGGAGTGTGGGACCCACGCTTTCCGCTACGCTCCTACCTCGCCATTTCGACTTGACTCCGGTAATGTGCAACACCACCCAAGGCAGCGACGTGTACGTGGATGATCCTCCTCCTCCTCATCGTCATCTCCACCAACAACAACATCGTCACGGCAGTCGCCACGAATTGTATTCGATCGTGACGCCGGAGAATACCAGCGAGAGTGACTTATTGTACGGCGAAGACTTGGCCTTACCAACCGACTGGTTCGTGGCGGACACCGGCCCGGCGATGCCACCGTTCCGCTCGCTCGATCGAGCGCACAGTCTGGGTGGACTGGATCCCGCCGCCCTTCGCGCTGCTCACGCCGCCGCGTACGAAGATCGCACCGCGGACGAGGGGATCCCCGGTGACGAACGTTACGACGGCGAAACAGAAGGATGTCCCGCACCGGCACACCTGACGAGACAGTCCTATTCCTTTACTAGTCGACAGCAGTACGAAGAAGAGCGACGGCAAGGGGAGCAGCCGGAATCGAGTCAACCGGTTTCGTTGACCCCGTATCAACCTAGTCGCGAAGCGGATTTGGATGGAGTCGGGAGCATTCCGGAAGAAGAATTGAGTCGGATATTCCTACCGCGACGTACAGCGGATACCGGTACCACGATGGATCCACTACACCGTCTACACAATCCCATTCCTTTGGACGATCGGCAGTACAGTATCCCCAGCATTCACTTGGCCAACCACCTGCACTGCTCCACCACTTCGCTTACCGAAGATGAGGATTCCCTAGGCTTGGATGACGAAGCCAGTCTCAGCAGTCGAGCGTCCAGTTTGTACCTTCCGGAGTATATTGGGTCCAGTGAGGGTGAAGTATTGGAAGGTACTTCGCTGTTGCATTTGCCGCGGATGGGTGTGAATCTGGCCCCGCAGCAATGCGATTTACTGTTCGAGGCCCGCCCCGGCAGTGACGATTGGCAAGCGTCCGACGATGAGGAGGATAACGAGGAAGAGGTGGAAGGGGACGACGAGGACGTGGGCCACGAGCAACGGGAACACGTGTCCGTTGCGGTGACGTCGGGTGCGGTAATGGCAGACCAAACCCGCGTGTGGCGCAAACGCTTACGCCGTCAAGAACGGGCTCTGCAGTGGTTGCAGTCCGTGGAAGCCGACCAGTCGTGTGTGGCCGAGGCCGCTTCGAGCAAATTTCTCAATACCAATACGGCAGTCTCGCGAGCTCCCAACGCTGTCCGCGTGGCTGCTCGACCGTTGTTACGACAAGCGTCGTCACCTCCGAATTCTTCCTCCGCGGAGCCAGTATTGTCCGTTCCCACAAGGAGCGCTCCCGTGTCCACCGGCGACGGTCCGTAACAGTCGGCGCCCCGTTCGACGGGTACGGCACGCCGGGGATACTTGGACGCGCGATTATTGGAAACGCGACACTACAACGAGTTTACGCTCGTTCTCGCTATGAAACTCGTCTGATTTGGTGGTTTTTATTGATTGTCTGAAAGACGTAGTTCGGTTTATAATCTAGAGAAAAAGAAATACATCGTAGGCTACACCTCTACCGCCGCGGGGAGCTATGGCAGAATCGGTAAACGAGAGGCTTGTTGGGGCGGACTAAAGTGCTTCCATCCACCTTCACCTTCTGGTTCCACTGGCGGCATCCTGTTCCAACGTAGAATTGGGTGATAGCTGTCGTCTCGGTTCGGCTTTGGCTTCCCGGACGGACCTTCCGTGAAAATCTTGCATCCGGGCTTTGAGTTTAGGATCCTTGGGTGCCGCGACGGCGAGCATATAGTTGGACAAGGCCCGGACCGCGTTGGCCTTGGCGGCTTCCAGACGTTCCTCGTCGTGCAAGTCCCGGTGCCGATCGAATTCGGTCCGTACGGTAGTACGCAAGGCCATGGCTTTGGACGAGGACTTGCCCGGTGCTACGTGACGGATCAAACGCAAACAATCTCTGTACAACTGCAGGGTCACAAACAACGTTGGGGTAAATAGGTGAGCGACAGCGGTGACGAGCGGAATATATATATATACTGGAGAAGCCGACGGCAGCGTCGACTCTCCCGTCGATGCGGGTGCTCAGTCGCCGCGAGCAACATACCTGTACGGAGGTTCGAGGGACAGTCGTTGACGCCATCGATTTCCGACCGGTCAACGGAGCTTGACTCAATGGTTGGAGGAAGAAGGGGGAGACTCTACGGTACGTTCACTGACTCCCAGCAGAATCGGTTCGCTATCTTGGTGGAAGGATCGCCATGGTAAACCGTCGGTGTCTCTCGCTTACACTCATTTTCACAAAAGTCGGGACGAGACGTCGGACAGACAGACATGCGCCCCGCCACTTTTTGTAGGGTAGGGTCTGACTCTGGGAGGCGGTAGGGGTTTCAATATTGGCTCGTGTACTACATCAAATAACGGCAACTGTGTCAATCGACAATGCCCAATTTCGAAGGGCGTCGCTCCGCTTCGAAAAAAATAAATTCACTGCGGCATCGCGTGGGGGCGCCCGACCGCCGTCCTTTTTCACAACACGGGGGTCTCGCTCGTTCCGTGGCGTAACGAAGCAAATCAGGATTGTCGTAAATAGTCGGTTCCAATTCTTTTCCTCTTTCTGCATTCGTTGGTAGTTTTGTTCCTCATCCATACATCCATACACATCGTATAGAAAGAAACTATGGGTGATTCGGCGTATTCCTTTTCGTTGACGACGTTCAGTCGGACGGGGAAATTGTTGCAGATTGAATACGCTTTGAACGCCGTTGCCAACGGGCGCACGGCGCTGGGCATTTGTGCCAAGGACGGTGTGGTGATTGCGACCGACAAGAAATTGCCTTCCGTTCTGGTAGATACCGCACACGTACACAAAATGGAAACCATCACACCCACGACGGGATTCTGTTACTCCGGCGTAGGACCCGATTATCGAGTTCTGGGTACGTACCCAAGCGGCCCGCTTGGTTGTTTGAAAGGTCTCGGGGTTCGTCACCGTGTGGGTAGGCCCGTTGGTAACTGCACCCAAACGGGCTACCACAAGACGCTCTAGCTGTGCTACTGCTACTGTTGCTATACACACTGCTCACACTCGTCTTGTTCCCTTCTCGCGGTCACAGTCAAGCGCGCACGCAAGTCCTCCCAGGCCTACGTGCGCATGTACGGTGACATTGAGCCGATTTCCCAGCTCGTCAAGTCCACAGCCGGCGTTATGCAAGAGTACACGCAACGGGGCGGTGTCCGTCCCTTTGGTGTTTCACTACTGGTCGCCGGTCTCGATGGTGACGGTCGTCCCGGTTTGTATCAGGTAGATCCCTCCGGAGCCTACTTTGGCTGGAAAGCCACGGCAATTGGCAAAAACTTCGTTTCGGCCAAGTCGTTTTTGGAAAAGCGTTACAGTGACGATATGGAACTGGAAGACGCCATTCATACGGCCTTGCTGACCTTACGGGAAGGATTCGAAGGCGAAATGAGTGCGGATAACATCGAAGTAGGTATCGTCAAACAGGACGGCAAGTTCCAAGTCCTGACTCCGGAGCAAATTCAGGACTATTTAGACGAAGCAACCTAAACAGATGGAATTCTTCTGGCCGAGTCGATAGCACTCGTTTTACTACTTTACCGCACGTGCATCAAAATTATCATTCTTTTCTAAAGACTGCTTCCATTAGGCTTCGATCCTGGATCGCACTCACTATCAACGTTGATGTCGCGTGTGTCCTTTACAAACGACCTATCAATTAGTATCACTACTGTTGACACGATGATGATCCCAACGTAGGTGGTACGTTCAATTCCAGATCGGGTCGAAATCCTCGAAACCCCACGGCTTTGGCCAGATCCTCTAGTTCCCGCTCACCGGATATCACCTGTTGGCGATTGCTGTTGCGACCGATTACCCAGGTCGGGTAGCCGTCGACTTGGTTCGCCAAACATACGGCGGGCCGGGAGTTGTATCCTTTCGGTGCACATTCCACGTTGGCTATCAGTGACCACGCTTGTCGTCCAAACAACTCCTTTTGCCGGGCACAGTGTGGACACCAGTAGGCCGTGTAAATCACGGCACCCTTTTCGTTCAAAAACTTGGCGAGTTGGATCGCCTGCTCCGAAGATTCCCGGGACACCCGTTTGGCTACCATGACAGTCTCGTTCTTGTACGAGACAGGAAAGTATCCTAGTTCTTCCGCAATCACCGCAAACGGTGGAGCAGCGTCGGCGTGACTCGCAACCAACGGAAGATGCGTGGTGCCCATCACTGTCGTCATCGTCACGGCCGATACTAAGAGATGGCGACGAGCATTCTTTGGACCGGCGACGTCTTCGTCGCGGATACTGGTTGTTTTGGACTGGCACACAGTGTTAATGAACCTCCGTACGGACGATTGTCGTCCACGGAATCCCACGCCGTCTGGCGATTGGTGGACGTTGTGCGGAAACGCCAATGCCAATCCTGCCCAGCCGACCAAACCTACCAGTCTCCGGAACGCACTCATCGTTACTCTCATATTGAGCCTTCTGACTCGTCTCTTCCTTAACAGTAGGTCGATATCACCAATCCTATCGGTTGGGTACGGAGTATCGTACGCTCCACACGCCAAAGCCTTGTGCGATGAGGGCGATCAATATTCGTCGTGTGTTGGTGTGTCGTGACAAACCAGAGACGTGACTCACAGTCCAAAAAAGAGAGATTGCCTTACAGTTACATTACTGTTGGCAGTTCCACTTACAGTTAGTTGACAGTGCTATCACTGTCGGCAGTACCAGTACGGCGGGTGGGACGAAGATGAGCAGCAAACTCTAGGGCGAGGGTTGGCTCAACTATCTATCTATACGCGTATCTCCTTGATAATATTTCATGTACAGACCTAGGATTCGTCAGTCAGTAACAAACCGATGGATAAGGATGGTAGGGCGGGCTGTTTGCGAACGGGACGCGTCGATACTAACTGTAAGACTGGGAATCTAGCGGGACCGATCCCGAAACTACCTTTTACACATGTCCAGCTATCTTTGCACCACTAACCTTGGTTACTACCAATGCACCCAACATTGTTGATTATAGCAAAGCAGAGGTTGTGGACAAGATTGTGTTTCAATTTACAATAACTCCTTTCTCAAAACCGCCAGGACGCTGACGGCGCCCTGTGAAATGGTTCTCGCGATTCGAGGCATGTGGTCACACAACGCCTCGTTCTCTAATGATTGTCCATCCACGAAAGTCTACACATTCACCAGATTTCTGTGTGCAACCGATGCGTGTCCCACGTAACTAATGCGTTTTCGCAAAAGTTGATCTGGTATGGGAAAAAGCAAGCTGGAGAAAAATTATAGGAACGGCAGTAGTCAACAGATCCGATTCGGTTCCAAAGAAGAGTAATTTGCGGTTGAGTTGATGGTAAACAGGAAAGATCGCGGCAGTAGGCAGTCCAAACAAGCTTCAGCGCTTTGACTCGACGCCATGCACAACATACGGACAAGGGCTATCCAAGCCTTGAAACCTACAATCCGACAAGCTCTCGCCAAAAATGATCTCTTCGATACGATGCCATGTTCTGTGTTTCTTCATTGCAGCTTCCCTTCCTTTGCGGGCAATGGAGAGCCGCTCTTCCGTGTGCGTAAGGTAGTACTGGATCAAAGACAATAAACTATCCGCGCTCTCATATTCAACAACCGAAGTGCCATTCTCTAGACCTGCCGGCATTCCCAGAACGCGATCCGTCAAAACCAAAGCGCCACCAACCAGAGCTTCCATAAGTCGGTAGTGGTCTTCCCATCGATCCCTTTGTGAGACAACAACAATCTTGGTCTCCAACAAGGACTCAATATAATCAGATGCGACACCACGACGACCTTTGCGAACCGCTTCGCCCTTCAGTCCAACAAAAACGTTAAAATTTGTATTTTTCCCAAAAGCAAAAAGAAGCTTACTGATCTCCTGGCGTAAAAGCGATCCAACTGTACCAACCTTGTCTAGGTCTCTTTGATGAGGCCAGTAATGAGCTACATCTACGTCGCGTTGCAAACGCTCTATAGGATCAGCCAGCGTCATGTTGCGCTTCCGCAGGGCTTCTTCCAAAAACTTCACCGTATCAGTTCGAACAACCAGAGGCGTGTGCCGGTAGATGATACCGCTCTTCATCATATTCAACTTTTCGCCCGTTTCCACCCATTTCTTTGCTTCATTCCAGCGCCGATTGTGCACTATTGACCGACTTGTGTAGCGAACGTTCGCTTTACCAACCTCAGCTTCTACATTTTGGCATCTCGGTAGAGATGGTCCATCGGTGAAGGCGGCAATGAAGATTGGCCACTGCTCCGGCAGCCCTTTCTCGCGCCGCATATTTTTGGCCTTTTTGATGTGTTTGGTGTATTCCTGACACCATTCTTTCCAAGGAAAGCCCCAACCAATGTCCCCAAGCCAAACAACGTTGGGATGAAAATCCAACATATCTTCGCTAAGCCTCAAATACGACGACTCGCTAATACCGTTTTCCTCGATGTGCTGATGTTCAGCCGTCCTGATGCCGTGTTCCAAGTACGGCCACGCGACGACATGAAGTGGAAGTATATCAGTAATGTTTTTCTCATCAATTTTTCGGAGCAAATCTGCCGGCCTGGTCGGCTCACTTTGTATGGCGCTTGTCTCGTCATCATCAGGACTGGCTTCATCCTTCTCTTTCCCCTCATGAAGACGAGAGGCATGCTTTTGAATGTGCCGTAGCCATCTCTGGTCCATCGCGGGATTCAGAGCGAGGGGACGAAATCCCTGCGCCAATGGTGTCTCCAATCCTGCATCTTTGCCAGTTCCGCATTCCTTGTGAAGGATTTCCCCATCGTCGCCCCTTCGCAGAAAACAGCCGTCCTCCGGAAACAAATGAGCATGCTGCGGAAGAGCCGCGACAATGGGATTTACAAACACTTTCATAGACAGCCAAATATGCTGAGCATTGTGGGGCTTTCCGTCTGGACCGGTGTTGTTCGCCCAAGATTTTTCTTCTCTGGCCCATTTCCGGACTTGCGTGGTAAGGCTTGCATCGTATTTGAACCCGTAGGCTTCATACTTTCGAATCCACCACTCGTCTCCATGTACTTCGACATGATGCCAGCCTCCCCACTGAGAAGTGGAAACAAAAATCAGTGCCGCCTTGCGGAAGGCCGTAACGTAGTTGAAATGATACTGGACGTTGACGTGTTCCAGAAACTCGACGGCCCAGGCAGCATCGTAGGTCTTGGCGGGCCACCAAGGTCCTCGCGAAAAGTCGTGTTCCACCACTAGGGTTGCGGGATCCGGAAGTACGGACCGTTCGATCGCGTCGTGTGACCCTTCTACACACAGAACATCGACGCCGTGCATGAGAAACCACGCCGTGGAGGTACCGCGTCCGCATCCCACATCCAAAAGCGAATGCACCCCGTAGTCTTGGATCATGTGTTTCCAAGTGTGAGGACTGACGCCCATGCCGTCGTATTCCGTAAATCCACCGAGGTGCTTCTGGTCTCCGTGTCCACCGTACCCTTTCCGCTGGTTGTCGACACCATTGGTGCGTAGCGATGGTAGAATTGGAGCCTGGCCCTTGGGGATGGCCAACGGGTTTTGTTCGTCCCAGCCGACGGTGGACTGCAATGAAGGCAGCATTGATTCTAAAGGTTCGTAGTAGGTGGACGAAGACGGAAGCTGCTGTGTAGAGTGAAGTAGCAGAATTAAGCAACCACCGAAACAGAGCATGAATATCCACGCGCTGGGGGAAGAGCCCGTATTCTTGCTGCGTCGAACTCCAATACGAGAGTGTTCCTTTGTCAGTGCAGATATTGACGGCGGCGTTCCTGTAGCTTGCCGTAAACGACGGGACCGCTCAGACTGTGACTCCATTTTGAAATACTTTCGTGTGCTTGGACAGTAATTGTTTTTTCCATTGGCCGGTTTCGCAAGACGGATCGAGTAGAGAGCTTTTTTCACTTGATCCATATGTGTTTTCTCAGATCTCCGCACCGAAATGCTGCTTTTTTTCGAGGGCGTGCAACAACTTTACATGTCGCATTTTCGCAAAGGGGAAGTACGCTGATAGAAACACAACACATGAAACTCTATTATCGACCCCTCTTGCGCACTAATAAATGAAAACGGAATAAGCTAGTACTTATTAACGACGACACTCCTTAGACGATAGCGCGACAATGAATGCTCTTGGTCAAGCTAGCTTGCTTGTCGGAGTTGATATTCACAGGGGCGTGCCGCAAAGCCTTGAATGTGAGTCCCGAAAAATAACGACCAGTCATTAAGTATTTAAAGGAGCTCGGTTGTAATTATGATCGTATCCGGCTGGCGTTTCTAATGTCCGCTGAGAATTTTGCAGAAAAAAATTAGAGTCGTTTTCGAAATCCGATTCTAATTGTTTTAGCAAAAATAACCGTAAAGGGCAACTAGAACGCCAGCTTGGTCGCTGACATTTTAAATGTTTAATGAAAACATTAAAAATGACCAAAAGATTTTTACTAGAGACTGACATTTTGCTTTTGCGGCACGCCCCAGGCAATTTGTACAGACTTTTTGTCTATGCTAGCTAGTCGTAGGGTTGTTGAAAATGAGAGTGTCCCTCGACAGAAATATGATTAAATGTAAGTACTGTGTTTCAGTAATAGCAGCTAAGGTTTTACTCATATCGACTTAGTATCTTCTCAGAAAAAAAAAACCTCTAATATGGGCGACTTATGTACTTCACAGTAATGAACAAGACCACCTACTCTGGCATTTTCAACTTACTCTGATTAATATTCACTACTAGAGTCTTTTGTAACGTGTGCTTACACGTAGAGCAAGAGTTCTCACAATACAAAAAAAGCACAAATCGTCTTTTTTCTGGAGAAAATTGGGGTGAACAATCAATAGGTCAGTGTGAGACTTCAGTTAAGCGACATATTCTCATTCGGATTGGGCCAATATAAGGATTGTATAAGTTTGCAATGAAGTCCTACACTTCAGATCAAAGGTGTGAGGTAGCAGCTAATTTTTGGAATGCAGCTGAAAAAGGATGAAAAACACAAACTGTTTGACGAATCGGTGAGAAATGACCGTGTCATCCAATTGCGTACATGTCGTATGGCAGCAAAATTTATGAGAATAACTCCAAAACACACAAATATGTGCACAAACAAATTTGCATATATTCGGTTTGTTCCTTTTTGAAGAAGAGGTTCCAAAAGCTCAGAGAATCACACAAGCCCACCAAAAACTTTCTATTGTGAATTCTGACTTGAAGAGATGGAAGGCGCTGCCCGATAAAACATTTTTTGGGCGAAAGCTCTGGAAGCGTCGCAAGTGGGTACATTTAAAGCATTGGGGACGACCAAATGCACATACAGACGACAAATAGAAAAGGCAATCTAAAAATCACTACCCACAAAGCAGAAAGATCTCTGTCAGACCGCTGTCAGTCATTTTGTGGAAGAGCCAGACTGGTTGGACAGCTGGCTACTCAGAGATCCCATTGTACAGGTTTGTATTTGCTCTACTGGTGCAGCCCAAAAGCCTGCATGAACAATGCGAGACTTTCGCATCAAGCCATTTTCGCCAGTTAATTTTCCTCTACATTAGTCTGTTGTTGCCGGATTCGGTCCTACGTTGTCCACTCTGCTTCCTTTATGCTAGGAGATCTTATCAGAGATCACGCGCCGACTCGACGTAGAACACGTGGTATAATCACTGCGAGACCGTTAAACCCACCCATATAGACAGGATAGTTTGTGTCTCACTGGGGCATGCCTCAACGCCACAAGCATAAATAGCCCAAAATGGGTTGTTTTTAACGCTTTTAACTTTAAAAAGCGGTAATTTCCGGTAGGCGTTAAAATTACGAAGTTAGCTATGTTCGGAATCAAATCCACTTAAGGATTAGAACTCAGTCCCGGATTTCGTGAAGGATTCTGAATCCTTCACTAATTTAGTGAAGGATTTAATGAAGGATTTAGTGAAGGATTTACAATTAGATTTTGAAACGACCGTGACTTGGGAGACGAAAAAATAGCCAGTAGTTCCTGTCTTTCCTTTACTGTTAGCAGGCGCTGTACAAATCTCCAAAAGGCGTCTATTACAGTTTTACTTGAACAATATACGCAAATGCACAGGCCGTGTGAGCGTTGGAGTCTCGCCGCGACGTCGGGAAAAAATTTCATGTTGTTCAAGCGCTGCGAGTTCAGCCTTGGCGAAGGGACGCGGAGGAGGATCTGCAGGAAGGGGTCGTGGCAAAACAGGAGGGCGAGGACTTCATATGCAAAGGCACAGTTTGTGTGAGCATTTGAGTATTGCCGCAATGTCGGGAATAATGTAGGGTTGTTCGAGCGCTGCGAGTTCAGCCTCGGCGACGGGATGCGGAGGAGGATCTGCAGGACGAGGTCGCGGCAAAACAGGAGGGCGAGGTCCCAAGCGCAAGGCCGATGCTTCCGTATTGACGGTAACAGGAGCTTTCACTCCTAGCTACCACACTGAGACAGCAGCAACGCAAGCAAAATGCTTCCTGTAAAGGATCAACGGCACACATTCGGGGAACGGACGTGGAGATTCCTATGGCGGCAGCGGCCCCTACCGGCGTTCGTCGTAGCTTTCAATCATTACAGATCTCCCAGGACATTTATGGGAAAGCTGCGAGGGTAAAGGCCAATGACAATATTGTCGGGATAAAGTGGACATCAACGGGGACGATCCGCCACCGTTGTAGCGTGCGCGACTCGAGTCGCTCCTCACTCGCAGTGTCACCCAGGGATCGACAACTACCAGTCTCAATATTGATGCTATGCATCTGTACTATCACACCGCAGGCTGTCAGCGTATCTATCATCAGATTAAGGCCTGTCCAATGGAGCTGGTCCCCCTCATGGACTTATGCGTCCAGTGCGAAAAGAAATGGAAAGACAGGGACTACTGACTGTGAGTACTTTTTGTTGATCAAACTCCTGGTAAGGACAACGTCTCACCAGAAGTTCAATCGCCTACTGCTAAAAGACAAGTCGCTTCCGTCCCACACACAACGAATCACAGCCCCACAGTCCCTACAAATATCCA